>ERZ1047472.3132-NODE-3132-length-11075-cov-41.352359_pt1 | contig 11075 bp, 8 predicted proteins | sample MGYA00383095_ERZ1047472 | MGnify/ENA primary metagenome ERZ1047472 (study PRJEB29581, sample SAMEA5548365) | metagenome | biome: marine; feature: coastal; material: water | depth 1 m | study: Short-term variability in the microbial, nano- and picoplankton...
TGGCCTCATAAAATTTTGGTAAAACAATAAGGAGAAGTGAGCGTCCATATTTTAGTGGTTTAGTAATGAATATTCTTAAGTGTTTAAATTATACAAGGATTTCAAACCAATGTTAACGAGTTACAATATTTCCTAAAATATAGCGAATGAACCGTTAATTGTTTCCAAAATTATATGCAGCCTTGAATTTTTGTTTCTTTTGTTTCAAGATAAAAGATAATGAAAGAAGAAAAAAAGGATTAATTGAATTTCTACATATAACAAGTGCATAGAATTTTATTTTTTTAAATTTATGCTCTTGTGGTAATCCGTGAGAATCTCGTAAAATTTTTTTTGACGTAATTTTATCGAATTCACGTTTTTTAATAAGAGTAAAAAGGTTAGCTTTTATTTTGGCGTTGGCAAGCGTTGGAGAGTTATTCGCAGGGTTTCTATTTTTTTAGAGGAGCTCATGATTGCTACGCATTTGTGTGTAAAATAAATTGCCAGAGCAATTTGATTTTATAAAACAATCGAGCGCTTGGTAGTGGCTATTTTACATAACGGCTAATTATAGCTACAAATGACTTTCCTTATAAATCTAAAAACTTAATCCGTGAGAATCGCGTATTTGAAATTTTAATGACCCAAGTACTTAATATTAAATAGAATGACTACAGTTTCTGGAATATTTTACATAGTATAGAATTATAGCTTACAAATGACATACAATACATAAACAATAAATATTGACATTTGTACTATAATTTATATTATGTTAAATAGATTTTTGATCAACAATAATATAAGCAACTCTGTATACTACTCTCACATTTAAAAAAGGGGTTTTTAAAATATAAATAGACTATTTTTGACACTTGAAAATAAAACAAAAGTCAGAATCAGAATTTATTGTAGTAATGGCATTACTAATGTCATTAGTTGCATTGTCTATTGATGCATTATTACCTGCAATTGCAGCTATTAGTATAGACCTACAAATTACAGATCCAAAAAAAAGTCAATTATTCATAACAATGATTTTTCTAGGATTAGGATTTGGACAACTAATTTCTGGTCCGTTGTCTGACAGCCTAGGAAGAAAATCAATTATTTATGCAGGTTTTATCGTTTTTGTTTGTGCTAGTTTTATTTGTGTTTCGGCTACGAATCTAGAAATGATGATTTTTGGTAGAATTTTGCAAGGAATGGGACTTTCTGCCCCAAGAACTATAAGTATAGCTATGGTTAGAGATCGTTTTAGTGGTAATTATATGGCTAAAATAATGTCTTTTATAGTAGTGATTTTCATTCTTGTACCTGTAATTGCACCCGCAATAGGAAAACTGATGTTAGACCTATATGGGTGGAAATCTATTTTTTACAGTCAACTAATATTTGGATTTATTACAATGATTTGGTTTTGGAAACGTCAACCGGAAACTTTAAAAATAGCAGATAGAAAAAAAATTAAAATTTCTCTTTTCATTGACGGTACTAAAGAGTTTATCAAACATAAGTCTGCTGTTATTTTTACCTTATTTTCTGGTTTTATAACAGGTTCTTTTATGGTTTATTTGAGTGCTAGTCAGCAAATATTTGAAGAACAGTACCACTTAAAAAATGAGTTCCCCTTTATTTTTGCAGGATTAGCAATCAGTATTGGTTTTGCTACTTTTTTAAATGGTAAGTTAGTTGTAAAATATGGCATGTATACATTAGTAGCTGTTGCTACTGTTGTCTTTACATTCATTCCTATTGTATACATATGTCTCTTTTCTGGAGGAAAGAATCCTAACATTGCTGTTTTGTTAGTATTCTTTGGTTTGCAATTTTTTTCCATAGGGTTTCTTTTTGGAAATACGAGAGCCCTAGCCATGGAGCCAATAGGTCATATAGCTGGTGTTGGTGCAGCAATCAATGGGTTTACTTCTACAATAATGGCAGTACCTATTGCTACATTTATAGGTGCTTATATCACCGATACAGCCTTGCCTCTTTTTATAGGTTTTTTTATCTGTGGAATCATTTCTCTACTATTAATTGGTCATTTATACCATTCTAATAAAAGAAAAGCACTTCATTTACAAACAAAATAACCGCTACAAATAATTCTTAAATCAACACATGAGCTTAATTGTAATTTTTGAAGATGAGTATTTGATTTGTGTCCATAAACCAAATAATATGTTGGTGCATCACGCACATCATTCTAGAAATATTTCTGATGAAACCTCTTTATTACAGTTAGTTTTAATAGAAAAAGGCTTAAAAGTTTACCCTATTCATAGACTGGATAGAAAAACTTCTGGAATTATTTTGTTAGCAAAAGAAACAAAGTATGTTTCAAAATTTCAGAAATTATTCAATGCCAACGAAATTCAAAAAACATATTTTGGTGTAGTTCGCGGATTTTCTCCTGAGAAAAAAGTCATTGACTCTCCTGTAAAAGGTAGAGACGCCTCTGTGCATAAAACGGCAGTCACGTATTTAAAAACCATCTCTCAAGTAACTCTAGACATCCCAGTAAAACCCTATGATTCCTCTAGATATAGTTTGGTTGAATTATCTCCAAAAACTGGAAGAATGCACCAATTACGCGTGCATTCAAACAAAATCAGCCACCCATTAATTGGTGATCGAAAATATGGCGACAAAAATCATGATCACATGTTTGATCAAAATTTTGGTTGGAAAAACATGTTTTTACATGCTGGAAGCTTAACATTTACTCATCCTTTTACTTCAGAAAAAATGCAATTAAAGGCACCTTTTCCTAAAGATTGGATTTCTTTATTTGAAAAATTTCAATGGGCAAACCCTTTAGATTAAATAAGTATGTCAAAAATAAATTTACTGTTCGATAGATTCTGAAAAGAAACTAATTAACTCCCCGTTTTCAAATGTTGATGAAATTTGAATTGGATTGCAACATACTTCACAATCCTCTATATAACTTTGTTGATAGACACTTGTATCTAATATCATTGAAATTTTTTCCCAACAATGTGGGCATTGAAAAAAATGCTCCAACTCCACTACTCCTCTAGTACCTTTAGAATTAATTTTCCCTTTTTATCACCTGAGAATAACCGATGATAAGTTTCTTGAAAATTTTCTATGCCCTCATAAACATCTTCTCTAGACTTTAGTTTCCCCTCTTTCAACCAAATAGACATTTGTCTTGCTGCTTTGCCAAAATCTTTGGTATAATCCATAACAACCATTCCTTTCATAGTAGAACGTGTTACCAAGAGAGATAAATAATTACTTGGTCCGTTTATTTTTATTTTATTGTTGTATTGAGAAATTGCACCACAAATAACAACAGTTGCATGCATTCTAAGCTTACTTAATGCGGCGTCTAAAATAACCCCTCCTACGTTATCAAAGTAAACATCAACACCTTGAGGGCATTTCTTTTTTAAGGCGGTATAGATATTTTCTGACTTATAATCTATCGATGCATCAAAACCTAATTCATTAACGATATAATCACATTTATCTTTACCTCCAGCAATACCAATAACTTTGCAACCTTTAATTTTTGCAATTTGACCCACGATACTTCCAACTGCACCCGCAGCCCCAGAAACAAGTACGATATCTCCTTCTTTTATCTTTGCTACTTCTAAAATACCAAAATATGCCGTCATACCAGGCATTCCCAAAACACTTAAAAAAGTTGGCAAGGATGCCGATTTTTCATCTACTTTGAAACATCCTTCTCCATCAGAAACACAATATTGCTGAACACCTCCCCAGCTAGAAACAAAGTCACCCACTTGAAAGTTAGGATTGTTATTATTCTGAATAACTTTTCCTACAGAACCTGCTCGCATTACCCCATTAATTTCAACAGGAGGAATATAAGACTTTGTATCACTCATCCAACCTCTCATTGCAGGGTCTAATGATAAATAATGATGTTCTATTAGAATTTCTCCCTCTTGAAGTTCAGGAGTTGAATGTGTTTCTAATGCCCATGTATTTTCATCCGGAGTTCCTTGAGGACGATTTTTTAAAATGATTTGTTTATTATTCATAAAAATAGTTTTGATCCCTAAAAATAAGAATTTTAATAATGAATTAGCTCTAAAATACTTTTTTCTATTTTATTTTTTCCAAGATATTGATTTTCTAAGTCTTTATTGAAAGGAATTGGAGTTTCAATACTGGCAACACGTTTTATTGGAGCATCCAAAAATTCAAAACAGTGTTCCATAATTAGTGCAGAAATATCACTTGCAATTCCTCCGAAGAGTGTATCTTCTTGAGCAATGATCGCCTTGCCTGTTTTTCTAACAGACTCGTATATTGTTGCTGTATCTATAGGTTGAAGTGTTCTTAGATCAATAAGATCTATAGAAATTTCCTTGTGATCCTCTAGTACATCTAAAACCCAATGTATGGCTGCTCCGTAACTAATTACTGTAAGCTGATTACCTTCTTTTAAAAGTCTTGCCTTTCCAATTTCTTGGGTAAAATAATTTTCTGAAACATTTTGATATACAGATCTATACAAGGCTTTATGCTCAAAGAAGAGGACTGGATTTGGGTCGTTAATTGCAGCGATTAATAAGCCTTTTGCATCTTGAGGAAATGCAGGGTACACCACTTTTAAACCAGGAGTTTTCGTAAACCAAGCTTCATTTGTTTGACTATGAAAAGGCCCAGCACCTACTCCCGCTCCACAAGGCATTCTAATGACTATATCTGCTTTTTGAGCCCATCGATAATGAGATTTGGCCAATAGATTTACAATGGGATTAAACCCAGAAGAAACAAAATCTGAAAATTGCATTTCTACGATAGATTTTATTCCATTTATAGACAAACCATAGGCAGCAGAGACAATAGAAGATTCGCATATTGGTGTATTTCGAATTCTATTTTTTCCAAATTTTTCTATAAATCTGTCTGTTACTTTAAAAGCCCCTCCATATTCGGCTATATCTTGTCCCATAATCACCAAATCATCATGTTTTTCCATGGATTGGTATAACGCCTCTGAAACAGCATCTATAAAACGTATATTTTTATTTTCAATTGAAGGTTGAATTGGTTGAAGTTCAGAAACATCTTGATAAACATCTTCTAACTCGGAATGTATACTTGGAAGAATAGCAACTTCCTCAAAAGAAATTTGAAGATGCTTCTGTATCTCAAAGTTTATTTCTGCTTTTATGGAAGATTCCATTTTTTCTGAAAGGACACCTTCTTTTTTCAGAAATTCTTCGTAATTTTTTATTGGATCTTTGATTTTCCATGAATCTAAGATCTCTTGTGGAACATAATGTGTCCCACTTGCTTCTTCATGACCTCGTACTCTAAAAGTTTTAAATTCTAACAGTACAGGCCTGGGATTTGAACGAATACTCTTAGCTAATTCATTAACCTTCGAATAAACTTCTAAAATATTATTTCCATCAATAATATGACTTTCCATTCCATAACCAATGCCTTTATCTGCTATATGCTTACATTTAAATTGTTCCTCTAAAGGAGTAGATAATCCATACCCATTATTTTCAATACAGAATAAAACAGGTAAACTCCAAACTGAAGCAATGTTGAGAGCTTCATGGAAATCACCCTCACTGGTACCTCCTTCACCAGAGAAAACAGCACAAACACTTTTAGTATTTTTTAATTTATTTGCTAAAGCGATTCCGTCTGCAACCCCAAGCTGAGGACCTAAGTGAGAAATCATGCCAATAATTTTGAATTCCTGAGAGCCAAAATGAAAACTTCTATCTCTTCCTTTCGTGAAACCATTCATTTTACCAAGCCATTGAGAAAACAATCTGTATAGAGGAATATTTCTTGTTGTAAAAACACCCAAATTTCTGTGCATTGGCAAAATATATTCATGCTTATTCAAAGCAGCAGTAACCCCCACTGAAATTGCTTCTTGTCCGATTCCAGAAAACCATTTGGATATTTTTCCTTGTCTTAAAAGAATGAGCATCTTTTCCTCAATCAAACGAGGTTTTAACATGTTTTTGTAGAGTTTCAATAACATTTCGTCATTGATTGAATTTTTTATAAAATCAATTCTAGAAGACATAAATTATAAATATCATAATTTTATACACAAACATACTAATAAAGATATAGAATCCATAAAAAAAAATCCTTATCGTTTAAATGATAAGGATTTTTTGAGTTGTATTTAAAATAAAGATTACAATTCTTTAAAAATTGCATGCATCATTCTCTTTTTGTCATTGATACTTTCTTCCAAAGCAATCATCGTTTCTGTTCTATTAACACCTGGGATGTCGTCAATTCTGTAGATAATATCTTTTGCATCATTGGTTCCTTTAGCTCTCACTTTACAAAAAATATTGTACTTACCAGCTGTAACATAGGCAACAGTTACATTAGGAATATTTCTTAAATCTGAAATTACATTTTGAGTCATGGAGGTTTTTTCCAAATAAATCCCTACATGGGCTATGAAAGAATACCCCATTTTTTCATAATTTAAAGTAAGTGTAGACCCTTGAATAATGCCTTCATCTTCCATCTTCTTTACACGAACATGAATTGTTCCTGCTGAAACTAGCAATTGTTTGGCAATATCAGTAAATGGTGTTCTAGCATTTTCGATTAAAATATCTAATATTTGATGATCGATTTCGTCTAATGTAAATTTTTTCATTTTTGCGTAATGTTCAAATTATTAAGCAAATTTATGTATTTAATTTAACTAAAACAACAAGAGACTAATAAATACCTAATATTTTACCCTTCTATAACGATTTCGGAGTGACCAATTTTGAAATTTAAACGATTTTCATCTATTTTGTTTAATTTTGAAACAAACTTTCCGTCTACAATTTTATCCTCATATTGAAACCCCTCATCATTCCTTGAATCTGAATACCTGTGAATCACGTCATAGAAAATTTGATCGTTATTTGGAATTTCAAAATATTCTTGATAATCATCAAAATTTGATGCTTTGGCTATGTGGTATACACCCTGAAAAATGGAAAAGAAGGTATATTTTCTTGATTCTTCTCTGTGATAATCTCTAGGATAATGGCCCGATTCAACTAGTATTGTATTATACCCTAACTTTTGAAAATTATCTCCAGTTGCTGTTGGATAGAACTCATCTGTATATCTGCCTACAAAATTTGGAATTACCTTTTGAAGCATCCTATTCATACTTACAATCACATTCATTGTTTGAATTCTTCCTTTGGTTAGTGCTCTTGAAGCTTCTTCAGAAGGAGCTAAAAAAGAAATTGTTGCAGGATTTGTAGTCCCCTCTACTCCAAAAATAGTTCGCTGATCATGAAGATTAAAACAAAAGTTAGGATTGAATTCTTCTAATACTGTACGCAAAATTTTACTTTCTTTAGCAACTCTTTCGACAGCATCCCTATTTAAATCTATATTATTTGCATTGACTCTTGTGTACACTTGGGCACCATCTGGATTCAACATAGGTATAAAAACCAAAGTACATTCTTTAATTATGGTCTTAAAAATTGTATCTGATACTCCTGCAAGGCAATTGAAAAAATCAAACAATCCTTTTGTACCTGTACTCTCATTACCATGCATTTGAGACCAGAATAATATTTTTTTAGAACCATTCCCAATTCTTAATTGCATAATTGGTTTATTTTCTTCTGAAAATCCAATTTGAAAAATTTCAAAATGAGCTTCATATTTAGAAAATAATTTTTCAATATCATTGTAGGTTATCCATTTTCCATGCAGAGAACCTTCTTTATAAATTTTGTAAATATTTTCTAAATAATCAATTTCTAGTGTATCCATTATCATCTCAATATAATTTTCAAAATTACACCATTTTGTATTGTCATCAAACTAAAAAAAATACAAATGTAAAACCATCAAAATTTACAAGTGTAAACAATTCAAACCGCACAAAGATCACTTTTGTAAATTTAAAAAAAGCAATACAATACAAATGTAATCAGGTTTCTTGAATATAAAATATAATTATACATTATTTTATTAAATACATATAAATCAGTATTTTATATTTATTTAAATAAAGTTAAACTTTATATAAAAATGACTAATTTTGTAATTTATTATCATATACTTTGATACTAATTTTGTATTTTTTACATTTGTGTAATAAAATATTATTACAATGGTAAACATACCAGAATTTACTTCAAGATTAAAAAAAGTAATCGATTTTCATCAGTTAACTGCCTCGATGTTTGCAGATAAAATTGGTGTTCAACGTTCTAGTATTTCACACATTCTCTCTGGAAGAAACAAACCAAGTTTAGATTTTATTTTAAAAGTAATTGCAGAATTTAATGAGGTTGATATGTATTGGCTTCTGAATGGAAAAGGTACTTTTCCAAAAAAAACAGCTACACCTACTCCATCTTTATTTAATACAGATCCTGAAACCATTCAAAAAAACATCGAACGAATTGTCGTTTTTTATGATGACGGTACTTTTTCGGAGTTTAAAAAATAACCAATTGCTTATCATGACAACACTTGAAAGTCGAGAATAAAGACCAGTAAGACGACTCTTAATCTGTTTTTACAATAGCTTCGCCATTGCCTCTTTTATTAGTTCAATATTTCTGTTTTTATGAGACAAATTCTTACTTTTTTGATCTTGTACCATCGAACGCATTAAGTTTATCGCTACTTTATCAAAATTGAAGGATTTGTACTGATTTCCCTTGACAACCATATCATCTACAAGATTTTGGATAGCTTGCGTATTATTGCTTTCTGAAATTTGCTTGAAAGCTTTTTGATACAATGCCTTTGTGGCATCATCTCCTGTTAAAAACATTCCCGCTAATATATTTTTTGCTATAAACGGCATTTCTTTCTCATCTTTTTCCTCGATATAAATACGAGTTAAGGGCGTCGCTAATATTTTTCTAACTTCATCGGGTAATTTTTTTGATTTGTCAATAGCGAACTGATTGTCTATGTAATATATTGCTACCAAGGCTTTCCCTAAAACAGAATAAGATTCACTCTCCAAAGCTCTTATAAAAATTGATTTTAATTTTGGATCTGTTAATTTTCCTAAAGTCTCTATCGCAACAGCTTTTACTAAGGTTTTTTCATCAGAATTTGCGATTTGCTTTATTTTTTGAATGGTATTTTTTTTGGAAAATTTATTAATCAAGTCTATTTTTTCTAGAGCAAGAATTCTCATTTTATAAGAAGGATCATTCATTGCATATGACACTGCATTGAATGCAATTTTCTCCTCTTGTTTTTTTGATACTGCTAAAAGAGCTTCTCTTCTATGCGTATAATGTTGAGCATTTTTTAACTGAAATATATAATCACTCAAAATCTTATTTTCATTAATCTCACAAAGCAGGACACCATCAGCATTTACCTGAATTAAAGACGGTAGTTTTGAATACGAAAATGTAAAAGAAGCATCTTTCCCTTTGACAAAAACACGGTGTCTTATTCTTTTTCCTCCTTCAAAAATATCAATGGCAAGAGGAAAGGCAAACTCATTAGAGTTTAACTGTAATAAATTTACAGTAACCTTACCCTGAATTGTATTATAGTCATAAGAAACATCTATTTTTGGATGACCAGAATTATAATACCACTGATTAAAAAACCAATTCAAGTCTTTACCGGTAATTTCCTCAAAAATCAATCGTAATTGATGAACTTCTGCAGATTTATATTGATAGGTTGTTAAATACTGTTTTAAACCCTCGAAGAAAGCAGAATCTCCTAAGTAATTTCGTAACATATGTAAAATGGCACCTCCCTTGTTATAACTTACAGCATCAAACATGTCTTCTTTATCGGCGTAATTAAACCGAACCAAATGCTTATTCGTGTTTTGCCCATTCAAATATGCTTGGTTTGCCTCAAACAAATGCATATCTGCATCTAATTTACCGTATTTGTATTCCCTCCACAAGTACTCACTATAGTTGGCAAAAGATTCGTTTAATGTAAGATTAGACCAACTCTCTGAAGTAACTAAATCACCAAACCAATGGTGAAATAACTCATGAGCTATTGTATTTTCTTGAATATTTTCATCAATCAATTGACCAGGAGTTTGATAAGCTTGTTCACCGTGAATTACAGCAGTTGTATTTTCCATAGCTCCTGAGACATAGTCTCTTCCTACAATCTGACTGTATTTATCCCAGGGAAATGCTACTCCTAAAATTCTTGAAAAGAATTCCATCATTTCTGGAGTATTTCCAAAAATATCTTTTGCGTAGGGCGCATATTTTTTTTCAACGTAATAATTGATGGGAATATGATCATAAGAATCTTTAATAATTTCATACTCACCTACCCCCATAAAGAACAAATATGGAGCGTGTTTTTTATCCATTTTCCAATAATCTGTTCTATTAGGTCCATTTTCTGTTTGATCGATAAGCTTTCCATTTGATAATGTTGCAAATCTTTTAGGGACAGTAATATAAATTTCTTGGGTTGTTTTTTGATTTGGAGCATCTATAGTTGGAAACCAACAACTGTTTGCTTCTGTTTCTCCTTGTGTCCAAATTTGGGTGGGTTTATGCTTATCAAAACCATCGGCATTAATAAAATACAACCCTTTTGCACCTGTGATGGCAGCACTTCCTCTTTGTAAAACCTTTTCTGGACGTGCAGTATATTTAATATAGACTGTAAACTCTTCATCTTTGACATAGTCTTTTGGTAATGCTATCTTTATGTTTAAATCATCATAATCATAATCCAATATTTGATCATTCAAAGAAACTTGATGAATAAGCATCGCTTTGGCATCCAACAAAAGGGTTTGGGTTGAGTAAAAATGGGGTTTTGCAGTAATCCAAGCTTCACCATTTAATTCCTTTTTGTCAAAATTAAAATCAACTTTTAGTTTGGTATGAACCAAATCATGAACCTTATCTCTTTCTGGTCGGTAAGAATCATAGGTCTGGGAAAATTGAACCCAACCAGACATTAACAACATTAAAACTACCCAATTTCTTTTCATCATAAAAATTATCAACACTTGTTTTTACTAAATTTCAAATTTAAGAAATATTAATAGTGCGGTTGTTAATGAGCAGTTAAATTCTCATGCAATCAAAATAAAG
>ERZ1047472.3140-NODE-3140-length-11062-cov-5.660852_pt1 | contig 11062 bp, 8 predicted proteins | sample MGYA00383095_ERZ1047472 | MGnify/ENA primary metagenome ERZ1047472 (study PRJEB29581, sample SAMEA5548365) | metagenome | biome: marine; feature: coastal; material: water | depth 1 m | study: Short-term variability in the microbial, nano- and picoplankton...
AAACGTCACTACCGATGAAGTTGGCAATGCCGCAGCATTTTTACTTAGCCACCTCGCGAGCGGTATTACTGGGGAAATCACTTACGTTGACGCAGGCTTCAATACTGCAGGCGTTGCTCCGCTTGATTAGGGGGAAACTCCAATCTTAATCAGTTGAAACTGGCGACTCACTTTTAAGTCGAACGTTCGCTTTCTCACGTAAACTCGCAATATAGGCGTCCATCTGTTGTTGATTTAACATTGACTCCAGCTGCCTTTTCGCCGTCGCTAAATCATCGTCTGTGACCTCTTCCACGTCCTGAATCTTAGAAACCCGAAAGATCACATAACGTCCATCATCAATCGCCATACCAACATGAGCCGGTATATCTTCTTTCGCAACCCCAAAGATGGCTCTTAACCCTTCAGGATGAAGTCCTTGACGCTTTACAAGAGTAACCATACCTGGCTTTGACCACTCTCCATCTTCAATTTCCTGACCATTGACAAGTTTTTCAAGGGCAAATTCGCCCTCAGTAATCGTTTTATCTAACGCACCCTGTGACTGCAGGAAGTCCTTAACCTCGGACGCCACCTCCTCAAAACTCATGTCCTCTTCAACAGCATACTCGACGACTCTCGCAGCAACTAACGTCTTCGGTTGAACCTCAAAGGCCTCTGTATTACGTTTTTCGTCCAGTGATTCAGCCGAAAATATAGCTTGTAAAAGTTCTGGTTTATCAAGTAGCGCGTTATAACCTGCGCTGTCACGGCTAATCCAGTCACTGGTTTGCACCGTGAGGCCAAGCTCCTCTGCAACCGGAATTAGGCTGTCATAGTCTGTGTATACTCGATCGCTGAACACCTGTGACGCACTAAGATAAGACTCTTCAACTTTAGTTTTACGGATATCTTTTTCAATACTCTCGCGTGCATCATCAAAGGATATCGTCTCAACCTTTTTGACATCATCAACTCGGATGATATGAAAACCATATTTAGTTTGAATAGGCCCAACTATTGCACCCAGTTCTGATTCAAACAAGGCCTTATCAAATGCCTCAACCATTAATCCACGCTCGAGAAAACCCAAATCACCCTGATTCTCGGCAGACCCTGGATCATTAGAAAATTCCAGAGCTAGCGCTCCAAAGCTCGAGGGATCAGCATTTATTCTTTCTAGTAAGTCATTGGCAAGAGCCTGAGCCTCATCTTTTTCCTCGTCTGACCCATCCTCTATAACTGAAATCAAAATGTGGCTAGCTTTTCGCTCCTCGATACTTTGAAATTCAGAAAGTCTGTCTTCATACGCCTGACGTAACTCTTCTTCCGTTAAATCAACCGATGCAGCTGCAGCTTCTTCATTCAAAACGAGATATTCAACTTTCGCTCTTTCTGGAAGTTTAAATAGCTCCCTGTTGTCATCGAAATATCCCCTAACGTCTTCATCCGTGACTGAGATTGACTCTCTGTATTTTGCTGGCGAAAAGATCATCTGACTGACTTCCCGTTGTTGACCGCGTTGTTTAACCAGCCGATTCACCACTGAGTCAGAAACAATCGCAGTTCCTTTTATTACATTCTGAAGCCGTCCAATTAGTAGATCTTGCTCGATTTGTAACTCAAACTCAGCTGGAGTTAAATTTTGCGCACGCAGAAGTCTTTCATATTTGTCTACGGAAAACTGTCCCGAGTCGTCAAAAAAAGCGGGCACACCTACAATTACCTGCCTAAGTTCTTCGGGAGCCACCATCATACCGACATCACGCGCCTGATTTAATAACAAACGTCGTTGAATGATATTGTTAAGCACTGATTGCTTGAATTCTGTTGTTTGCAGATACTCAGCAGCCTGCGGATTTGCTTGAGTCTGCGGTCTGAGTCGATCTTGCTCCTGTCTCACCATCATATTTAATTCTTGCTGCGATACCGCGCTGTTTCCTACCTCAGCTACAATTTGCGCTGAATCTTGACCTCGGAAATATGAATCTACGCCAAATAAAGCAAAGGTCAGGACTATTAGTACCAAAATTGCCTGAGAGAAAATTTTATATTTACTTATGAAATCAAACATGGGATGTACCTACGCAGCTCGGCTAAATTAACGATGAGATAGATTAACAAAAAAGGCGAACTTTCGTTCACCTTTTTTTATTGGCGGAGTGGACGGGACTCGAACCCGCGACCCCCGGCGTGACAGGCCGGTATTCTAACCAACTGAACTACCACTCCTTACATCGGTCTGGTGGGTGCTGAGAGGTTCGAACTCCCGACATTCGCCTTGTAAGGGCGACGCTCTACCAGCTGAGCTAAGCACCCGATGCAATTCTTTGTTGACTTTCACCTAGGCCGCAAAATGGGCCAAGACGCAATCTTGAAAGCGCGCTAGTTTACTGCATCCTTGAGTGCTTTACCAGCCCGAAATTTCGGTGACTTAGAAGCCTTAATCTGAATGCTCTCACCCGTCCTAGGATTTCTGCCCATTCGCGCTCCTCTCTCACCGACTAAGAAACTACCGAAACCCACTATAGTCACTTGATCACCACCCTTAAGAGCGCCGGTGATTGCTGATGTCGCTCCATCCAATGCACGTTCAGCAGCAGCTTTCGAAATATCTGCCGCGGCAGCCATTGCCTCAACTAATTCTGATTTATTCACGTCGAATCCTTTCGTATTAATAATTATGTTTAAAAGTTTATTAGCGGGTTCACCCCCAAACCCGCAATGCTAATTTCTAGAACAAGGGTAAAACAAAAATAATTTTTTTGCACTCGCATATCCTCATGCATGTTTATAGCAACTGTAAAAAGCGCATGTCAAGCATACTAAAAAAAAACTTTTTTAACATGGTTAACATCAGCTGCTAATGTTTCACTCTCGTGGGTTTAGATTCGTTTTTATCAACAGCAGAGATGGTGACTGCACTTGAGTCATCATCAGCCATCGAAATAGGCGCACGCTCCAACGCCATGTCTAAAACCTCATCAATCCATTTGACAGGATGGACATTCAACTTACCCTTAATATTGTCGGGTATATCAGCCAAGTCTTTAACGTTTTCCTGAGGGATTAATACGGTCTTGATACCGCCTCTGTGTGCAGCTAACAGCTTCTCCTTTAATCCACCGATAGCTAGCACCTCACCTCTTAACGTGATTTCACCGGTCATGGCAACGTCACAGCGCACAGGGATTTTGGTAATCGAAGAGACTAAGGCCGTGGTCATCGCAATCCCGGCCGAAGGTCCATCTTTAGGTGTAGCCCCCTCGGGCACGTGCACATGAATATCGTGCTTTTCGAACAAATCATCTTCAATCCCCAAAACATGTGATCGAGATCGAACGACCGACCGGGCAGCTTCCACCGATTCCTTCATCACGTCCCCAAGCGAACCGGTTCGCTGAATGTTACCTTTCCCTTTAAGAATCACCGACTCTATCGTAAGGAGTTCACCGCCTACTTCAGTCCAAGCCAAACCCGTGACCTGGCCAACTTGATTATTTTTTTCAGCTAGGCCGAAACTAAATTTTCTTACCCCTAAATATTTGTCTATATTTTTTGAGCTAACGTTTACTTTTTTAGTTATCTTATTCACAGAGATATCGGTTACGACTTTGCGGCATATCTTAGAGATTTCTCGCTCTAAAGAACGCACACCGGCCTCTCGGGTGTAATACCTTACGATATCCCGAATCGCACCCTCTGAGACAGACATTTCCCTAGGCTCCACACCATTATTTTTGAGTTGCTTCGGTAATAAATAGCGAAGTGCGATATTGACTTTTTCATCTTCGGTATAGCCCGCTAAGCGAATAACCTCCATCCTATCGAGCAGTGGGCCCGGAATATTCATTGAATTCGCAGTCGCAACAAACATCACGTCTGAGAGGTCATAATCTACCTCAATATAATGATCTCCGAATTTATCGTTTTGCTCTGGATCCAACACTTCCAGTAGTGCGGATGAGGGGTCTCCCCGAAAGTCGGTTCCCATTTTATCCACTTCATCGAGAAGAAAAAGTGGATTGCGCACTTTAACTTTGCTCATGTTTTGTAAAATCTTACCCGGCATAGAGCCGATGTAGGTTCTTCTATGCCCGCGAATTTCCGACTCATCCCTAACTCCGCCTAGCGACATTCTAGTGAAGTTCCTGTTGGTTGCTTTTGCGATCGATTGTCCCAACGATGTTTTACCGACTCCAGGAGGACCCACAAGGCAAAGTATCGGAGCTTTTAGTTTATCAACACGTTGCTGAACGGCAAGATACTCGATGATTCTTTCCTTCACTTTATCGAGCCCGTAATGATCTTCGTTGAGAATTTTCTCAGCGGCTTTCAGGTCTGAAGAAACTTTACTCTTCTTTCTCCAAGGCAGTCCAACGAGCGTTTCGATGTAATTCCTCACAACCGAAGCCTCAGCTGACATCGGTGACATCAACTTGAGCTTTTTGAATTCCGCATTAGCTTTATTTTTTGCCTCTTTTGGCAAACGCGCTGACTTAATTTTTTTCTCCAGCTCCTCCAGATCGGCTCCGTCTTCAGAATCACCCAACTCTTTTTGAATTGCTTTAACTTGCTCGTTCAAATAGTATTCTCGTTGACTTTTTTCCATCTGTCTCTTCACGCGGCCACGGATGCGTCTCTCAACTTGCAAAATATCTAATTCCGACTCCAATAATGCAAGGAGGTGCTCCAAACGTGCTTTGACGTCTGACAACTCCAATATTTCTTGTTTTTGTTCGATTTTAAGAGGCAAATGCGCTGCAACTGTATCCGCTAGCCTACCTGCCTCGTCAATTCCAGCTAAGGAAGACAGGACTTCGGGTGGAATTTTTTTGTTGACCTTAACGTACTGTTCAAACTGCGTGACTAACGCTCTTCTCATTCCTTCTAGTTTTGATGCATCGCCAGCTTGAGAGGCTAATTCCAGAGTCTCACAAGTCAAATATGTTTCTTCATCGACTACCCCGCTCAAGCGAGCTCGATTCACCCCCTCAACCAGCACCTTAACCGTGCCATCAGGTAGTTTTAGCATTTGTAAAATGTTTGCAACACTTCCCACCTCATAAAGATCTGAGGCGTCGGGGTCGTCTTTCGCGGCGGTTTTTTGTGCCACCAGCATCACTTGCTTGCCGGCCTCCATTGCAACCTCTAACGCCTTATTCGACTTAGCACGGCCCACGAACAGCGGGATGACCATGTGCGGAAATACAACGACATCTCTTAGTGGAATGAGAGGAAAAGAATTGTTATTAACACTGGCCTCAACTTCATCGCTCATAATTCAACCTTTCAAACAACACAATAAGATTCTTATATCAGGACTAATACCAAGAATTCAAGATCAAAAAGGTATTTCGTAACGAGAGAGACCCGTCACGCTGCAGAATCCTCTTGCTCAGAATAGATTAGTAACGGCTTTGTACCTTCAACAACCGACGACTCGTCAACTACGACCTTCTCCACGTTCTTAGCTGATGGGAGATCGTACATCACATCCAAGAGAACGCTCTCTATGATCGACCGCAAACCTCTCGCTCCAGTTTTACGATTCAGCGACTTTCTCGCGATGGCTAACAGCGCGTCTGTACGAATATCCAGATCCGCGCCCTCCATTGAAAAAATTTTCTTGTACTGTTTTACGAGAGAATTTTTCGGTTCAATAAGAATCTGCATTAACGCTTCTTCGTTGAGTTCCTCTAACGTAGCTAATACCGGCAGGCGACCTACGAACTCAGGAATCAAACCAAATTTGATTAAATCCTCCGGTTCGACGCTTTTCAAGACACGACTTGCATCTTTCGCGATATTTTTAGGCTTGACTTCAGCTCCGAAACCGATACCACTCTTATCGGACCGGTCTCTAATGATCTTTTCCAATCCATCAAATGCGCCCCCACAAATGAATAGGATGTTGCTGGTGTCCACTTGAACAAATTCTTGATTCGGGTGCTTTCGCCCACCTTGCGGGGGAACAGAAGCAACAGTTCCTTCGATCAATTTTAACAGTGCCTGCTGCACACCCTCGCCCGACACATCTCGGGTGATTGAAGGGTTATCGGTCTTTCTTGAAACTTTATCAATCTCATCAATATACACAATACCTTTTTGAGCTCGGTCGATATCATAATCACACTTTTGGAGCAGCTTTTGTATGATGTTTTCCACGTCCTCACCGACATACCCGGCCTCAGTAAGCGTCGTGGCGTCAGCCATCACGAAAGGGACATCCAGCAAACGTGCCAATGTTTGTGCGAGGAGCGTTTTACCAGACCCTGTAGGTCCTATCAACAAGATATTCGATTTGGAGAGCTCTATACCGTCATCAGACGTCTCCTGGTGACGACGATAGTGATTGTAGACGGCCACTGACAAAATGCGCTTAGCGAGTTCCTGGCCGATTACATACTCATCGAGTGCGTCCCTGATCCCCTTAGGAACAGGCAAGCTTGAGTTTTGATCACTCGATTGAGGGTCCGCCAACGCCTCCTCTAATATTATGTCGTTACATAACTCGATGCATTCATCGCAAATGAACACGGAGGGGCCAGCAATTAACTTCTTAACTTCCTGCTGGCTTTTACCGCAGAAAGAGCAATATAGTAGTTTTTCTGGAGAATTATCGTCTTTTTCGCTCATGAAACACTATCTCTAATAAGGTGAAAGTAACCATACACGTAGTCCGACAGGTTTATGTCAATCAAGTTCTATGATCTTTTGGAAAGCACCTGATCAACCAAGCCGTAAGACACGGACTCTTCGGCTCCGAGAAAATTATCCCGATCAGTATCTCGTCTTAACGTTTCAATTGGTTGTCCGGTATGCTCGGCTAATAATTGATTAAGTCGGTCTTTCAAGTACAAGATTTCCTTCGCGTGAATCTCGATGTCAGAGGCTTGCCCTTGGAAACCGCCGAGGGGTTGATGAATCATGACTCTAGAATTTGGGAGTACGAAACGCTTTCCCTTTTGCCCGGCCGCTAATAAAAAGGCGCCCATGCTTGCCGCTTGACCGATGCATAGCGTGCTCACATCAGGTTTAATGAACTGCATCGTGTCGTATATTGCCATCCCCGCCGAAACCACACCGCCTGGAGAGTTGATATAGAGCGAAATGTCTTTATCTGGATTTTCCGACTCCAAAAACAGAAGCTGTGCGACCACCAGGTTTGCTGTCAATTCATTTACTGGACCCACCAAAAAAATAACTCGCTCTTTCAATAACCTCGAGTAAATGTCATAAGCGCGCTCGCCTCGACCACTTTGCTCGATAACCATCGGAACCATCCCAAGAGACATTGGGTCTTGGAACCCAGCATTTTCTCCAATCATTTACTTAACCCCATAAGCTCGTCAAAGTCTGCCTTAGTCTCTTTTACCTTCGCCTTCTCTAATGCCCACGTCACCACATTTTTTTCCACCACAAATGATTCGATCTCTCTCAATCGCTGCGGATTCTTATAGTACCAATCTCGGACTTCTTGAGGTTTTTCATATCCGAGGGCCATTTCTTCGACAACCTCTTTAAGTTGATCTGGCTTTGGTTGGAGCTCATTCTTCTCGGCGACATGAGCGATAATTAGTCCTAATTTCACTCTCCGAGTAGCCTCCTCAGCGAAAACCTCCTTGGGAAGCGGGGCATCATCCACTTTCATGCCTCGTGATTTCATGTTCTCCCTCATTTGCTCCGAGAGTCTCTGACCCTCTTCATCAATGAGTGACTGTGGAACATCAAACTCAGCCTGACCAAGCAAAGTTTTCATCACTAAATCTTTCTGACGAGATTCCAACCGTTTTTCGACCTCGGAATTGACATTCTTTTCGACTTCGGAGCGAAGTTTTTCAACATCACCATCCTCAAAACCCATTTGCTTCGCAAATTCTGAGTCAATTTCCGGAAGAACTGCACCAAGTACCTCGTGCACCTTAACCTCAAACTGCGCTTGTTTACCTGCTAACTCTTTGCTCGCGTAGTCATCCGGGAACTGAACATCAAACGTTTTTTCGTCTCCGGCGTTTAAACCGGTCAATGCGTTCTCAAAATCAGGAACTAATCGACCCTCACCGAGGCTCATTACAACGCCCTCACCTGAACCGCCCTCGAATACTTCACCGTCAACAGACCCTTTGAAGTCTATCTTTAGCTGATCACCTGATTCAGCCGATTTGGCTGCCACCTCGAACGTAGCCCTTTGCTTTTGCATGATGGCTAGTGTTGAATCGATTTCATTATCCCCGACGCCTACTGTTGGCTTATCTATAGAGCAATCGCTGATATCCTTGACGTCAACTACCGGATAGACTTCAAAAGCGGCCGAAAACACAAAATTTTCATCCTTTGCCTCTTTAGCTTCGACGTCAATCTTAGGGAGTCCTGCAATTTTTAGATTATTCTCTTCGAGCGCCGACCCCAAATTCTTACCGATAGCGTCACTCATCACTTCGCTTCGAACCTGCGCGCCATGTTGTTGTTCCACGATTTTCATTGGGACTTTACCAGGTCGAAACCCAGCTACCTTAACGGTCTTTGTCAACCGACCTAGCCTTGAAACCACCTCACTATTTATTTCAGTCATAGGTACTGAAATTGACATTTTTCTCTCTAAATTGCTGACTGTCTCTAATGTTGATTCCATACTTGTCCCAAAAAAATGTATGCGCGGAGACACCCGAGTAAGTGTCCACCGCATAAAAACAGCGCAAAACTTGCGCCTCTAGATACCAAATAATTTGGTGCGAAAGGAGAGACTCGAACTCTCACGCCTTTCAGCGCCAGAACCTAAATCTGGTGCGTCTACCAATTCCGCCACATTCGCATGCCTTACATTCTACTATAATCCACGTAGTCGAGTTATTTCAGTTCTCTTGCGGAAGCTGAATCGAAACTCGGTTTGACAAACTTCACCCATGTGGATTTCCTATTTTGCCAACTGATCATTACGAAAACTTTCCGGTCGCGTCATTAATACTGCCGAACCATCTCAGAATATCGATACAAAAAATTTATAATTTTGCTCGATCAGCAGATGACATCGCAGACTGCCCCGACCTTCCCTTCTCTTTCAAATGCGCGAGGTTGCGATTTTATCGTGAAGAACTGCGAAAAATCGAAACAAATAGTTTTCCTCTCACTACGCTATTTCATGAACTCAGTGATGTAATTAACCAATATAATCTGCCTATAAAACTTTTTGAAGATTTGCTTGACGCATTCGAGCAAGATTTGACCGTAACTCGATATGAAACCTATGCACAGTTAACGAGTTATTGTGAGCGGTCAGCAAACCCCATAGGAAGAATACTTTTGCATTTATTCGAACAACCCAAAGACGAATATTTTCATTTGTCAGATTCAGTATGTACCGGACTACAAATAATTAATTTTTTGCAAGACATCACGGAAGACTACGATATCAACAGAATCTATTTACCCTCAGACGAGATGAAATCTTTCGGTGTCACGGAGGACCACATAAAACACCAAACATTCGACCTCAAGTGGCTAAATTTTATGGAATTTCAAGTCGACCGGGCACAACAATTACTCAACGCTGGCGCTCCGCTCTATGACCAGCTACCAGGCCGAATAGGGATAGAGATCAAAGCAATTGTAAAATCTGGAATACAAGTTACTAAGAAACTAATGGATTCTAGAGGTAATATTTTCTCTGGAACACACAAATTAACTGTCCGAGATTTATTTCAGATCATGTTTCAAATGGCTTTTAGCAAATAATGACGCCCCAGGAATATTGCGCGAGAAAAACCGCTCAAAGCGGATCAAGTTTTTACTACAGCTTTCTATTTTTAGAGAAAAACAAAAGAGATGCCATTACTGCGCTCTATGCGTTTTGCAGAGAAGTCGACGATGTCGTCGATGATACGGCGGATGAGCAGATAGCCAGAGCTAAACTTGAATGGTGGAAAAGTGAAATCGATTCAGTTTGGTCCGGAACGCCTCAGCACCCAGTGACTAAGGCTCTTCGCAGTTTTATCAAGCAATACAGACTGGAAAAAAAATATTTCCACTTAATAATTGATGGCATGGTCATGGACTTGGATAGAACCCAGTATGAGACAAGTGACCAGCTCACTCACTATTGCTATCGAGCCGCTAGTGCCGTAGGCATTCTTTCTGCGAATATTTTTGGCTATTCTCACCCAAGCACACTCATGTTCGCAGAACGATTGGGTCTTGCTCTTCAACTCACTAATATTCTTCGTGACATCCAGGAAGATCTCGCGCGAGGACGAATTTACATCCCAACCGATCAATTAACAAAGTTCGGCATTTATAAATATTCTTTACATGAATCAGTTGGAACTAAAGAATTCGATAATCTCATAGAGGGTCAGGCTGAGCATGCCTATGAACTTTTTGAATCTGCTCATTCAGCATTGCACCCCGACGACCGAAAAGATCAAAAAGCCGGATTAATTATGAGCGCAATTTATAAAAAATTATTGGGGAAAATTGTCGAAAACCCTAGCCGCTCTTTTTTCAAACGCCAAACACTTTCACCAATTCATAAGTTCTGGATAGCGTGGCGAGTTTGGTCAAAAAGTTAGCTAATGAAGCATCCAAATATCGCCATTATCGGCGCCGGCTGGGCCGGATTGACTGCTGCGGTAACCTTGTCCGATAACGGATTACCCACAACCACATTCGAAGCATCTCGTACCCTTGGCGGACGAGCTCGAAAAATTAAGGTTAACAACAAAACTCTAGACAATGGCATTCACTTAATGTCAGGGGCTTACTCGGAAACACTCGCATTACTGAATAAAATAAGATCGCTCACCGAACCGCTCAACATTAGTCGTCAACCATTTTCTTACCAATACGAGAAATTAAAAATCAAAATGCCTCGCAGTAAGATTCCATTTGGACGACTAATCGGATTTCTGTCCGCTCAAGGAATAAACGTTAAGGAAAAATTGTTGGTTCTCAACTTTTTGAGAGCAATTAAGTTTAAGACTGATTCAGTTGCGGCAACCGAATCAGCACACAGTTTACTTTTAAGATATAGGCAAACGACAAACTTAATCAATTTGTTCTGGAATCCAATATGCCTCTCAGCGTT
>ERZ1047472.3146-NODE-3146-length-11056-cov-6.393510_pt1 | contig 11056 bp, 10 predicted proteins | sample MGYA00383095_ERZ1047472 | MGnify/ENA primary metagenome ERZ1047472 (study PRJEB29581, sample SAMEA5548365) | metagenome | biome: marine; feature: coastal; material: water | depth 1 m | study: Short-term variability in the microbial, nano- and picoplankton...
TGGCTTCGTAGACAGAGAGTTTGTCCCACTGGGCAAAACCAAAGCAGCCACCGCCGCCTGGGCCTATGGCACAGCTAATGGAGCCGCCCTGGTCCAGAGTTTCTGTTGAGCCATCGAGCCATACCAGATAGCGCACAGACTGCTGGTCCACCTGGCCCTTAATCAATGGGTCTTGCATAAGCCTTTTCAGACGCGGCAAGCCTTTGGGTGCGGTGCGCGGCTCAAACCAGGGATAGATGGAGTCTATAAACTGCTGCTCTGGCACCACGCCAATATCTGCACCTTGCATGCGCTTGGCCACGCAGTTTATAAATTCCCGGTCGGTCTCATAATGGCCTGCATCGCGGCGGCCCAGCACCACGACCCGCTCGTCGGCATTGAGGTCAATGGCTTCGCCGCTGGGACGGTACTCATCAATGGTAGTGGTTGCACTGCAGCCAGCTAGAATACTAACTAGCACCAATACTGAGCTCAGTTTGGATATAGGGTTAATGCTTGGTTTAATGGTAGGTTTCATTTTGACTCCTCCAATATCTGCTGTTCCATCATCCAGCCATAGATGGCGGGGATGCGGTAGAAGTCGAGCATAAGTTTGGCCCCGGCATCGCGCAGGGCAATAACAGCGGCCTCTTCTATGGCACTGGATTTGGAGGCCATAAAGGCGTCTGGCGTTTTGCCGTAGGCGGGCATAAACCAGCTGTCGATAGTTTCGCCGTCGACGCTCTTTATCTCCAGATTATATTTAATCCAGACTTCGAACACATTGAGATAGTTGTCGGAGGGGGTGGACACCTGTACCTCGCGGATGGACGGAATAATAACCAGCTTATGGTCACCACTGACCGCCTCTGGGTCGCTGACAAATTCCACGTCGTCAAACAGGCCATTAAAGGCATTGCTCAGCAGTTTGACCTGGGCGGTACCCAGGTCGATAACAGTTTTTTTGTTAGGCTGGGCGATATAGTTGGAGAAGCTCTCATCGAATACTATGCTGGCGGACACCGGTTTCGGCTCTGACAGCACAGTGGGAAAATCGCTGGTAACCTGCACTGAGGCTGAGGAACTACAACCACTGAGAATACCCACTAGCAGCAGCGCGGCTATGGGTTTTATTGCTGTTTTATTAAATAAATTTTTTAACATAATTTTAATTCCCTTAATTAAGGCTGTTTAAGCCGATAAAGGTTCCTCCATTGTTGTAACTCAGTTCGCGCATCAGGTTGGCAAATTTAATCGCTGATGCGCTGGGGGTGCCTCCCGGGGGGAAATGCACCGGAAAACCAATGGCGTGAACGCGAACCAGGCGATCACTGCCACGATTGGCCCTGTTAAGTTTATCTACTACCTGCACCACCCGACGGATTGAACGGCCCTGAAAGTCATCGCCCAGAGTGTAGATACTGATTTTGCGCCCGGGACGATAGAAGGTGCGGATGGCAGCATTGATGCCTTCCACAGGGCTGGAGTTACTAAAGGGCGCCCAGTCGGACAGGCGATTGATAATATTTTCTCTGGTTTTGGGACTGTCGGTTATCCAGCTGCCTTTATTGCCGGAGAACATATACTGGCCCATATCGTTGAGTACCTGAATACCTTTGACCTCTGGGTAGATATCGAGAATATTGATCATCTCTTTTTTAACTTTTTCCCAGGCCGCCACCTGCATGCTGCCGGAGGTGTCGATAACAAAAATAATATAGTCGCTGTCGGCTGGAATGCCGCCAATCAGCTGATTTTGCTGTTTAAACTCTGGCCCCAGCAAGCGTTCCATCTCCTCGGTCAGTACCTGCAGCACCAGCTGCAGCTGTTCTTTCTCGCGGGACTGGGACTGGGACAGCTGATTGGACTGCTTGGCCACGCTGGCCAGCTTGGCTTTGAGTCGCGCTATGCGCTCACGCAGATCGGATAGCTGCTGTTTGCGAGATTTAAGTCGCTCATCCAGCTGCACCGCCTCACCGCGGATATCGAACAGCCGCTCCTGATACTCTTTTACAGACCCCAGCAATTGTCGCTCTGCCTCTTCCAGAGCTGAGGGGTCTCCCACCTTGGCAATCACCAGCAGCAGAACTATTGCGCCAAAGCCACAGCTAATAACATCCAAAAAAGACAGGCTGGCCTCTGGTAAGTCGCGGCGTTGTTTTTTCATGGCCAGTCCCTCGATGGGGCTATAAAGGCGCCTTTGGTATCCAGGGCAGTCTGCCAGAATAGGGCGGCGGCTTCGGGGTCACCCTCCATGGGGAACAGAATGGTGTTGATTGGCACACCTTTGGGGAATTCGTCCATGGCGGCATTAAAGTGCTTGCGTCGCTGCTGCCCGGAGACCATATATTTGCTGGGCGGGGTCTTGCCCTGAGTGGGCAATCCGTCGGTAAGCAGAAAGACGTTATCGGGCCGGTCTTCAAAGTCGGCAATGGCGCCAAAGGCATTGATCAGACTGGTGCCGGCGCCTGGTGAGTAGTCTCTAATACCGGTAACAGCGCTCTCCAGGGCCAGATCGTCTGCGGCGTCCAGCCATTCGCCCCTAGTGCCTGGAACTGCAGTCTGAATATCAGTATTAAAAATATACAGCTGAAAGCGGCTGCTGGGAGGCAGCTGGGCCAGCAGCCATTCCAATGTGCGCAATGTCCACTGCCATTTGGGTGACTGTTTTTTCTGCTCGTCGTCCATATTGCGTCGGCGCACTGCATTGACCACTGTGTCGGCAAGCATGCTGGCGGAGCCATCCACTAAAATAAGTACTCGCTCGCCACCCAGTTTTAAGCCGGTTAGATACTGGCGGTTGCCATCTCCCTGAAACTCTCGCACCTTGTCGCCAAACTCGACCTCTTCCATCTGTGCGGTTTCATCTTCAAGCTGCTCCACCTGCCTGCGCAGCTTATCCAGGTCGTTGGGATCGTTCTGAATGCTTTTTTCCTGTTCTTCTAAATCGGTAATCACCCGCTTCGAGAGCCCCTGGGCTTCGACCAATTCGAGTTTGATTTTTTCCAGGCTGTTTAGCAGCTGAACTTTTTCCTCTTCTGCATCGCGGATGTCCATCTGTAGCATATCCACTTCGGCGGAGATGCGAATATCTGGGGTAATGACCTCTGTTGCATTGTGGCGCAGAATTAAAAACAGCAGTGTCACCGCACCAAAGCCGCAGGCCATAATATCCAGAAAGGACAGACTGACAGCTATATTGCGACGCTTTTTAGGCATTGCTGACCTCTATCAGCCGCAGTTTGTGGCCGGCCACTGTCAGGCTGCTCCCTGCCTGGCAGGTTTTGGGTAGCTGCACCTGCAGATTATCCTGCTGGTGTTGAACCTTAAGCTGGTGATTGGTGACCACAAATACCAGGGCGGCGCGATTATCTATGCCGGTGACTAGGCTCAGCTGATTGTCTTTAATATGTATGCTGACGGGATGATCCAATGGATAGCCATGGTTCTGATACAGCAGATGTGTGGCCTGATGAACCTTTTTGCTGGCCCCTGCTTTGGATTTGCCGGGGGCCTCTAATTTAGAAATACGGTGCAGTTCTTTGCCTGCCAGTTTGTCCTGCAGATTAAAGCAGTTGTCTATGCCAGTATTTTGATTGCACAGTCTGGCCTCAGCAAACTGAGACAGCAATGTGGGCAGTAGGCTGGCACTGTGGGAGAAGCACAGCTCGGCCTTTGGGTATTTTGCAATAATGGTATGCAGCCCGTTGAGTCGCTGCTCGAACAGCTGGGCAATCTGCTGTTTGCGCAGTACCAGATTAAGCTCACCCTGGGCCGAGGGCAGGGTGACTGATATCTCATCTTCCCAGCCCAGTTGCATTAGCCACTGGGGCAGCTGGTTGTAGATCAGCTGCTCGCCATCGGAGGTATGCAGTGGGTCGTAGCGATAGTCAGTAATTAGCTGGTCGCTGATATGGCGGGCGGCAGCATTGTAGAGCTGCATTACGCCCAGGTCGGGGATAACTTCCTGGTCTGCAATCTGCAGCTGACCATCGGTTTTGGCAACCCTGGTGACCACCGCCTGCTGAAGTTGCAGTTCAATTAGCAATGACTGGGTCTGCTGGTCTGCACAGCTGGCTAGGGCGCTGTCGATTACGGCAACAATCTGCACGGGCACAGCACTGGCTAGGCCCAGTAATAATGACAGCTGCTGGTCGGAAAAACTGCCGGGCACACTGAGGATCAGACTTTCTGGAGAGCCTGCCGCCTGGACCAGCTGTTTTAGCTGGGCAAAGGCGATATCCGCATGATGTCGCGCCCAGCGCTGTTTGCTGGGCAGTGCTAGCTGATTGAATTGTCGCCAGTACTGGTTGTAACTGTGCTGGGGCTGTTGCCAGGCGACGGCTCGGGCGCTGTCTCCCGTTTCGATACCAGTGGCGGTTAACTGCGCAAACCCCGGCTCTGAGTGCAGGGTGCCGTCCTCTGTCTGGATAATCAGATTCTGGTCGTTCAGTTCGAGTACGGCAACAGTCATAATTATTTAGCGGCCTTGAGGAATCGCAGCAGCTTATTTTCACAGTAGGCCTGTGAGTCCAGTACCAGCCGCTCTTGAATCAGCTGCAGCTGATGCATAAAGAACATCACCACCATACTGATAAGCAGGGCGATAAAGGTGGAGTTAAAGGCGACACCCAGGCTGCTGGTGACACCGGCAATATTGCCTTCCATGGCCTCATGGGCCTGACCCAGGGCGGCGCCAATACCCCGCACTGTGCCTATAAAACCTATGGAGGGAATGGCCCAGGTGATATAGCGCACCATGGAGAGCTCTGAATCTAGGCGATCATTTTCTGTATCGCAGACATTGGTTACGGCCTCGGTGGCGAATTGCACACTGTCGGTCACCTGAAATCTGGTCAGGGCCGTCTGCAGGGCGCGGGGCAGTAGATAGCTGCGCTGTTCATCGGGCAGCGCCTGCAGTGGCCGAGCCAGCTGGCTGGCATCGTCTGGCAGTACTCGCGAGCCCTCGGCTATAGACATCAGCGGCAGCTCGAGCATATGTTTCTCGCGAATGCTGGTGCGGGTTTTGTAGCCCATAATGGCCAGCGCCCAGAACATCAGAATAAAACAGGACTCCTGCTCTATATCTTTAACCACAATAAAGAATGACCGCGGCACCACATATTCTTCACCTGCTGCGGCCATCTCGGCATGGCGGCGAATGGTGCTGTCGGCATTGGGGCGCACCACTGTAACGTAAATAGTGTGGATAATAATTACCGATAGCAGCAGGGCTACTAGCTGGAAAAACATCTCGTTGGTCGCGCGGTGGGTTGGACTATTCATGGTGCTATTCCTGTGTCTTGGTCGCTTAAATATCTGAGGGAAGAGGGACTGGAAAATCTTCGGAAATCTCTTCGCTGGGTTTAAAGTCGCCGTCTTTGGGACCGCTGTTCTGGTCAGTTTTAGTCTCTTCGGACCTGGCTTTAGTGCTGCTATCTGCCTCGGCAGTCTGAGTCGCGTCAGTTTCGGTGGCTGCAGTGTTCTGCTCGAGCTGCTGTGCTGCGGCTAGGGTTGGGGCCAATACTAGCAGCATAGCTGTGGTTCTGAGTATCTGTTTGCTATTCATGGCTGAACTCCGGCTCTATCTACATAGCGGGCGATTCTGAAGCCTACATCCAGTCGCCCATCAGTGCCAGCATCGCGATAGCTGAGGCGCAGCTCGGTGCGTGAACCCAGGGCCCAGCTGGCACCGCGAATAACATGGCGATTGCCGCTCTCGGGGCCACGGGGATCCATTATGGGTTCGCCGCGATGGGGCCTGATATCGTAGTAGTCATTAACCCATTCGGCCACATTGCCGCTCATATTAAAGAGGCCTTTGGCGTTGGGTTTAAAGCTGCCAATATCTGCGGATACCGGAAAGTTGTCGCTGTAATTGGCAATGGTGAAGTTAAGAAACCTGGAGGCACTCTGGTCGGCATAATTGTCCTCAACCTCCAGCGGCGGATACAGGTTGCTGTTCCAGGGGAAAACCATGGCATTGCCCGCGCTGTCGATTTTGGCTGCCCAGGCCCACTCCGCCTCTGTGGGCAGGCGATAGCCATGGGAGTCCCAGTCGAAGCCGCTTACTACACCGTCGGCCACCTGATAGAAAGGCGGCAGCCCTTCCTGACGGCTTAGCCAGTTGCAGTAGAAAGCGGCCTGTTCCCAGGAGATTTTGGCCACTGGTTGGCTGTTCATATCCAGAGACTGGCCCTTGATGGCGGTGGAACTGTGCTCCTGCCAGCGACGAAACTGCATATTGCTGATTTCTTTAACCCCTAGATAAAAAGGTCGCTCTAATCCCACTTTACGCTCTGCTTCATTGGCGCGACGCCCAGGCTGACGACGGGGGGCACCCAGGGTGAAGGTCTGTTTGGGTCGGAACAGTTTTAGTTCTGAGCCTAGAGTACTTTTAATACGCGGTGGCCGGGAGGCCCAGTAGGCATCTTCTAGGGTCAGCAGTGCAATGCTCAGCGCCTGTTGATGACCTGGCCTCGGAGTGACGGTAAGAGACTTGGGTTCATAACCGGCTTTTTGGATAGTCAATGTATGGGGTTTGGCATTGAGCGACAGGGTCCGGCTGCCGGTGCCTCTGGGCTGATTATCTACTAGTATCTGGGCATCCCCTGGGCTGACAGTTAGGGCTATGCTGCCAATATTGGGCTTGAGACTGACCTCCATCTGGGTGGTGGCCTCGGGCTCCAGGCTAGCGGATCTGGTGGCCTTGAGATAACCTTCGAGAAACAGTTCTACGCGGTATTTTTTAAATGGCGCCATGGCCAACTCCAGGGGAGTGGTGCCGAGAAACTGATTGTCTATGGTCACATTGGCCCCTGAGGGTGTGCTGTTAACCTGCAATGTGCCGTCGGATAGGATCAGCTTTATGGTTGGGTGCTCGGCGCTGGTTCCGGCGTTAACTGTAACCTGCTGGTTAAAGGTTTTGTAACCACTGAGCTCCAGGCGCAGATCACTGCCAGTTTCCAGCACCTCTGTGGTTAGCGGTGTCTGGCCGATCAGGCGGTCATCTATATACAGGTCTGCACCCTGGGGCTGAGAATTAAATTGCTTTTCACCCCAGGCCGGTAGCAGGGAAATATTGATTGACTGGGTGGTACCCAGGCCGGCGATATCAATCTCCTGTTGCAGGGGGAAGTAGCGGTATTTGCTGAATTCAATCTGGTGAAGACCGCGGCTAATGCCCTCGATAGTGCCTGGCACCTCTCCTCTGGGCTCGCCATCTACAGAGCTCGCTATGCCGTTTATTTCAGAGCTGACCATAAGATTGCCGGGCAGAGGTTGCAACACCAGCTTTAATTCCTGGGTGGCCTCGTCGCTTACGCTGATGGTTTGATTGAGGGGATAGTAGCCCTGGGCACTGGCCTGGATGCTGTAGTCGCCGCTGAGCAGCAGATAGTTGTCGCCTATATTAAATGATAGGCCGCCGATCTCGATCTCGGCATTCTCTGGCTCGGTCTGGAAGATCACCGCGCGGGCCACAAACAGATAGAGCAGAATAATCACCGCACTGGTGGCCAGCAGTGCCAGCGCCAATACCCCTGGGGATATGGGCAGGCTGCGCTCTGTGCCTGCCGCATCTATGGGCTGGAAGTCGGTGGCTGAAAGGGGTTGGTTATTATTTTTATCGGGCATAATGGCTTAAATCATCTCGTCGCAGCTTACTCTGATTGGCCCTTCGATAGGGGCACCAGTAATGGTGAATTCAACACGCACATCTCGGTAACCCATGCGTGTACCAGCCGCTATGTAACGACCCGGCTTTAACTGCAGAGATGTCTGCTCAAAGGCTCCCAGCTTGGCGATACGGAATAATGTAACCTGGGTTTGGTTATTGGATTGCAGCACCACATCGACTGCTGTGGTGGACTGTTGCAGTGCTTTATTCAGGTCGGCGATTTGCTGCGTTAGCAGAGGCCCTGGGTTGGCGATGCCTGAGGCATCTGCTAATAGCCGCTGGGCGCTGTTGTACTGGCTGGAGGAAGACAGTTTTAAGGGGTCGGCCAGCACGGCTTGAATCTGATTATCTAATTTGGCTCTGACAGCTACTGGAATGGTTTTTACTCTGGCCTCTGTCAATGAGGGACCGGTTTGCAGCAGCGACTGGTAGAGCTCGAGTGCCTGCTGCCATTGCTCGCGGTCTTCGAACTCGGCGGCCTGCAACATCTGACGACTGACCAGTATCTGTGACTGTTTGGTGGCTACCTGCGATAGGGCCTGAGCCACGGCTGGGTGGTTGCTGTAGATTTTTGCTGCGCGATTAAAGGCGTTGGTGGCCGCTGCAAATTGATTGCTGTCGAGAGCGGCAAAGCCGTCGCTCATATGGCCGCGAAAACGCTGCTCAGTAATGGCCTGATTTGCAGACTGCAGCTCTGCTGCAGCCTTAATATGTAGACCGTCGATACTAACTGCCTGCTCAAAATAGGCTTTGGCTGCGGCCAGCTCGTTGGTTTGCAGCCGTTGCCGGCCATTGTTCAGAGCTGCGATCAGAGTCTCCAGCTGCCCGGCGCGCTGGGCCAGTTGCTGAGACCTGCGGTCTTCTGGGGCTATGGCCATTGCGGTAGCGGCGGCTTCTGTGGCTGGGGCAATATCTGCCAGCTCGGCATTTTCTATGGCATTGATACCATCGCGAAGGGCGGTCTCCAGGGTTGTCTGGCCGCTGATCTCAAGGGCCTGTAGCTGTTTTAGCGAACTCTGGTAGCTGGCCTCGGCATCTCGGTAATCCCCATAGCCATATTGTTCATCACCCTGGTCGATTAGTGCCAGGGCCTGACGGAATTCAAAATCGCCCCAGTACTCGACATTCTGCTGTTTGAGACTGTCGCGGACGGCGATAATCTGGGCTAGCACCTTCTGTGAATCTTGGCGGTACTTGGTTTTTTCTGCAGCTGTGGATGGGCTGACGGCAGTTTTTGCCGGGACTGGGGTGGCGGATTCATCGGCGGTTGCAATCCAGGGGTCGGAGACCATATTGGGCAGCAGCAAGACCACAGCGACTACCAGTAGCAGTAAGCCGCCGATAATCAATTTTTGTCTGCCTTCCTGTTGGCCTGGTCTGCTGGTCATTACAATGTCCCGCGCTCTTGCTTGTAGATTTTATGCAGCAGCTCCTGCCACTGTTGATACTGTGCTTGCACTGTGCCGGTGAGGGTGACAGTGCGGTCCTCCAGTTCGATAACCTGGGGGGCAATTTCTGCCTCCAGTGAGGAACCCATTTCGGCCACGGATTCGTTGTACGCTGCGGCTTCCTGTTTTTTCTCCAGACCAGATTTCAATACAAAGCCACCCACTGCGGCAGTGGCGGTGCTGGCATCATTAACCATTCTGGTCTCGGCCTGGGAGCGGCCGTAGATGCCGGCAAGAATAGCTCCTATGCCGGCAACAATACGACGGTTACCCTGCTTTTCCAGCTGTCTGGCCTTGACTACCGAGTCGTAGGAAGAGCGGCGAAAATCTTGGTAGGCCATATGCATCTGCTGGGAAAAACCATCGTAGTAATCCTGCATGGTGTCTATGTATAAGTAGTCGCGATCGCGGATTTTGCGCACCCGCATCAGAATGCTGTCGTTCTCTGCCGGCAGGCGATCTATTTTTAAGGTGCCATCGCGGCGTTCGCTCACATAGCTATCAAAGGCTTCAGGCGAAAAGGACTTGGCAAAGCGCAGCTCTGAGATGGTGCGCAGCTCTATGGCCTGCTGCTCGCTGAGTTTTTCGCGGTAGGCCAGCAGATCATTGGCAATGCGAATAAACAGGTTCTGGAATGGATCGCCCAGTCTTTTCAGGCGGCGGTCGTAGGCGTATTTGCCTGTGGTCTGTTTGTAGTTCTTGGCGAACCACTGTTTGCCGCTACTGTCTCTGACCTGTATATCTAGATCCATGGTTTCGCCATCGGACTGCAGTATGGTCCCGGTGATATAGAGATCCATAATCACGCTGTCGGTGGGAGTGACGCGAATAGCGCCCCAGGCGCCGCTTTTCTCCATAACTTTGGCCAGCTGATTGGAGAAATAAATAGCCTCGGCGTAGCGCACCTCGGGAAATACAGTGTCACTTTCGTCGGTGAGGTACAGTCCATCGTTGAGGGTGGGAATGCCTACATCTAACAGTGCAGCATCGGAAATTTGCTGGCTGGGGGTGCGCAGGGTGAGAGCGGTGGACGAGGTAATCTTATCTGTGGCAGCTACAGCCGGAGGTGCAGTGATTGCCAGTACAGCGACACAGGCAAACAGAGTTGCCGCAATCAGTTCGCGCTGAATCTGATTGGCTCGATTAGTCTCTGCAATGCTGGTTTTCATAATCCTGTCCATCTGGGTCTAAATTTAGTTATCTAATTTGCTGGTTAGTTTAGATCACTGGTTTTTGATACGCCTATATTCGTCCCATAGTCGCTCGCGCAGCACTGGGTCTGTCTCTTTCATGGCGGCATCCCGTATCTGTCGTTCGACTATATCATCACCCTGACCATCATCTATATCCTCGGGGATTGGCAGAGCTTCGCCCTGTGACCCCTCAGCGCCTGCTGAACCCCCACTGTCTTGACCCTGGGTTTTGCCGCCCTCTGATTGAGAGCCCTCAGAGCCTTCAGCGCCATCTGAGCCTTCAGCGCCATCCGAGCCCTCGCCGCTGCCTTCGGCGGCGCGTTTCTCGAGTTCGGCATTGGCTTCGGCCATACCTCCCTCAGAGCCCTCCTCAAACAGGGGTTCATCGCTATTGTTTTCCATACCGGTGCTGCCGCTAGGGCTGAGGATATCTATTTCGCTGGTACCTTTGCCGGAGCCACCCACAGCATCATCAAAGCCGTCGAGTGAGTCATCCAGAGCCTTATCCAGATCTTCAACAGACTGTCCGTCCCCGGCGCTTCCCGCTGAGCCACTGCCATCTGCTCCCCGAGGGTCTCCAGATTGCCCGCCGGACTGTTCTCCAGGCTGACTGCCTCCAGGCATACCACCGCCAGGCATTTCACCGCCAGGCATTCCACCACCGCTAGCGCCGCCACCACTGGAACCTCCACCACTGGAACCGCCGCCGCTTGAGCCACCGCCACCACTTGCACCGCCGCCACCGCCGCTGGAGCCCG
>ERZ1047472.3151-NODE-3151-length-11045-cov-5.438308_pt1 | contig 11045 bp, 12 predicted proteins | sample MGYA00383095_ERZ1047472 | MGnify/ENA primary metagenome ERZ1047472 (study PRJEB29581, sample SAMEA5548365) | metagenome | biome: marine; feature: coastal; material: water | depth 1 m | study: Short-term variability in the microbial, nano- and picoplankton...
TCATCACTGTTTAAAATTGCCGCCGACAGATTCTCTGCCAGCCCACCGGTTACCGAACCAACGATGGTGGCGCAACCAGTCACCAGGGACAAAGCAAGCAGCAAAAACCATCCCTTAACCACTGCTACAGCCTTGGTCAGCATACGAGGCGTCGTCATACCCGGTGGGTCCTTACATTAAGCGTTGCGATGACCCATGAAAACAACGCTACTGGCGTAAATCAACCTCGGAACCGGCACATCCCGCCAAAACTTCCGTTAATTCGCGTTCAGCCATCGCTGGTTGCCAGCGGGGTCGGTATGCCGGAACTTTTGTAGGCCTGAGACGGAGCTTTTGGTTAAGCTCTTCCATCAGCTCAACGCATCACAGATTTCGGAGGGAAACATGGCGGAGGATTTAGTGTTGGTCACCAAGGACAGCGGTGTCACCACTGTCACATTGAACCGGCCCGATGCGCTCAACGCGTTATCTGGCGCGCTGCGACAGGCCTTGGCAGAAACCTTCTTAACCCTGCGAGACGATGACGAAACTCAGGTCATCATTCTCACTGGAGCAGGCAGGGCCTTTACCGTGGGTCTGGATCTAAAAGAACTGGGCGGTGAAACCCCGTCTACCCGCAGCGCTAATGGTGGCAGTGTAGACCTTGGCGCGGCCATGACCGATCTTGGCAAACCTGTTATTGGCGCCATCAACGGATTCGCCATTACCGGCGGTTTTGAAATCGCCCTGATGTGCGACTTTATGATTGCCAGCGAACACGCCCGCTTTGCCGACACTCACGCCCGAGTCGGCGTAGTACCCGGCTGGGGACTATCTCAACGGCTGCCTCGGCTGATTGGCATTAACCGGGCCAAGGAACTGAGCTTGACCGGCAACTTCCTTGACGCAGACACCGCCTGCCGCTGGGGCTTAGTAAATCGGGTGGTTAGCGCCGAAGATCTGTTACCCACATGCCAGCAACTGGCTCGAGACATCGTTTCTACAGAGCCGGTCACTCGGGGCGAAGTGCTGCGCATCATGAATGCTGGTTGGGAGAGCACCTTGGCCGAAGGGTTAAGTATTGAACGGGCAGCTACCCGTGCCCATGACAAGAGCCAAAACCCTGCGGAGCAAGTGGCGTCTCGCCGCCAGCAGATTCAGGACCGGGGCCGCAGCCAAAACGACTGATCGGCGCTCCAGAGCTTGGCTAGCCGTCAGAGGGCGCCAACAGCGCCCGCGCTCCCAGCATCCCCGGATGCTCGTCCAGCACCGCGTACAGGGGAATGGCCTTAGCGTAGCCGGATAAGTCCCCCCGCTCGTCAAACCGACGGCGCAAGGGGCTGCTAGGTAACATTGACGCCAGCTTGGGCACGATGCCACCGCTAAGATAAACCCCGCCCTGAGCACCGACCATCAGAGCGAAATTGCCGGCGGCTCCCCCGAGCAGACTGGTGAAGGTTTCTAGGGTTTGATGGCACAGGGGATCTGATGCCAAACCCTGAGCGACCACCTCTTCGGAGGTTTGCAGCTCTGGCGATGTGCCCCAAATACTGCTCATGGCCTGATACAGATGCAGAATTCCCGGCCCGCTAAGGGCGGTTTCCCAACTGACTTGACCGTGCTCCTGAGCCAGCACGGACCACAATTCCGCTTCCAAGAATGAACCCGGTGCTAAGTCACCGTGACCGCCCTCGGAGGGCAATACCATCCACCCATCTGACCCAGCAGGCACAAGAGGTTTGGGCACTAAACTGGCCATGCCCAAGCCCGAACCCGGCCCTAAAATCGCCCGCACACCGGTAGCCGTGGCATCACCCCCCATCTGCTGCAGGTCTTGTAGGTAGGGAATCGATGCCGCTTGGGCATAGAAATCATTAACAAACCGTGGGCTTGTTCCCAGCACCGATGTCGCGGTCGTTTGATCGAAAGCTAAGCCGGTATTGATCACGGTGACGTTGGTTCCGTCGCCGCTGACCGGCCCTGCAACCGCGAGCGCACTGGCGGCTAAGTCTGGGCTGCCCAACTCGGCGTAGGCCTGAGTCAGCAGATCCGCCCCGGACTGAAAGTCCCGGGTTAGCAACACCACCAGTTCCGAAGCCCACTGCTGCTGGCGCGCCAGACGCAAACGGGCATGGGTCGCACCAATGTCGCCCACCAATCCCAGCGGGCCTGATGTTTCCCGTGTTGAAGGTTCCTGTTCCTGCACCGATGTCTCTCCTTGTACCTCTTTTTATCGATTCTGGCGCTTGTCACTTTCGCATCGACAAAATAACGGCAGCCTCTGGAAACCCAGCCTACACCACCTCACGGCCGGCTAAACCCTGTCCCACTGCTTGCCCACATTTGCCCGACCAGCAAACACTCGCCCCCTACTACTGCCCTTGTGACCTGATAAGCTGACGGCTTTCTTGTTCAGTAGCGGAGACCCCTATGACCATCGGCGCAGGCATCGGCATCGCAAACTTCACCTTTGATGATGGCAACGGCTTCTGGGAGTGGATCGATCTGTGTGATAACGGTGGCGTGGACTCTATTTGGCAGAGCGACCGCATCATTGAAAAGACCCCAAATCTAGAAACCATGAGCGTGATGGCGGCGCTGGCCGGGGGCAGCAAGCGCCTTAAGTTTGGTATGAACGTGGCCAGCATGGCCCTGCGAGATCCGGTGATTATGGCCAAGGCTTGCGCAACCATCGACGTGCTGTCCAACGGACGTCTGCTGCCTGCCTTTGGTGTTGGTAGCGCCCTTTCACGTGATTTCACCGCCACTGGCCGGGACACTAAGGGCCGGGGCAAGCGTAGTGAGGAGGGTCTGCAGATCATGGCCCGACTGTGGACCGAAGACCGGGTAAATTTTGAGGGTGAATACTACCGGCTGGAGGACGCTACCATCGCGCCGAAGCCGGTGCAGAATCCCATGCCACTGTGGGTGGGCGGTTCCGCCCCAGCGGCCATAGAGCGCACGGCAAAATGGGGCACGGGCTGGCAAGCGGGGATCGAAACCGCCGAGCAAATCGCGCCGGTGATTACCGCCATCAAACAGCGCGCAGGGGAACTGGGCCGCAAGATCGACGACGATCATTTCGGCGCTGGCTTTGGCTTTCGCTTTGGCAGCTCCGACGATCCCGTGGTCCAGCGACACAATGCGGTGCTGGAAAAGCGCTTGGGTAAACAACCAGAGGGCTACAGTGCCGTCGGCGGCGTGGATGAAATGATGGCGCTGGTGGAAGACTTTTACCGGGCCGGTGCCCATAAGTTCATTCTGCGGCCCATTGCCAGCGGCACTGCAGATACGATGGAACAGACCCAGCTCATGGTTGAGCACCTGTTGCCTGCCATCAGCGCCCTAAACAGCCGCGAAAAAAACAAACGCAAAGCCGGCTGATCTAGAACCCAGCCAGCCGAAGGCCTAATCACAGGCCACGGCTCAGGGTTTTTATTGAGGGCTTTCGTCGGGCCCTTTATTCAGGGCTGGGAATCTGACCCCGCGCTTGGGCTGCGTAGCCCCGATTAAAGGTTGGGCTGATGGTCAGATCGTTTATGCAAACGTGATTGGGCAGCTGGGCCAGGAATCGAATCAACTCACCACAATCCTCCGGCTGCACCATTTTCGCTCGATCTTCTGCCGACACCGGAATGGGCCGGTTATCCAAAATCGGCGTGGCCACCTCACCCGGGCAAACCGCACAGGCCCGCACACCAAACATACCGGCTTCCATGTTGATGCTCTCGTTCATGGCATTCATGGCGTGCTTGGCGGCGGTATAGGCAGGTCCGGTCACCACGCTCACATGCTTACCCGCCCAAGAAGAAATGTTGATGATCAAACCTTCACCTTGAGCCTTCATGGTGGGCAGCACGGCCTGACAGCAATAGAAAGCACCGTCCAGATCGATACGAATCACCGAACCCCAATCCTCTAGGCTAACGTTATGCCAGTTACGTTCTTTCACGTTGATGCCTGCCGAGGCCACCAGCATATCGATGCGTCCGTGGGTATCGATGAGCCTTTTGGCCACATCGGCAACCGCCTCTTTGTCCGCCACATCCAGCATTTCGATACTGGTCTTGCCTGCGGGACACTGACCTGCCACCTCTTCCAGCTTCGCCAGACGTCTGCCAGACAACACGACGTGCATCCCAGCTTCTGCTAGGGCAACGGCTGCGGCTTCACCAATACCGGTGCCTGCTCCAGTAACCCAAGCGATCTTGTTTTCCAAATTACGTAGCATATGCTCTGTCTCCTGCTCACCTTCTTTGACCATCGAGACTACCACGGCGTGAGCAGCCAGGAGGAGATAGGGAATGGGAATCAGCACAGACGCAGCCGTACGCATCGCCGAGATCGAAAACGATGGCTACACCATCATTGAAGGGGTAATGAGCACCGATCTGATGCAGCGCATTCGCGACGAGCTTGCCCCCTTTTGTCAGGGCGATTACCTGGGACGTAACAACTTTGAGGGCACCAGCACCGAACGGGTCTACGCGCTGCTGGCCAAGGCTCCTTCGATAGCAGAAATCATCGAGCACCCAAGGACGCTGGAGCTGATCGACCAGCTGCTGCCAAAGAACTATTTGCTGTCTGCTGCGCTATCCATCTTGGTCCACCCTGGCGAAACACCTCAGCCCTTTCATTACGACGACGGTATCGCCGGCCTCCCGGTTTACAAACCCCGTCCCCGCTTTGGGGTCAGCACCATTTGGGCCTTGGACGACTTTACCGAAAACAACGGTGCCACCGAGGTAATACCCGGCAGCCATCGCTGGCCAGAAGATCGGGAGCCTGACGAGGCCGAAATTGTCAAAGTACTGATGCCGGCGGGATCAGTCGTGGTATTTGACGGCGCTCTGATCCATCGCGGCGGGGCGAACACATCTACCACTGATCGTTTGGCCATCACGCCCCAGTACTGCAATCCGGGTCTGCGGCAAATTGAAAATATGGTTCTTGCAGTGCCGCCGGAAATTGCAGGCCAATACAGTGAGCGCATTCAAAACATGCTGGGCTATAACATCATTGAACCGAGCTTTATGGGCTATGTGGACGGGGTACACCCAAAACGGTTGATTGATCAAAACTATCAAGGGCGCAAGTACCGAGCGGAACTACCACCCTCTTGATGACATCGGTTCATGATGTTGTCTCACCGACAGCAAACGACCCAAGCAAAGACAACCAGCGAGATTTCTATGACCACAGCCAGCGATGAGTCAGAGCGGCAAGACCTGCGCATCAGTGAGCTTGAGTCGCGGCTGGAGTTTCAAGACGAGACCATTCAAAAACTCAACGATGAAATGGTGCAGATACAGCACAAGCTGTTTGCCCAAGAAAAGCAGCTCAAGCGCTTGAACGAACGCCTGAAGGCTCGGGGCGAAGACGAAGACGGCGCCGACCCGAATCAAATCGAACCACCGCCGCCTCATTACTAACCGCTTTATTTACCGGTTTTGGAACGAACCTAACCGTTAATGCTGCCCAGAAACTCCAACGTGCGCGCATAGGCGCCGTCTTCGGTATCCATAATCGCGGCGTTGAAGTCGGTTACACCCAGATCTTGGAACCGCTTGATCTGACCGCGCAGCTGATTTTCGTCCCCGACAATGGCGATGTCTGCAGGTCCTGCTGCGCCTTCACGATCCAACATGGCTCGATAGCTGGGCAACTGCCCGTAAACCGTTAGGTCTTGAGCAATTTTTTCCTTGGCCTGATCGACGTTGGTGGTTAGCACGATGGGCATACCGGCAACGATAGCCGGATCCGGGCGTCCCGCCGCCTGAAAGCTGGGGATAATATGCTCTTCCATGGTCTTCGGCCCCACCATCCATGTGTTGGTGCCATCGGCCAGTTCTGCGGTGAGCTTGATCATGGCCGGCCCTAAAGCCGCCACCACCACAGGCAATTCCGTGGCTCCAGGAATATCCAGGGTCAGTCCTTGCACAGTATACTGCTCACCTTGATAGCTGACGGTTTCACCCCGCAGCAGGGGCATGAGCACGTTCAAGTATTCACGCATGTGCTTGGCGGGTTTGTCGTAGCTCAAGCCAAACATGTTCTCGATAACCACCTGATGGGACAGGCCAATCCCCAGAGTAAAACGATTGTCCGTGGCTGCGGCGGTAGTCATGGCTTGTTGGGCCAAAGCACCCGGGTGACGGGGATACGTCGGGGTAACCGCGGTTCCCAAACGAACCCGAGAGGTTTCGCGACCGATCAGCGCCAACGTCGTAATGGCGTCGTAGGAAAAGATGTTGGCTATCCATACATGATCTAGACCTGCCGCTTCAATCTCCTTACCCAGCCGCACCACGTCATTTATTGATTCCTTGGTGCCGTCGGCTCCAATCATCGCTCCAATACGCATCCTCATCCCCTTTGTTTGCTGTTGGCCACTGTTCAGCGCGCAGGCTCACCCAAAATTGGCCCCAACGCAACTGCACTGCCAGATCTGCGGCTTTCATTTTTTTTGCACATGGATCACGGCATAATCCGCGCCCTCATCAAGAAACTTGGACATCACATGTCGACAAAAGAAACCGTCGCTATTCTGGGCGGCACTGGAGATCTCGGTACCGGTCTGGCCATTCGTTGGTCAAAAGCGGGCTACAAAATCGTCATTGGCTCGCGCACACAAGAAAAGGCTGACGAAGCCGTGGCCGCCCTGAAAGAACTCAGCCCGGACACCCCCGCCGAAGCCATGGAAAACGGTGCCGCGGCAAAAGCCGGCGACATCGTGGTGCTCACAGTCCCTGCAGCCCATCAGATTTCAACCTTGGATGCGGTTAAAGACGATCTAAAGGGCAAGATTTTGATCGACGTGACTGTCCCCTTGGTACCCCCCAAGGTTGGCACCGTGCAGATGCCAGAAGAAGGCAGTGCGGGCAAGCGCGCCCAAGACTTCTTAGGCGAAGAAGTTCACGTGGTCAGTGCCTTCCAAAACATTGCCGCTCACCTGCTGCAGCAAGACGTGCAGATTGAGTGCGACGTACTGGTTGCCGGTAACAGTAAAGACGCTCGCGCTAGGATTATTGAAATGATCAGCGAAGCGGGTATGAATGGCTGGCACGCCGGCCCTATTGCTAACGCCGCAGCTGCCGAAGCCCTGACGTCGATTCTGATTCAGATCAACCGCAGCGGTATCGTGTCTCACTCAGGCATCAAAATCATTGGTCAGGAACACTAGTTCCTATCATGAGCCAACGGGACGACCATGCCGTGAAAGCCGGGCCCTCTGAGGTGCCGGCCTTTCGTGTTATCGGCCTGCCCGGTATTGGCATGATCGAGCGCGATGACGACCTAACCGCCGTCATCGCACAGGCGCTGGAACAAAATCAGCTACCCTTGGAACATGGCGATGTGGTCTGTGTTGCGCAGAAGATCGTTTCTAAGGCCGAGGGTTGTCTGGTGGCGCTTAGCGATATCGAGCCTTCAGCCGAAGCCGAGACACTGGCTACTGCGACCCACAAAGACCCGCGGATGGTGCAGCTGATTCTGGACGAGTCCAGTGAAGTCATGCGCCATAAGCCCAATGTGCTCGTGGTGCGTCACAATCTGGGCTTCGTCGGCGCTCACGCAGGCATTGATCAGTCCAATGTGGATCACAGTGATGGCGAAATGGCCCTGCTGCTACCCAAGGATCCCGACGCCTCGGCTATGGCCCTGCGTACTGGATTGGAGCAGCGCTACGGTATACGTCTAGGCGTAGTCATTACCGACTCCCATAACCGCGCTTGGCGCATGGGCACCATTGGCAGCGCCATTGGCTGCGCTGGCATTCGGGTGCTGGATGATTCCCGCGGCGGTGAGGACATTTACGGCCGAACCCTGCAAGCAACCCTGATCAGTCGCGCCGATGCCCTAGCAGGTACCGCTACTTTGATGATGGGCGAAACCACCGAGAAAATGCCCGTGGTGATCTTGCGCGGCCTGCCCCCAGAGCAGACCCTGAGTGACGATCCCAAGCAAACTGCCCAACTCATCAACCGGCCTCTGGAAGAGGACATGTTCCGCTAATGCCCAGACCGAACAAAATCTTGGCCATTACCGGCGGTGTCGGTGGCGCCAAGTTGGCACTTGGTCTGGCCAAGATACTTGATCCAGAACAAATTCTTTTCGCGGTAAACGTCGGGGACGACTTCGAACACTTGGGACTGCACATCAGCCCGGACATCGACAGCCTTACCTACGCGCTGGCAGAGCAGAACAACCAAGAACTGGGTTGGGGCCGTGCGGGCGAAACCTGGCAATTCATCGAGACCCTAGGAAGTCTGGGTGGCGAAGACTGGTTTCGGTTAGGCGACAAAGATTTAGCCCTGCACATGCGACGACGGCAGTTACTGGATGCTGGCGCAACCCTGAGCCAAGCCACTGCCACTATTTGTCAGCACATGGGCATACGACACAGCGTGGTACCCATCAGTGATGACCCCATCCGCACCGAAGTGCATAGCGAACAGGGTGATTTGGCATTTCAGCACTACTTTGTACGCGAGCGCTGTGAACCCGCCGTCAGCGGGTTCAGCTTTAAGGGCATGGAGACCGCTGGACTGAATCCGATCATTGGGACCTATTTGCAAGACTGCGACGGTATCATCATCTGCCCTTCCAACCCTTTCGTGTCAGTCGCGCCCGTCATCGAGGTTGCAGGATTTTTAGAGGCTGCTGCCCATATTCCCACTGTTGCGGTATCGCCCATTGTGGCCGGCACCGCTATAAAGGGTCCGGCGGCGAAAATGATGCAGGAGCTGAACATACCGGCCACCGCCTTGGCCGTTGCCCAGCACTATCAAAACCGTTACCCAACCCTGTTAAACGGTTTTGTCATCGACGAGACCGACCGCCACAGCCTGAATGAATTCAACCTGCCCAGTGTTGCCACCCAATCGGTGATGCGCTCCTTGGATGATCGCATCGCCCTTGCCCAGCGCTGCTTGGCGTTTTTTGACGAGTTGCCCGCCTAGCCTAAAACCGCGGGGCGGTCTAAGCCAAAGAGTCTAGATGCAGTTCCCATTCCTTTCGATGAATTTTATACAGCACGTGCTCACGCAAAGGACTGTCGACTTCGACCCGCGGATGAGCGAAATTTTGCTGGGCGTTGGCCATGCCGATTTTTCGCATTACGGCTTCCGAGGGTTTGTTGATTACGGCGGTAAAAGACACCACCTCGTCCAGCCCGAGCTCACCGAAGGCATAGGCCAAGGCAGCTTCCGCCGCCTCGCTGGCATAGCCTCTACCCCAATGAGCCTTTGCCAGACGCCAACCAATTTCCACACAGGGGGAACAAGGCAGATCATTAGCGGGTATGTGCAACCCCACAAAGCCGATAAAGGCAGCCTGCCCGGGCACTTCTACCGCCCAAAGACCCCATCCCCGCTGCTCTATTAGCGACCGGATGGTGTTGGCGAAGGCATTGCTCTCAGCCCCAGACAAAGGGGCGGGAAAGTACTGCATCACTTCGGGATCTGCGTTCAACTGCGCAAACGGGGCCAAGTCATGGTCGGTCCATTGGCGGAGAATCAGACGGCTGGTTTGCAACATGTGCCTAGGATACCTGTCTTGGGCTATTCCGGTCAGCGGATTGCGGTATCGGCGGTCCTGATCTCAGCAGCCCAGAGCACTTGTGAATGCCTAACTTCCAACACTCAGCCCTGCCCAGCCTTTATTTTTTACCAAAACCTCTAGCTGAGGCGGTCGATAGGTTGAATCATGCTCATATCGAAACTTAACGCTGGGGTGCAAAAGGGTCGGACTGGCATCCAGTTCAAGCGACCGGTGTAAGGCTGCCCTCAGACGGAACACATGCTTGCGCGATTTATTCAACTTGGCCTTGCTACCATCAGTAAGCGAGGCCTTCAGGTGGGGCTCCACTATCAATCCCGCCCGGCGCGCTTCGCCCACCATCCAATCCAATGGCACGTCCGAGGCTCTGAGCCCCGTGCTCTTGTCCGGCGGATAGGAACCGCCGATATCCGAGTGCACACCGGCAAACCACACCTGCTTGAGATCCACGCCGGGTTTGGGCTGCCAGATGGTTGGCTCAAAATCCTCACGCTCCTCGTCAATGGCCAAGGCGTGTCGTGCTATGGAGATGTTAGACCCCATTTTGGTGTCGTAAAATTCGTCATCGCGATCGAATAGGCCCATCAGACTGAAGGGTATGCCCAAGGCACCTACCGTGTCCCAAGCGCCCACAAAGTGCACATTGCGGGATCGATGACTGTGGGTTTTTCGAAAGGTGACGGCAGCCTTTGCGTTGGGCATATGCTGCTTGGCTGGGCTTTTGTATCGGCGCCAAGCTTCGGTAATTAGCCGCGCATCTGCCCGCTTAAGGATGCCGCAGTTATTGATCAAGCCGCACAAGGCGCGAACGGTATAGGCGCCCCGGCTGAATCCGAATAAGTAAAGTTTGTCCCCCGGCGCGTAGTTTTGAACGATGTAGCGATAGCCATCCAAAATATTTTTGTGAATGCCTCGGCCGATACCACCCCCCAGCAGTTTGTCGTGGTAGGAGCCTAAGCCCCAGTCATAAAACACATGCTGTTTCGTGTCGCCGCCAGTGGGTTTAACCGCCCGAGCCAAACGCAACACAATGGTCGGAAAATCTGCTTCTAGGTCTTCTTCGGGACGGTTCCATGTGCCGTCCGCACACACAACGATATTTGCCATGAGCCTCTTCCATTCCGTATCTGAAGGGATTCACCAACGGTTCGACTGGCAATGCAATGCGTCCAACTAAGAATTGCAGAACTTAACGGCTATTTCTTGGACTGCTTCACACTAAGCATCTTCGTTGCAGGCCATGAGCTCGATCACCTGCCCTAGCGACTTTAAACGCGATAAGTGCCAAACAGTGCGCATCCCTCACGGATTTGGATTTAGGAAACTGGTAAAGCTGCAAGGCCGAGGTTAGAAACTTCTTCACAAAAAAATACAAACCTAAGCGCTCAAGCGAGTGATAGAGGATGCTCAATGGGTGATGAATTTTTAATATCAATGCTCCTGTGCCTTGTGGTGACATGGATCGTTTGCGAGATCCTAGGTGTTATTGCCTACAGTCGCGTCGGTAA
>ERZ1047472.3153-NODE-3153-length-11040-cov-56.009650_pt1 | contig 11040 bp, 7 predicted proteins | sample MGYA00383095_ERZ1047472 | MGnify/ENA primary metagenome ERZ1047472 (study PRJEB29581, sample SAMEA5548365) | metagenome | biome: marine; feature: coastal; material: water | depth 1 m | study: Short-term variability in the microbial, nano- and picoplankton...
AATTGAATCGGCCAACCATATTGGCGGTAGATGCGTGACTGACAATTCTATTTTCAATATTCCGTTTGATATTGGAGGATCGTGGCTTCATTCAGCAGTTACAAATCCATTAGCAGAAATTGCTGTTCAAAATAATTTTAAATTACATAAAAAAAACTGGTCTCATACTTGGGTACATTCTAATGGTGTGAATCTTTCTTCAAAGCAAACAAAAGAATATAGCCACTACATTGAAGATATGTGGAAAAATATAAATAAAGCAGGGAAAAATAAAAAAGATCAATCAGTTGAAAAATCACTTCCAGAAGCAAAATGGCGAGATATTGCAAGAAATCAAATAGCTCCAATGCTGGGAGCAGATCCAGATGTATGTTCAGCTCATGATGTATTTCATTTCACAAATACAAAAGGTGATTGGCTAGTAGAAAATGGATTAGGCGCCTTCATAAAATATTTATATAAAGATGTTCAAGTAATTACTAATTGTCCTGCCACAAAAATTGACTATTCTTCAAGTGGTGTAAAAGTTGAAACACCAGATGGGGTAATAAGTGCAACTTATGCAGTAGTAACCGTTTCTACTGGCGTTCTATCCCAAAATAAAATTAAATTTTTTCCAGAGTTACCGCAAAGAAAAAAAGATGCTATTAACAATTTGCCTAATGGTCTGCTAAACAAAATTGGATTTGAATTTAATGCAAAATGGCGAGAAGCTCACCAAGGTCAAAGTGCTGATTATCTTATGGGAGAAAATGACTTCTGCTCAATAGAGTTTGGACTCTATGACAGTAATATCGCTGTTGGTTTTGTAGCTGGCCACTTTGCCGAACAACTAGAGATGGATGGTCCAGGTGCTGCAACAAGTTTTTGCTCTGAAGCGCTGAAATCAATCTTTGGGAATGATATTACCAGATTTATTAATAAAACTACAGAAACTGCTTGGAAAAATAATACAAACTCATATGGTTCCTATAGTTATGCATTACCCGGTGGATTTGGAGCACGAGAGATTTTAGCCGAAACCTTAAATGATCGATTATTCTTTGCAGGTGAAGCAACAATGTCAAACTCTCAAGCAACAGTTCATGGTGCGTATCTAAGTGGTATTGAAGTTGCTGCAAAAATCTTAGCAGTAAGTAATTCAAATTAGTGTTTAAATAAAACTGAAAGAGGGCATAATGGGAAAGTTAAAACCAATCGCATCCGAAGACAGACGCGTCGTAAACGTTAAAAGTGCAAATTACATCCCCTTTATTAGTGATGGTATCGAAGATGGATCAGTTTTACAGCTAGGCGATAGTAAACCTCTTGGAAGTGGTTTTCACATATATCGCATGAAACCAGGGCAAACTACAGTTGCGCATAAACATCAAAGTGACGAAGAATTTTATATTATCGAGGGTGATCTGGTAGATCATGATGGAACCAAATATGGTCCAGGTGATTTAGTTTGGCTTCGAAAAGGTACGGAACATACATCATATTCCCCAAACGGTTGCTTAATTGTTGTGTATTTAGTTTGAAAACTCAAATCTAAATTTTAATTAAATTCTTTGGTAATCGTTTTTTAAATATAAATATGCTTATAACAAAAACACATAACTCCGAAACCGGTAGTGCATAAAATGCTGACATAAAACCAAATAAATTCCAGAAGAGTAGTATTAACATAATTGGAAAAATAACTGAGCGCGCGAGTGCAATTAGAGCTGACTCCTTTGCACATTGCATGCCAGTAAAATAGCTTATGAGTGCTACATTAATGGCCGCAAAAATTAACATTGGCCACACAATTGAAACAATTGAAATGGACATATTTAATATATCATCCTCACCTTTAGGCAAAAAGATACCCACCATTTCTTCACTATAAATTAATAATAAAAGTATTACAAAAGTTGCAATAATGAAATTTGTAGCGACACCCATCTTAAAAAAAGTAAAAATTCTATGTGGTTTTTTTGCTCCAAAGTTGACACTAATTAACGGAGAAATTCCGTCCCCAATACCATAAAAAATTAACAACGAGAAATACATCAAATAGTCAACAACAGTAAAAGCAGCTACACCCATTGATCCTACATTGATGATCAGCATCCAATTAAATACCAAAACTATAAATCCAGCAGAAGTTTCAGTTAAAAATTCTGAGAACCCATTAAAAGCAGCACGTGGAATTTCATGCCAGGATCCAGTTGGCTGGATGAATTTTATTGACCCAATTTGCCAAAAGAAATGTGGAAAAACTACGATCATACCAGCAACAAAAGCAAGTCCAGTAGCGAGAGCTGCACCACTAAGGCCTAAATTTAGATGCACCACAAAAATATAATCGAGCAAGATGTTTGCAAATGTTGTACTTAATAACCCCCAAAAAGCATATATTGGCCTTCCATCTATCCGTAAAAAAAAATTCATTAATACGGCAAAGCCAAATATTGGATAAAACCAAGCAATGCTCATCAAGTATTCTACACACATTGGCACTGTTTCATTTCTTGCACCAAGGGCATTGGATATAAACTGGGGAAAAACAATTGTAACCAATGATAATAGTATCATTGTTGTTGTTAGTATTATAACAGTTTTAGAGAAAATATCACAGGCATTTTTAGGCTTTCCCTCACCTAAATATTTACCAGCAATTACTGACGACCCACTTGCAAACATTAATATTATACCCCAAACAATAGTAATGAATGGCATTACAAGATTCACAGAGGCAAGTGGTATTGCCCCAACAAATTTACCAATAAAAATTCCATCGATTACAATTGCTGATGAGATTGCAATCATCCCAAAGACAGATGGAAATGCAAAGCGAAAGAACTCACGACTTGGACTTTCATTAATCATTTTATAGTTTGACGTATGTTTGTTCAAAAAAATCTCACTTTGGTCTTTGATTTAATTTTTTGCGAATAAACAATAATCAAATACAGTTAGAAACTAATGCTATTGGAAATTTAAGCAGTTCATTGAGGATAATGTAAAGTTTTAACTTCTTGGAAATCCTCTATGCCTATTATACCACCTTCTCTACCATTACCAGATTGTTTGTAACCACCAAAAGGTGAACCATAATTAAATCCACCTCCATTTATATGCACCATACCAACCCGTAATTTCTGCGCAACTCGTTCCGCCCGATCAAGGTCACCAGACTGTACATAAGCTGCTAGTCCATATGGTGTGTCATTTGCAATCTCAATTGCTTCTTCTTCGCTGTCAAATGGAATGATTGTTAAGACAGGACCAAATATTTCTTCTTGAGCAATTGTCATTTTATTATTTGCATCAGCAAAAATAGTTGGCCGAACCCAATACCCTTGATCAAAACCATCAGGTTTTCCTAATCCACCAACTAATAATTTAGCACCTTCTTTAATCCCTTTTTCAATCATTGCCTGCACTCGACCAAATTGAATATCACTTACCAAGGGCCCAAGATGATTACCTTCTTGGGCTGGATCATCAACTTTCACTGCTTCGCCTACTCGTTTTGCTATTTCTAAAACTTCTTTATAACAACTTCTTTCAACAAGAAGCCGTGTTGGTGCATCACAAGATTGACCAGTATTTATGTAGCATTCTTCAATTGAGCCAGAAATACGCTCTTCAAGGTTACAATCAGCAAACACGATATTAGGTGATTTTCCACCAAGCTCTAATGCAACACGCTTAATGCTATCAGCAGCATCTTTAGAAACTGATGAACCTGCACGTGTCGAACCCGTAAATGACATCATTGCGATGTCTGGATGCTTAGAAAGTGTTGCGCCTGCTAGTGGCCCATCGCCCTGAATCATATTGAAAACACCAGGTGGAAAGCCAGCGTCATGCACCATTTCAGAGTACATCACTGATGAAAGTGGCGTAAATTCAGATGGCTTCAAGACACATGTACAACCTGCAGCCAAAGCTGGAAGAGCTTTTAAAGCAATCTGGTTAACAGGCCAGTTCCAAGGAGTAATTAAACCACAAACACCTACAGGTTCACGTACTTGCATATCACCATTAGATAGTTTTTCACGTTCATGTTGATATATTAATGCATCAATATATCCTTCTAAATGACCAACAGCAGCATCTGCCTGCAACTCCAACGACATTGTCATTGGTGCACCCATTTCCATAGAAATAACTTTGGCTAATTCTGGCAATCTTTTCTTTGAAATTTCTAGTAAAGCTCTTAATAGTTCTAAACGTTCCTCTTTGGAAGTTTGAGAAAAACTTTGAAAAGCTGATTTGGCTGCTTCTACTGCAAGGTTTACGTCCAATTCATTTGCAAGAATTATCTTACCAATATTATCTTCATTGGCAGGATTAATTACATTCATTGTAGTTTTTGAAAGTGGCAAAACCCATTTACCGTTAATATAATACTTACCCAAATTTGACATTTTTTATCCTTTTATTTCCAATTATTTTATCAATAATCTTTTATGATAAATGTAATTTTTCTTCTCACGAAAAGGTAAAAACACATCAGGATCTAACGTTCTTTTCCTCATCTACTTATAAAATATTAATTAAAGCATTTTGGGAAAGTATTCAAAATATTGACTGATAAGTCAAGAAATGGAACACTACAATTACACTAGATTATGAAACATGATAGGATAACTTTTTGCCCCGTGATCCAAGATTTGATATTTTATTTGAGCCATTAAAAATTGGCCCAGTAACTACAAAAAATCGATTTTACCAAGTACCTCATTGTACAGGGAGCGGCTGGCATAAACCCCGCACTTTAGCTGGCTTACGTGAAGTAAAAGCAGAAGGTGGATGGGGGGTTGTTAATACTGAATATTGTTCTATCCATCCTTCAAGCGATGACTCACCCCACCCAAGTGCCTCCCTATGGGACAAGGGAGACATTAAATCTCATGCTTTGATGACAGAAAAAGTCCATGCTCACGGTGCTCTTGCTGGTGTGGAACTTGTTATTGGGGGCTCACAAATGGCAAATCTTGCAACAAGAGAAGTTGCTCTTGCTCCTTCCAGCCTCATGAATACTAGTGGAAATCCTTTTCAAACACGGGCCATGGATAAGAGCGATATAAAAAATGTTAGAATGTGGCATCGCAATGCGGCTTTGCGTGCTAAAGAGGCCGGCTTTGACATCGTATATGTATACGCTACTCACGGATATTTAATCTCACAATTCTTATCACCTACGACAAATAAAAGAATAGATGAATACGGTGGAAGTCTTGGCAATCGAATACGGTTTATGCGAGAAATTATTGAAGACACCAAAGAAGCGGTTGGCAATACAATGGCAGTTGCTGTCAGATTCTCTGCAGAAACAAACGCACATAAATCTGGCGGTGATGGAAATCCCATCCCTGGAGAAACAGAAGAAATCCTTGGTTTACTTGGCGAATTTCCAGATCTTTGGGATATAAATATAAATGATTATTCTCTTGAAATGGGTTTATCACGCTTTACAAAAGAAGCCTCATTAACGCCATATGTTAAAGGCATAAAAGAACTCACGTCCAAGCCTGTTGTTACTGTGGGCCGCTTCACATCTCCAGATACAATGCTAGCTCAAATAAAAGGGGGAATAGTCGATTTGATAGGAGCGGCGCGTCCATCAATTGCTGACCCCTTTCTTCCAAAAAAAATAGAAGAAGGTAAATTTGAAGATATACGAGAGTGTATTGGCTGCAATATATGCTATGTAGGTGATGGCAAAGGTGTTCCTATTAGATGCACCCAAAACCCTACAATGAGTGAAGAATGGCGCAGTGGTTGGCATCCCGAAAAAATTAACAAAAAAATAAGTGACTCAAGCGTTCTAATAATTGGAGCTGGGCCAACAGGATTGGAAGCTGCACATGCCCTTGGAAAACGCGGCTATAAAGTAATGCTTACAGAAGCAAGTCGAGAATTAGGTGGACGTGTAAGTACTGAGGCCAAACTACCTGGTTTATCACAATGGGCTCGGGTTCGTGACTATCGGTTACAACAGATTGAGAAACTTCCAAATGTAGAAGTTTTTCGTGAAAGTAGAATGACACATGATCAGATAATTGAGGTCGGAGCTGAACATATAGCTATTGCAACAGGGTCAGAATGGCGTCGAGACGGTTTTGGAGGCACTCACTTAAACGGAATTGATGGTTTAAAGCATTCACCAAACTTATTTACACCCGATGATATCATGGCTGGGAATCTTCCTGATGGCCCAACGATAATATACGATGATGATAACTATTATATGGGATCTGTTATAGCCGAAAAAATAAAAGCTTCAGGTGTACCAACAACAATAGTTACTCCTCAGGATATGATTTCTAGTTGGGGAGCATACACAACAGATAGATGGAGATCACAATCAAATCTTATGAAGCTAGGAGTTAAGATTATTTGTGCAAAAAGTCTAAAAAAATTTAATGGAAAAAAAGCAGAATTTGAATGCATATACACCAATTCCAAATCAACAATATCAGCAAATTCCATAGTGTTGATAACCGCACGAAAACCAAATGATGAACTTTATCATAGTTTATTAATGCATGAGAAAAATTATCCAGGTACAACTTTCAAATCTTTAAAAAAGATAGGGGATTGTGATGCACCAGCAATTATTGCAGCAGCTATTTATGCAGGCCATAAGTATGCACGCGAATTAGAAGAAACTATTGATTACGATAATCCGTTTAAACACGATCGTGTATTTTTTGAAGATACATAAATATTTTAAACATATATTACACGCAATAAAAACATTTAAAATAACTAAAAATTAGAGAATTATATGATTAAAAATGCCAAAGATAATAAGACTGACTCGTTATGATAAAATATTAAAATGATTACTAATTTGATCCATAAAAAATGAGGACCTTACATTAGAACAAGGCTTAAAATACGAAAGAAATTTATTTTATTCATTATTTGATACAAATGATCAAAAAGAAGGCATGAAGGCTTTTATAGAAAAAAGAAAACCCACATTTAATGGAACTTAAATGTGGGAAAATTAATGGTTTAATTTTATCGGTTCATACGATTTTCAATAAGTTTTTCCACGACTTCTGGCTCAGCTAAAGTAGATATGTCACCCAGTGAATCATAATCATTCTCAGCAACTTTTCTCAATATTCTTCTCATTATTTTACCTGACCTTGTTTTAGGTAAACCAGGTGCCCACTGGATATAATCAGGACTAGCAATTGGCCCTATCTGTTGGCGCACCCATCCTCTTAAAGCAGTACGCAGTTCTTCAGTGTATTCTGCACTCGCATTGAGTGTGACATAACAATAAATTCCTTGGCCTTTAACTTCATGTGGATATCCGACAACTGCAGCTTCAGCTACATCTTTGTGTGCAACCAAAGCACTTTCAATTTCTGCAGTTCCCATTCGGTGACCAGATACATTCAAGACATCATCCACTCGCCCAGTTATCCAATAGTAACCATCTTTATCACGCTTACATCCATCTTCAGTGAAGTAATAACCTTTATAAGCTTCAAAATAAGTTTTGACAAAACGATCATGATCTCCGTAGACAGTCCTCATTTGGGACGGCCAACTTTCTTTAATCGCCAGAACACCTTCACACGCTCCTTCAATTTCTTCTCCTGTTTGTGGATCTAAAATTACAGGCTGTACTCCAAAAAATGGTGTTGTAGCAGAGCCTGGCTTAGTCGCGGTAACACCTGGAAGTGGTGTCAGCATGTGACCACCAGTTTCTGTTTGCCACCATGTATCGACAATAGGAACAATACCCTTACCAACAACCTCATTGTACCAATTCCAAGCTTCGGGGTTTATTGGCTCACCAACAGTTCCAAGTACACGCAAATCAGATAAGTTATGTTTTAAAACTAAATCATCTCCCAATCCCATTAAAGCTCGAATTGCAGTTGGGGCAGTATAAAACTGATTAACTTTGTGTTTTTCACAAACAGCCCAGAAACGTGATGCATCAGGATATGTAGGCGTACCTTCAAACATCAAAGTGGTAGCACCATTAGCCAAAGGGCCATAAACAATATAAGAATGTCCAGTTATCCATCCTACGTCTGCAGTACACCAGTAAGTATCCCCCTCTTGATAATCAAAAGTGTATTGATGAGTCATGGATGCGTATACTAAATATCCAGCAGAGGAATGTACTACACCCTTTGGTTTTCCAGTAGAGCCAGAAGTATATAAAATAAAAAGAGGATCTTCAGCATTCATCTTTTCAACTGGACAATCATTCGATGCAACAGAAACTAGCTCTTCATAGTCAAAATCACGGTTTTCCTTAAATGGAGTGCTGTTTCCAGTTCTTCCAACAACTAAAGTTTTTACATCTCCACATATTTCTAATGCAGCATCTACATTTTTTTTCAGTGGAATATTTTTTCCACCTCTTGGGCCTTCATCAGCAGTTACAACTAGTGATGCTTTACAATCAGAAATTCTAGAAGCCAGTGCATCTGGTGAAAATCCCCCAAAGACTATGGAATGAATTGCACCAATTCTAGCACAAGCTAGCATTGCATATGCAGCTTCTGGAATCATTGGCATATACAAAATAACTCTATCGCCTTTTCCAACACCTAATGACTTATACACATTAGCTAATCGAGCGACATGATCATGTAGCTGGTTATATGTAATATGCTTATCAATATTAGGATCATCAGATTCCCATATTATTGCTGTTTGGTCTCCACGTGTTTCAAGATGCCTGTCAACGCAATTTTCGCATACATTTAATTCGCCATCCTCATACCATTTTATTGATATGTTTGGATAATCAAAGGAAGTATTTTTAACTTTCGTAAATGGAGTAATCCAATCAATACGTTTGCCATGCTCTGCCCAAAAACTATCTGGGTTAGAGACTGAGTCAGCATACATCAAATTATATTTATCTTTATTCACATGAGCATTTTTTGCAAAATCTGGATTTGGTTGGAATACTTTTTCAGTCATACTATTACCTTTAAGATTTAACTACTAAATCGATTAGTCATTCTTCTATAATTTATCTATTCTTTAAATTGCCAAATACTCATGACGTAATTTTTCATTTTCTAAAACTTCTTTTGCTGTTCCAGAGAATACTACTCCACCAGTATCAAGAATAACTGCACGGTCTGCTAATTTTAAAGCCGCAACAGCATTTTGTTCTACAATAATAGTTGTTATACCCTGTTCTCGAATAAGGCGTAAGGTTTTCTCAATTTCCTGGACAATCACAGGTGCTAAACCCTCATAAGGCTCATCTAGAAGTAGTAATTTTATATCTCGAGCAAGTGCTCGCCCAATAGCCAGCATTTGTTGTTCACCGCCTGAAAGTGTCGTACCTTCTTGCTTTCTACGTTCACCAAGACGTGGAAATAATTCATAAATTCGTTCTAAGGACCATCCAATTGGCTTTTCAATTTGTGCTAACTGCAAATTTTCTTCCACAGTTAGACCTTGAATAATTCTTCGATCCTCTGGAACTAAAGAAATACCTGCTTGAGCAGCTTCCCAAGCCTTCATTGTATGTAAAGGTTGATGATCTAGCCAGATTTCACCTTTATTTACTGAGGGTTCGTCTAAACGAGCAATAGCACGTAATGTGGATGTTTTACCTGCTCCATTTCTGCCTAAAAGTGCTAGAATTTCTCCTTCATGCACATTCAATGACACGCCTTGCACAATATAACTTTCTCCATAATATGCATGAATATCATGTGCTGAAAAATAAATAGGTTTTGAAGGTTCTGCATTATCTGGAGTATTAATCATCTAGTTTATTACCTTATACTTGAGCTTCACCAAGGTAAGCTTCTTTTACCTTAGGATGGCCTTTAATTTTTTCTGGAACGTCTTCAACAATGACAGTTCCTTGGGCGAGAACTGAAATTTTTTGAGCTAGTGAAAAAACAACCCCCATGTCATGTTCAATTATAACCATAGTAATTTTAAGCTTCTTTTGGATATTTTTTAGAAGCTCGATTGTACTTTGAGTATCAGCTCGAGCCATACCGGCCGTTGGCTCATCAAGTAAAAGTAATTTTGGATTTTGAGAAAGGCACATTGCCATTTCTAATCTCCTTTTATCACCGCGTGACATTGACGATGCAAGCATGTCTTTTTTATTTATAAGGTCAACATCAACTAACATTTTTTCGGCTTTTTCAGCCATATCTTTATTATCAGAAACTCTAGATAATGCATGAAGCGCAAATGAACCATCACGTTTAGCAAAACAAGGAATTAAAGTATTTTCCCAAACCGTGAGTTCTGAAAATATCTCTGGTGTTTGAAATACACGACTTACTCCAAGTTGGTTTATTTCATGTGGTTTAATACCTAATAAAGATTGCCCATCAAACATTACAGTGCCAGTATCTGGCATTAGTTTTCCTACAAAACAATTTAATAATGTAGATTTACCTGCACCATTTGGACCAATTATTGCATGTATTTTACCCTCTTCAATGTCTAAATTAACATTGTGTAATGCTTTAAGACCACCAAAGCTCTTATTTACATTTTGAACATCAAGAATTCCCATAAGTTGATCCTATTCTGCTGGTGTTGATGTGGCATCAGATGTATTTTCATCTCCACCTTTTCGGCGTTTCCACCAATTACCAATGCGTGACATTCCCTCCATAAGACCACCAGGTAAAAAGATCACAATTAACATAAACATTATGCCCAATGTTAAATGCCACCCTTTTCCAGTAAATAAATGAAGTATCCATACAATAATATTTTCCAATCCGTCTGGCATCCATGCAAACCAACCGTGAAGAACAGTATCATTAATTTTTGAAAAAATGTTTTCAAAATATTTTATAAATCCTGCACCCATTACAGGTCCTAATAATGTTCCAGTTCCCCCCAGTATTGTCATCAAAACAATTTCACCAGATGCAGTCCATTGCATGCGCTCTGCACCTGCTAACGGGTCCATCGATGCCATCAAACCACCCGCTAGACCTGCATACATTCCAGATATCACAAATGCAGCAAGTGTATATGGCCGTGTATTAATTCCTGTATAGTTAAGACGTGTTTGGTTTGTTT
>ERZ1047472.3154-NODE-3154-length-11038-cov-7.894382_pt1 | contig 11038 bp, 7 predicted proteins | sample MGYA00383095_ERZ1047472 | MGnify/ENA primary metagenome ERZ1047472 (study PRJEB29581, sample SAMEA5548365) | metagenome | biome: marine; feature: coastal; material: water | depth 1 m | study: Short-term variability in the microbial, nano- and picoplankton...
AATTACTGCTTTAAAACCATTTAAAATAATATTATTACGAAATCGTTTTAGGCTATTTCATACAATTATAGGTGGAAAAACAGATTGATTATTTTGAAATTTATAACGAATTATGGATTCTAATTTTTCGTAAAAAATGGGACTAATTTTGACTCATAAAATTCAAATTGTCATCTAAAACTTAGTATCTCATAAAATTGATTTTGTTTTTTATAATTTCTCTATCCATGGCAACACTTTTAGGGAGTATCCTTTTTTTTCTTCAGAGCAATTTTCTTTAATAAGCTTGAAAGGGTATTAAAATTCACTTGATAAGAAAGACCTACTCCTTGAGTGTACCCCTCTTCTTCTGTAGAATATTGAATTTCATTTTGCCTATTGAATATGACTCCTCGAAAATTTCCGTCTTTATTAAGTAAAACTTCAACTTTTACTTCTCCAACAACACTGGATTGAGTCTGAGCTCCAATAGGAACTCCTACTTTTCCGTTTATAATTACTTTATCTCCTAATTGTGTAGTTACAGAAACATCTACTTGGTTATCTGTATTTAACCGATCTATATCATTCCCTCTATTACCTTGCTGATAATCTAACCCCAATTGAAACTTATCATCTGGTGTACTCAATAAACTTGAAAAAGCCGCCGCAAGTGCACTAGAAGCTCTACTTGATATGGTAGCCCCCGCATTAAAATCTACTTTATCTGGATTTACAAAATTATCGAAAGCAAGCAAGGATACAAATTGTGTGGTTTTCTCATTTACATTGTTATCATTTAAAACAAATTCTAACTCACTTGCAATGATGGGATCAACATTTGTTAACTGAATATTCAAATCTTGTTTAGAACTGAATAACCCCCCGGTGATCCTCGTTACTAAATCAACTTCAATTTTTCTGTTAGAATTAAAATTTGGCAGTAAAACTCCAGGATTTGCTTTTGCTTTATAAACTGCTGTAACATCTAAATTTGCTTCAAAAGGATTTCCATTCCATGAAATTGCCCCTCCTTTTTGAATTAAAAATGGTTTGTTTACGATGCCTCCGTACTTAAAGTCGTATACTCCTGAATTTATGGTGTAATCTCCAAACATATTGAACTTACCACGAGTATCTATTTCTATCATAAGATTTCCAGCACCACTTCCTGTTAATTGACTTCCATTAATCTCATCAATCACTACTTGAGCAGTTGCATCTTTAGTAACTTCCATGTTTAAATTTAATGAAAGTCCTTTTACAGCCTCCAAAGCAACTTGTTGTTGCTTTTCTTTTGTTTTTGTGATGGTCGATTTAAAATGAATTAACCGATAACTGTCTGCAGTTTGAACGTCTTTTAAAGGAACTATAAAGTTCGTTTGAGGCATCGTTTTGGCATTAACATCAATGGTTAATTGATCCGTTAGTCCTGTAAAATTCGCCTCTCCATCTATAAATATAGTTCCATAATATGTGGATTCATCTGTGTTTTGCGTATCTAAAACCAACAGGTTATCACTATCGATTTTCATCTCTAAAACCCATTGATTGAAGTTTTTATGAGAAATGTTTCCTTTCAAGAAACCTTTGGTTTTGTATTTTGTATCGATGAGAGAAAACGCTTCAAACACAAAAGATTGTTCGGTTAACCTAACAGTGGGTTCTACGTCAAAGTCATAGTTCACGTTCAAATAAGGAAACTTTAATCCTGCATTTTTAAGTTTAAGAGCTCCGTCCATTACTGGATTCCCTATAAAACCACTCAATGAAAAATTACCTGAAGCTGTTCCTCTTATTGAGGATAAAACATCTTTCCCTAAGGGACTAAAAGCATCCAAGCCAAACTCCTCTAAATAGACCTCTAAATCAATCAAGGGTCTTTTTTCTGAAAAATCTAAAAACCCTGTGGCTTCAATACTTTTTACCTTACGGTTATCAATAGATAAATCAACTGCATACTTTTCGAACGAATTGTCTCCTTTTAAACTTAAAGATAAGTCTCCTTGATTAAAACCATTCACATCAAAATCATTAATAGTCAATAATGCTTTTGGATTATAAATACCATTTCTCTGGACAAGATCAATACTTCCAGATAGGGAACCTTTTAATGCCAGACTATCAATAATTGGTAAAAAACTCTGTAATTTTACTTTTGTAAAATTGATTAAAAACTCTTTGTTTACATCAGCATCCAAGCTTCCTTTAAATGCTATTTTTTGTGCTCCAGAAACGAGTTTAAACTTACTGAAATTGAATTCATTTTCTTTCAAATCGAATGTAATCTTGTTCGGAATTGATTCATTTGGAGAGAGGTTCCAAATATTGTCCTTGAACTTAAATGAAGAGGTATCAAAACCAATTACTGATTTACCAACTGAATTTAATGTATAGAAAAAATCAAGATTAAAATCTTCATTTTTTTTATCTCCACCTGTAAAAACAGATTTAAAATACAACGTGTCATTTTGATACAAACTCAATAAATTAAGTTCAGAAACATTGTAATACTTCGTTTGAACTTTTGAAGCCGTTAAATGAGAATTGTATAATGGATTTTGATTGTCTGTTCTCAGCAAGAGGTCCTTTATTTCATTCCCATAAAAATCAATTTTAGGGGATGCAAGTTTTAATCTTAACTGGTTTTTATTTGTATTAATTTTACCCCTAAACGTGGTATTTTCATCAATAGAGATCTCCGAGAAGAATAGAGAAACTATTTGACTATGAATTGTAAAATTAAAATCTAAAAACTGATTTGGTGTTACTAAATAAGGTTTGTAGTTTGAATAAATTTCCCCCAAAGAATTTTGCACTACAGTTGATAATTCTGAAAAATAAAAATTTCCAGAAAGATATCCATTCGCAATATCTTCCGATGCTATCTCAATTCTTTTTAAATTATCTTTTATGGAAGAGCTAAGATTAAATTGCTTAAAATCAAATTGATCAAATTGGTTTGTGTATGAGATGTTATTAAAAATAAGTTTTCCGGCCATATCATCAAACGTATTTCCTTCTAAATCTATTTTTACATTCCCTTTTAGTATAGCGATTGTATCTCTCTTGTAAAGTTTTGTTTCTTTTAAATTTAAATATTTAATCTCAGATTTTAAATCAAATTTATTGAGACTTGAAGATAAATCTGCCAAAGCACTAAAATTCATTTTAAAATGTTCGTCATCAATTTTCAGATTTCCATCAAACGTATTGAACTGATACAAACCAGTTATATCTATATTTTTATATGTATAATTATTAAAATTTAGTTTAGAAACCTCAGCATTAAATGAAGTATTGACACGATCCAACTCAAACCCACCCCCATTTAAATCTCCTCGAAGAGAAGTTTTACCAAATAAAGGATTGTTTAAGAGTACCCCTAAATCAAAATTATTTAATTCAATGTTACCTTTATAAGTTGCAAGGTCTATATCATCAATATGAATGTCTGAGATCACATCGCCAATTTGAGATTTCAAATCGAAAATAGCAGCTATTTTTTTGGGAGTAAGCGCTACTTTACCTTTCATCGTAAATTCCCCTAACTTGGTAGTTTCAGGAGGTAAAACCCTCCCTAAAACATTGGGTAACAATTTGATTAACTCAATATAGGAAGCTGAAAATTTCTTTAAATTAGTCTTAAAATTGAAGCCCCTATTATAATTGACTGCATTTAAAAAATTAAAATCTCCAATAATACCCAAACCATCTTTGGAAGTTAATCGTAATTTATTCAGAGAAAAATCATTGAGTTTTCCATTTATATTGCCCGAAAAAACAAGAACATCATTCCCGTCTAATTCGTTGTAATATTTCTTTAAATCTGGGATTGATAATACACTGTTGTCAAATGAGGCTGTAATATGTACTTTGTCGTTAAAGGAGGATAAATCGTCTATTTTGTAGGAAAAATCTATGGTTGCTTTGATCTCTGAATTTCTAGTTTTTAATGTAGTATTCTTAAAACGCATTGCTGTTTTAGAATACTTAAAATCAGTAGATAAACTAGTAATTCCTAAACCTTTATTATCCTCGAAATACAATCCTCTTATTTTTGATGAAAAATTAGGTCCGTCAATTAACAAGTTCTGAAGACTTGCCCCTCCTTTTTTTGCAGAAAAAGAGACTGGATTTAGAGCGTTTTCATTGATCAACTTATAGTTTAAATCACTTATGTAAACATTGGAAGAACTTAAAACAAAAGGAGAAGATAAAGATTTTTTTTGAGAACCACCATCAAAAGAATCAACAAAAACAGCCATGTTATCTTTCGTTTCACCTCGATAGGTTTTCATATAAACAGATACACCATCAAGGGAAACATTGCCTAAATTAACCTTATTTTGGATAATTTTTTTTACTTTAAAAATGGACGTATTTAACTCATTTACAAAAATCAAAGTATCTTGGTGATGGTCTCTAATTTCTACTCCTTCCAATTGAACATTCCCTAAGAAAGATAAATCTATCTTTTTTATGGAGATGCGTGTATTAAAATCCTGGTTCAGTTTTGTCGTTGCGATGCTACCAAGTTTTGTTTGCACAGCAGGTATTGACAATAAAATACTAACAAACAGCAATAGGAGTATAAAGTACCCTAAGCATTTCAATATTTTATTGCTAACTTTTTTGATAACTCGTTTTGTTTAAGATCAATATAACGAAATCAGCTGTGAATGCTAATTATCGTGTCAATGTATTACAAAGAACGTGCAAATTTAATAAAGAATTAAATTTCTATTCTTAAAAAAGTATCTCAACATAAAATTATCCTTAGTTTTGCTGATAATTATGATTTTGTATGAAAAAACCCGTTTACATCTTAGGCATAGAATCTTCTTGTGATGATACAAGTGCCTCTGTCATTTGTGATACAAAAGTATTGAGCAATGTGATAGCAAACCAAGAAGTGCATTCTAAATACGGAGGTGTTGTGCCTGAATTGGCATCTAGAGCTCATCAGCAAAACATAGTTCCTGTTGTTCAACAAGCCATTGAAAAAGCAAATATCACCAAAGAAGAGTTGTCTGCAATTGCTTTTACCAGAGGCCCAGGGTTAATGGGATCACTACTAGTTGGTACCTCTTTTGCAAAGTCTTTAGCATTGGGGTTAAAAATTCCTTTAATTGAGGTAAATCATATGCAAGCTCATATTCTATCTCATTTTATTGATGAAAGTTTGAATAAAACACCTCCTTTCCCCTTCTTGTGCCTAACTATTAGTGGAGGACACACCCAAATTGTTAAAGTAACCGATCATTTTGAAATGGAAGTATTAGGTGAAACAATTGATGATGCCGTAGGAGAAGCCTTCGATAAATCAGCAAAAATTCTAGGCTTGCCCTATCCAGGAGGACCTTTAATTGACAAATATGCAAAACTAGGGAATCCGAAAGCTTTTCGTTTTACAAAACCAAAAGTAGGTGATTTGGATTTTAGTTTTAGTGGATTAAAAACAGGTATTTTATATTTCATCCAAAAACAACAACGGATAAACTCAAGATTTATCGAAGAAAATTTACATGATATTTGCGCTTCAATACAGTTTACAATTGTGGAAATTTTAATGGATAAATTAAAAAATGCAGTCAATCATACTAATATTAAACATATCGCAATAGCAGGAGGAGTTTCAGCTAATTCTGAAATTAGAAAAAAATTACAATTCGCAGAAAAGCATTTAGGCTGGACGACCTATGTTCCTAAATTTGAATACACAACAGATAATGCGGCAATGATTGCTGTAACTGGGTATTTAAAATATTTAAAAAAGGATTATTCTGATATTACAGTCACAGCCCAAGCCAGGCTAAAGGTTACTCAATAAAATTATGAAAACTTTTTTAAATAGATTTTTATTTAACTGCAACTATTTTCTTTTATGGATCGTTTATTTTGTTGTTGCACGTCTCTTTTTTTTACTATTTTACTTTGAAAAAACAGAAGAACTGGGATTATTAACGACATTAAAAACATTTATTTATGGTCTTCGATTAGATATTTCTTTTGCTTCATACCTTTGTTTTATTCCTTTTGTATTGATTATTTTTTCTGTATTTACAAGGTCAAAAAAAATTGAATCAATTTTAAAATGGTATTCTATAATTCTCATAATTGTGTTGAGTTTACTCCTAATGATTGATGCTAGTTTATACCAATCATGGGGAACTCGTCTAGATGCTGCTTTTCTTAAATACTTGAATACTCCAAAATTAATGATTGCTTCTGTTACTAATTTTCAATTGATTTCTGGTGTTATTTTTTGGATCTTAATCTCGTTATTTTTTATTAAAATATTTACGAGAAAAATTACAAAAAAAATTGAAATACTTGAAAAATCATCTTGGATACAATCAATTGTGTTTCTATTGATAACTGCCGCATTAATAGTCCCAATTAGAGGAGGATTACAAACCATCCCTGTGAATCAAAGCAATGTGTATTTTTCTAGTAAAATGTTTGCAAACCATGCATCAATTAATTATGCCTGGAATTTTGCCAACGCACTAACACACAAATCTGATGGCCAAAATCCTTACAAATTCTTTAAAAAAGAAGTGGCGAAAAATACGATCAATAAGATAAAAAACACTCTTTTAGTTGCCGATACTGATCGTGTTTTAAACACAACAAAACCAAATGTTATTTTAATCATTTGGGAAAGCTTAACTGCTAAAGTGGTAGGTTCTTTAGGAGGTGAGCCAACAGTTACTGAAAACCTCAATACACTCTCTAAAGAAGGAATACTCTTCACGAATTTTTATGCAAATGGAGACCGAACAGATAAAGGAATTCCTGCTATTTTAAGTGGTTATTATCCACAACCGACGAAGAGCATTATGAAGAGGCCAAACAAAACCAGAAGTTTACCAATGTTTCCTCAAAAAATGATCGATTTAGGATATGCAACTTCTTTTTATCATGGTGGAGATTTAAACTTCGGAAACATGAATACCTACCTTCGAAATGCTGGAATCACAAATTTTATAGACGGAACTGATTTTGATCAAAAAGATTGGAACTCCAAATGGGGAGTTCATGACCATGTTTTCATGAAACGTTTTGAAAATGACTTGAAAGGAAACCAAAAAGAACCTTTTTTTAAAATAGCACTCACCTTAACAAGTCATGAGCCTTTTGAATTTCCTGAGGAATATAAGTTTGGAAAAGATACCGAAGAGAATAAATTTAGGAGTGCACATGCCTATACAGACAAAGTAATTGGTGATTTTGTAGCCTTTGCAAAAAAACAACCTTGGTATGACAATACTTTAATCGTTATTTTATCAGATCACGGACATCGTACCCCAAAACATGAGGGAGTTTTTAATTCCCCCAAAAAATTTAAAATCCCCATGTTGTGGTTGGGAGGAGCCTTAAATAAAAAAGGGATTCAAATCTCCACGATAGCAAGTCAAGTAGATTTGCCTTTTACCCTCTTGAGGCTCTTAAACACCTCTAACAAAGAATTTATTTTTAGCAAAAACATATTCAATTCTTCTGACAAACAATATGCTCACTATATTTTTAACAAAGGATATGGTACCATTTCAAAAGACGGAGTTTTTGTGTATGATTATATGGGCAAAAAAACAATTTTAGAAACTGGAAAAAACACCAAAAGCTTAGATTCTTTGGGAAAAGCGATCACTCAAAACGCTTTCCAAGATTTTTTAATGAGAAAATAATCTTCAATCGTTGTTTTGTATTGATGATTTTAGCCGATTTATAGATAAAAAAGAAGAAAATTTAAACGGTAATTTTCAACCCATCATAAGCAATAAAAACGTTATCTGGAAGGCTTTTAGATACCTCATCATGAAAACCCAATCTATGACTAATGTGTGTGAAAAAAGCTTTCTTTGGTCTAACATCTGCAACAAATTCCAGGGCTTCTTCCAAGTTAAAATGTGTTGGGTGCTTTTCGATTCTAAGGGCATTGACTATTAAAACATCTAGGTTTTGCAACTTCTGTTTTTCTTCTTCAGAAACAGATTTTACATCTGTTAAATAGGCAACATCTCCAAATCTATAAGCCGTTATTGGTAAATTACCGTGAAATACTTCTATGGGTGTTACCGGTAAGCCATTTACTACAAAACTATTCTTATCGACTACATTAGGAAGTACACTTGGAGCTCCAGGATATTTATTTTCTAGACTAAAAATATATTCAAATCGCTTCTCTAAACTCTTTAAAGTTCGCTGATTTAAATAAATAGGCATTTCTCCAATTTTATAACAAAAAGGTCTTAAATCATCTAAACCTCCTATGTGATCTGCGTGTTCATGTGTAAAAAAAACTCCGTCTAATGACTGTACATTCTCTCTTAACATTTGCTGCCTAAAGTCTAAACCGCAATCTACAGTGTAAGAAACATCGTCCCAGGAAACCATAATAGAAGACCTTAACCTCTTGTCTTTTAGGTTTTTAGACAAACAAACTGGATGATTACTTGTAATCATTGGAATACCCTGAGAGGTACCAGTACCTAAGAAGGTAATTGTAAGCTGTTTTTTAATAGATTCCATCAGAACAAAAATAGCATAAAAATTGACTGGAAGCCTACTATTTTAGTACATTTGTTAGAACTAAAAAAAGTATTGTATGGCTATTTCTTTAAAAGGAGATCAGGAAATTAGTAGTGTACCTACTACGAAGAACAAAGCACTTAGAATTAATTTAAATACAGACATTTACGGAACTTTTGCAGAAATTGGAGCAGGTCAAGAAACTGCTCGTAATTTTTTTAGATCTGGTGCAGCTTCTGGAACCATTGCCAAAGCAATGAGCGCCTATGATAAGGATTTTTCTGACGCTATTTACGGACTAGAGGAAGACAAACGTTATGTAACACAACCACGTTTACAACGAATGTTAGGGCATGAAATCTCTTTAATGGAAGATCGTTTAAGTAGGCAAAAACATCCTGATAAATTATTTTTTAGTTATGCAAATACGGTAACTACCATTGATTTTGCAAAAAAATTTAAAGGGCATGGCTGGGTCGGTATTCGATTTCAATTAGATCCTTTAGAAGACTATAATGAAATCGTTTTACACTTGCGTTTTAAAGAAAAAGATGCCCGTTTACAGCAAGAAACTCTAGGTATTTTGGGTGTAAATCTAATTTACGGTGCTTTCTACCTAAATGACAACCCAAAAGATTTGGTAAAATCATTTTATGACAATTTAAGCAATGATCAGTTAGAAATTGATATGATTAATTTCTCTGGACCTCGTTTTATGTATGTGGATAACCGTTTAATGAGTTTACAATTACTTAAAAATGGAATGACCAACGCAGTAATGTTTGGCCCTGATGGAAACAATTTATTGCCTGCTCAAGTATTGTACAAGAAAAACATTCTGGCACTTCGTGGTAGCTTTAGACCTGTTACTAAAGTAAACATGGACATGTATGAAAAATCAAAAAAATTATTTTTAGCAGAAAAAAAAGTTCAAGAAAGTAAAACTCAAATTATTTTTGAAATTACATTAAGCAACCTTACCTCTGAGGGTAAAATTAATGAACGTGATTTTTTAGATCGAGCTGAATTATTATGTTCTTTGGGTCAAAATGTTATCATTACAAATTTTCAACAATATTTTAAATTAGTAGAATATTTTAGTGAATTTACAAAAGAAAGAATGGGCTTAACAATGGGCTCGCAAAACCTTGTTGAAATCTTTGATGAGAAATATTATAGAAATTTGAGTGGTGGTATTTTGGAAGCTTTTGGGAAATTATTCTACAGAGATCTAAAAGTATATATGTATCCTTATCTTGATGCTGATTCAGGAGAATTCATCAATAGTGAAAACTTAAAAGTTCACCCAAGAATGAAAGAGTTGTACAAATTTTTCAAAAAGAATGGGAAACTTGTAAATATTGACGATTTTGATAAAGGTATTTTGGATATTTTCTCACGAACTGTTCTAAAAATGATTTTAAATGGAGAAAATGGTTGGGAAGAAATGTTACCGAAAGGAATAGCTGATATTATAAAGCAAAAAAGACTTTTCGGATACTCAAGATCTAGAATTAAAAAATAGCAGACATTAAAAAAGGAAGCAAAAATGCTTCCTTTTTTTGTAATCAATTATGAAGTAATATCCTACAAGGATATAAATCTGGCTTATTTTCTATAAACTGTTTGATCCAAATGAGGAGTTCTTCCGTTTCGTGAGGCAATAATCTATTCAAAGCCTTCTCAACTTCTTTACAAAACAAATCTGAATTAAAACTCACTTTTATAAGAACTGTTTTCGTATACTCAAATATTTGTCTGGCCATTATTTGCATTTAAATACAACTACATAACGTTGATTTTAACTTTTTTAGTATGTAGCTTTATGTTTAATAAAAAAACCATCATTTGAAATGATGGTTTTTTTTATTAAATTTCCTGTAAAGACTATAATTTGTTGATTTTTTCAACCAACCCTCTAGCTTCATCTTCTAACTCCTGGTGAATTGATTTGAAATGAGCTTTTTTGTTTTCGACTTTAGATTCATTTATTTTTGAGATTAAATTGTCAAAAATTTTGATCGCCTCATCAATAATTGCATCTCCTTTTTCCGATGCATTTTTTAGTATTGAAACATCTAATGCGTATTCAATAACATCCCCTAGAACGTAATTAATATCTTTTTTTAAGTTTTTTATACTTGCCATAACTTGATTTAGTTTGAATGCTGCAAATTTAGTTTAATTATTTAAAATAGCGTTAAAACTTCTTTTATATTTGTTAGGGTTTGATAATTGGAAGTAGCATGACTTTCATCTGAAACCTCTTCATGGATCCAAGTTGTATGAAATGGAACATGAATTGCGGAGGCGCCTACTTCTATTAGTGGTAAAACATCTGATTTTAAAGAGTTTCCAATCATTAGTAATTCTGAAGGTTGGATTTCTAAGTGACGAATTAATTTCTGGTAATCTTTCTCTTTTTTATCCGACATTACCTCTATGTGGTGAAAATACTTTAATAGATTGGATTTTTCTAATTTTCGTTCTTGATCTAATAAATCTCCTTTTGTAGCAACAA
>ERZ1047472.3155-NODE-3155-length-11037-cov-5.081133_pt1 | contig 11037 bp, 7 predicted proteins | sample MGYA00383095_ERZ1047472 | MGnify/ENA primary metagenome ERZ1047472 (study PRJEB29581, sample SAMEA5548365) | metagenome | biome: marine; feature: coastal; material: water | depth 1 m | study: Short-term variability in the microbial, nano- and picoplankton...
CATCTTTGCCGGACTATTGGTCATGAGCGCAGCACAGCACTTGCCCCAATGGCGCCTAGTCAAAGCGTAACGACCACATTCTGCAGGCCTGACATTTCAATCGAGCACAACAACTGGGTTGAGCTCTAGGCCTGCACTTATCCATGCCCATTACCGTGAGGTAGCAGCGAGACTCGCTGCCTCTGGTTGGTTTTGGGTACCCATCCCCATCGGTACCTCAGCCCATAATCTATGCACCGCAAACGTTAGGATTGCCTTTGTCGCGCTTGCGCCCGCAAGATTACCCCGCAGCACCGGGTGTGGCAGCAAAGAGTGCAAGCAAGCTGCTATGTAAATTTTAGGGGTGGCTGACATCGGGGCTGTTAAATAGGGGGTGTCTCCGTCATCACGGGCACTTTGCATTTGTATCTCATCGGATGAAAAACCGGTTGCGCAAAGCCATCGAGTACGCCCAGTTCGACATGATGACGGTTCTTATTGGACTTATACTCGGCAGCATTTTGCGCATATCGATATAATATATGCATATTGCTATCTTTTATGCGATTCAATTGGGAAAACGCTATAGTCCAAAGACTTCTCTACAACGGTCTCTCATGCCAGATATTTTTATCAGCTATTCCTCTCGGGATCGAGCGTGCATTACGCCGCTCGTGGCTTACTTTGAGGCCGCAGGTTTAGAGGTCTGGTGGGATCGCCATATCAATGCCGGCAGTTCCTACGCCAAGGATATTGAAGACGCGCTAGACGCCGCCAAGGCAGTGGTCGTTGTTTGGTCTCGGCATTCAGTGCAGTCAGATTGGGTGAGAGCGGAAGCAAATGAAGGCCACACTCGGGATATTCTTGTTCCACTGCTTATCGACGACGCCCGCCCGCCACTTATCTTTCGATCTCTTCAAACTCTCAAATATCGCCTAGGAAACGAAACTGATCTCGCCGCCATTGCCGAGGCGGTTGGTAATATCGCCCCAGCCCTAGCAAAAAAACAAGTCGCAGTAGCGCAAAAAGGCGATGCCCTGCAAAAAAAAGGTCAGTGGAGCACACCGCCCTTCATTGGCAGGGGCTCACTCCTCCAAAGCCTCGAGGACGGCCTTGCATTAGCGGCTAGTGGCTCGGGCCAAGTCGTTTTACTCTCGGGTGAGCCCGGCATGGGTAAATCGAGGACCGGGCAGGAACTGGCTGAACGGGCCAAACAAAAAGGGATCACCGTCTGTGCAGCGTGGGCCGAGGAAAGCATGTATGCCCCAGCCTACTGGCCCATCATACGCCTACTGAGAGCAATTATTGCGGACCTTAATCCCCCCTTGCAACGCGAAGATCTCGGCACAGGGGGTGCTGTGCTCTCCAGCATTTTGCCCGAACTGCGGGAAATGTTTTCAGATCTGGGGGCGGCGCCAGATTACTCAGCAGAGCATCTAGTTTTTGAGTTGGGTCAGGCATTGTTGCACCTCCTTAACAACTTGAGTCGGCGACGCCCAGTTCTTTTTTTGTTTGATGACCTGCATTGCGCTGATTCGCAGACAACAGCGGTGCTTCTCATAATGGCGAGAGAATTGAACCGAACGTCGGTTATGTTCTTAGGCAATTACAGGGAAAAAGACCTCGCTGAGGACCATGAGTTGCGATCTGGACTCAGCTCCCTGACAAGAGCACCACATTTCCAACAACGTGAACTCAAAAAGCTATCCAAGGAAGAAGTCGCCCGTTTTCTGGAAGAAAACGTGGAGACGAACGGTGACATCACCAATGAGGTGATGGAAAAGGCTGATGGTAATCCACTGTTTTTGACCGAATTGGGTCGGTCGATAAACGTAGAGGCTGAAAAAGGCGCCAATTTTAGATCTAACAATTTACATATCCCGAGAAACCTACAAAATGCGGTGCTGGACCGTGTTCGCGATTTAACACCCGCCTGTAGAGACCTCCTCAATATCGCCGCTGTAATGGGACGAACCCTGTCGCCGAATATCCTCTGTGCAATACGTGACGCCAGTACCGAAGAGACACAAAATTTAATCGCAGAGGCCAGTGGTGCCGGCATTGTCGATATTGGACCCAGCGGTCGCCTTCGCTTCACACATATTATTTTGCGGGATACGCTCTATCAGGATTTAAACCCCAGTGTTCGCATGCAATGGCATCGTACCCTCAGCGATTACTACGTCGCTAATGAAGAAAACGCGGCGGGTGTGGCAAGCCACTGTGAAACCATCGCCCACCACTATCAACTTTGCGGTCTTATTGACCAATCTCTAGCTTATTGGGAAAAAGCCGCCAGCATTGCCAAGGGGCAATCCGCTTATGCCGATTCGATTATTCGATTAAATCGCGCACTTGAGCTTTTAGAAGCCAGCGAACTTGCCCCCCGCGAGCGCATCGAAAAAGAAGTGCGCTTACGACTGAGCTTAGGTAATTCAATCGTTACATTAGAAGGGTCAGGCGCAAGTAAAGCCGTCCCCGAGTACGAGCGTGCTATGACGCTGTGCAACACTTATCCAGACTCTCCGTCGCTTTTTTATGCACTGAATGCTGTCTGGTCTTACCATGCGATGCACTGTAATAAGGCGGCCATTCCATTGGTAGAGCGACAGCTCAGGCTGGCAAGCCGCCTGCAATCTGACACGACTGCAGTTTTGGCAAGCAATGCACAGGCAACCACGCAATTTTTTCAGGGTGACTTTGGTGTCGCTATCGAGAGCTTGCAAGAGGCTACACAGCTTTGGCGCTACAAACTCGAGCAGCAAAAGGCCGCCAACAAGTCGACGACTGCGCTGAGCTTCACCATGCTCAGTCCTCTGTACACCGCCTGGTGTTTAGCGCTCATGGGGAATACAAACGAAGCGCTTAAGCTGGCAAATGACACATTAAAAGAAGCCAGGGAAATGGGTGCTTACTCCTACGTTCAAGGCCTAACGTATACCGCTAGCATCTACGAAGTCACAGGCGATTACCGTCAACTCAAGGTGGTCTCACAAGAAATCATTCAACTGGCCGAAAAGAACGGCTACATGAGCTGGCTCTCCGTCGCACATTGCACTCATGGCATGGCGGTCGCGCGCCTTGGTAATCCCAGTGCGGGGCTGAGCGAAGCCTGGAGCGGCCGGGAAAGTTATGAGCAGTTGGGGGGAATACTTTGCCTTACTTGGAGACAGTGCCAGCTGGCAGAAATACTGCGTCTAAACAACCGACCCCAGGAAGCAATTGATCTTTTAGACACCACGTTACAGCTTGGCGCGGAGCGATTCGAACACTTCGCGGACTCAGAAATTTATAGAATAAAGGGGGAATGCATGCTCGAGCTTGGGCTTTCTGAGGGCATTACTTGGATAAAACGAGCTGAGAGCACTGCCAAAGCAACGTCGGCCACCGTCTTTCAAGAGCGCGCCAGAGCATCTTTGGAAAACTATGCCGTCAAATGTTCATGCGGTGACTACCACGAACCCACAGTCCCCTGCCCTAACGAGGACAATGCCCTAAGTCTATAGTCCTCCGCCATTTACTATGGAGCACTATGATCTTTCGATAACCCAGGCAGGCAGTTTCGATAAGAAGGTTTTATCCGGGCTATCGGGCAATTCGCTAAATACCTTTTCAAACTCGTGGCTAGCAGCACCGGCCAGCCCATGTGCCAGCTCCTTGGCATATTGGATACACCCCCTGTCTGTCATGGCGTCCTGCAACCAACGCACCGAGTCTTTACTACGTGTTTCACGGGGCGCGTCAAGTATGCTTTTAATCTTGATGCGTTCCTCAGGAGAAGAAATTTCCAACAGGTTTACCAGCATCAAGGTTCGCTTGCCCTCGAGCAAGTCACCAGCGAGTTCTTTGCCGTACCGTTCATGGTCGCCAACGAGATTCAGCACATCATCTTGAATCTGAAAAGCGGCTCCAAGAAAAAAAGCAAAATTAAATAAGCTATCAAGATTTGCTCTGCCGCCTGAACCAATGAGGGCGCCCAACCGAATGGGAAACAGTGTCGTTAGCCAGCAGGTTTTTTTAAGGACCATTGTTAGATAGTCCTCCTCCCTCAGCTCAATATGGTTATCGCGACGCCAACCCAGATCAAGGGCCTGTCCTTCCGCGGTTTGCTGCGCCATTTGATCGAACTCTTCAAGCATGCGTAAAACCATGGCCGAGCCAGCAACGCTGTTCGCTTTGATCAGAGGCCGCAAACTTAAAAAAGCTAAAGAATCACCCGCATTGAGCGCAAGTGGAGTACCAATCTGCTTATGCAGCGTGGGCTGGCCACGACGCTCCTCGCTTTCGTCTGCGATATCATCGTGAATGAGCAACGCGTTATGCAATAACTCAATGGAGACAGCCGCCGGTAACAGTTCATTTATATCAGCACCAAACATGCGACCCGTTGCAATACAGAGCGAGGGGCGAAACATACGTCCACCGCGCAATGGATAATCGGCAAGAGGTCCGTAAAGATAGTCCTGAGGTTCGCCCTGGGGCAGCCAGTCTGTTAGATGAGACCGAGTAACCTTGCCGTATTCTTCGAGGACCTCAGCCACCGTTGAATCGTTTGTAATTGACACCTCTAACTACCTTGCACGGCGACAGCCAGCGATCCTCGAATAGCACCGTCTTCGGCGTCATAAACAATGCCCGTGTACAAACCTGGTGGCTGGGATTCACTGACATGTATTTTTAAGCGCCATTGGTTTGCTTCCCGCGTCACCTTGATACCGGCAATTGCAGGGGAGTCGGGCTCTATAGCTTGAAGGTCACGAACCCCCAGTGTCTTAGACTCTGCTCCAGGCTGAGGCTGAAAAGTCACCTCAACAGGCCTAAGGCTACTCACCTCGGTAATGAAGCCGTCACTGTCTTGGGCTGTATTTTTTGTCGACGCCGGCGTCGCCGAGCCCTCGGGATCCTCAGAGTTTTTACCCGGCATCTGCCACTGGACAGAACGCGCCACAAACTCCACCCACAGCAGAGCGTCTTTCATAAGACGCTCTGAGAGAGCCAGAAAATTTTCAGGACGCATTGGCCCTGTAAAATCAGAGAATCCCGCTCCAAAGAGGTCAGAGGCCGCCCCGGGAATATCATGAAAGCGTGCTTGAGCCTTGCCCTCCTTCATTTGTTCCTCTGAAACCTCGTAGCCCAACTGGGCACCCTTAGCTGCTCCCGACATAGTCTGCGATGCCTTTTTAAATTTCCGAGATCCAGTCAACGAAATATTAGCCGCCAGCTGTCTACGTGGCTTAGTGCGCTCAAGAGTGGGCCGCTGCCATGCTTGCTCTGTCATACCGTCTCCTATGGGTGATCGAAGCCAGGAATATCTTCCAAGGCTGGGTAAGTTGATATCGCGTGGGCCGCAACACGCCCAGACATAATTGCCGCTTCGACACAGCCCACATTGAGACCTGCGTCAGTCCAATCCCCGGCTACCGTCATGTTGCTGACGTCATAGTCCAAGGGTGAAATTCGGTATTTTCCACTACCTGCAGTAAACAAAACGTAGCGATCGGTCGGGTTTAAGTTGACCCGTACGAACTGAGATCGGAGGCTTGATTCTGGGTCACTGTGTGAACTGCCTGTAGGGTCAACCAGCAAGTGCCACTGAAAGCCTTGCTCATCGACGGCATTTGGCCAAACCGTAGCAATGTTTTCGTTAAGATAGCGCTGAGAGTCGACCACAATGGCAGATTCATAAGACGCCTTATATTCAAAGTCGTCCTGCGCAGGTAACTCATCTGGTGTGATCAGAGAGCTGCAAAAATAGGCTAAAGACTTCGGTTCTACTGGGAAGCTCTCGTGTGCGATCAGGTGCGTCATATCAGCCCAGGTCTCAAAAGGGCCAGGAATACCCGTAAGGTTTACAGAGTCATCCCGCCAGCCCAAAGCTTCAATATCCTCGCTAACCCAAATTTGCAGAGCCTTAGTAGCTACGGTTTTCACGTTTTCCGTCATAGCCCTCCAATGGGGGAAGCGTTCCAGCAATTCTCCAGCGACGAACGGAATCTCTCCGAGTCCTACCGCGAGCACCACGGCGTCAAAGTCCACCCCCGCCTCAAGCTTTAACGAGGTCACCACTGTGCTATCCCAATGGGACTCGAAATCAACGCCGCTCTTTTTGCTTTGACCACCATCAACCAACTGGTCCCAAAGAGGCTCGCTGGGCCAGCAAGGCACGCCATCAACGTCCACCAAGGGCTGATATTCGTTACCTGATTTAAAGTTCGCCTGCACATCAAAATGCATCGCCTCGATATGAGGTACCCGCTGGGATTCTTCGGGGGAAAGATGCAGGTCCCGCAGGCGATGGAAAAATTCAAATCGAACCCCCCTTTTATGCAACACCTCATAAAAAGGAGCAAAAACAGCATCGCCCATGCCAGTCTGCATTTTGTAAAAAAAGGAACCTCGGTAAGTCAGGAAAGCCCTAACTGCACACCGTAACGCTTCACCTGCTCCGGCATTCGGGCGGCTCATATCGCCCTCTTCATAAGAAAAAGCTATGTTGTATAGGGTATCGAGGAAAGATGAGTTAAGCGTAAGTTCTGTGGCGCCGTGCTTTTTTAGCCACTCACGCCAATCCAAATCACTGATCGCGTCGAATCCGTCAGGATGAGAGATCAACCCATCCTGTAACGATCCTCGCATTGCAGTCAGAGTCAGATCAATGAGTTCAAACAGTCGTTTCATTTCCGTATCACGACTCACCAATGCATGAACTCGGCGCGTTACAAACTCGCTTAATAAATCGACAACTTTGGTCAACATGGGGAACGCAACAAGCGTCGGTGACTCCGCAATCAACCGCGCTGCATGTACAGCCTCAACAGCTACAGCAATACTTCCCAACTGACCCAGTCTCAAGATTCGGCTTATTTGTTCCATAGGCGTGGCATTTGGCCCGGTGGCGTCGGGGTTATCTTCTTTTGCATCAAGAAATTCATCGCGCCTAGCTGATAACAGCGTCGCCTCCAGCAATTGAAAACCCCGAGCCATGTATTCTTTTACACTGAACATGCGTGGTGGAGCGTCAGGGTCCCCCGGTGTTCCTGCCCCCGGAGGAAACCAAGTTAACCAGTGAGAAGCCGTACCGTCGTGATGATCGTCCTTCACGCCGGTCAATCGATCGGGCTTGAACACGTCATCCCAATCCGCAAATCGGCTATCGGCCGGTCTATCGAGCTCCCTGTAGCACTCACGAATCAGCCGGAAAGCGTTTTCATAAAAGCCCATAAATATATGCAGCCCATGTTCTTCTATGCGATTCCCAGGCCCTCTACCTGAGGCGCCTTTCCCTCCCAACCGAAAGCCTTGCTGGTAAATTGTGATCTGATAGCGACCCTCAAGTTCAGGGCGCGTCAGGTCAAACGCTGTCGCCATGGCCGAGCAGCCGCCACCGATGATGGCTACCCGTGTAGGTTTAATCCCCATTGAACAGTTCCCCCTGTCAATTTATTGATTCTCGATCTTACTGTTGGTCTACCCGCATGCAGTGAGGCAATGACATCGGAAAATCTGCGCCCAATACTGTGTTCGGCGTCTGGAATCCGGCGCGCCCCGGGTGTTCAGAAAAATAATTTAAAACCGCACTGGATGAATCTGCAGTGAAAGAATAAGCCTCCCGCGTGTGGAGTCTGGATTCAGCAACCTGCCCCAGATCATTATTGGCTCGTACGACCACCGTCGCATTTTTTTTGGCTCGGGACGCCTCCTGCGGCCCCTTAGGAAAACGACTCAAAAGATTTTGTGCGGTTTGTCCCAAGGCACTGCCAGTCGCTAACCAACCAAATGTTTTATTCGCGAAAACAGCGGCAGATAGTGCAGGGGTTGCCTCAAAGAAAACTTCAATATTCGGCACTCCGGTACTGTGCCAAGCCGTGCTGATGTCGCCCCAACTGACAGCGAGGGCTGGACGCTGTCCCGACCCAAAATCAAAGCTCGATTGCAGCATTCTGCTCTCTGCAACGATGCGTCCTCGACGACGAACCTTAAGTGGCTCACCAATAAGATCTGCCATGGTTCTGGCGGAACCCCGTGAAATAAGTTCTAGACCAGAAATACCAATTTGCACCCGTGTCGCGTCGGGACAACGCTTATAGACATGACCCAGCAGACAATCCGAGGCCACAACATCGAAACCTATTCCTGGGAGTAACATCGAGCCAGCCCTTTCAGCGCGCGCGCTCAACCCCTGCATTGCCTCGAAAACCTGCCACTCCGCACAAATGTCAAAGTAATGCACTGCATTAGCGAGACAAAATTCAAGCACATCAAGATAGGTATATTGAAAAGGACCCAGGCAGTTTAGGACCAAATCACCGGGTTCAAGAACAGATGCGTAGTCCGTCAACTGATCTGCGATGGTTCTCCCACGGGAAATTTGCGGTGTGACGACCGTAAGCGGCCCAGAGAGAGCGCGCGCAATGAGCTGGCCCGAGTACCCCTCTATGCCTAATATGAGTAGCGTTTTATTCCTGTGCATGCCCGTCCCTAGTCAATCGCACGATAAATATGTGATGCGTATCACAGTTTATCTCGTAACTTGCATCTAGGGATGCCTTCCCACAATATTTTTTGCATCGCACCATAATGTGGCGGCGAGTGACGTTACAGCCAATGATGCTCGATCCCCGCCTGATTAAGCCGCGGCAACCACTCCGCTCCAAAAGCCACAGCAGGTGTTATTACGCCGCTAGCGCCTCCCTCAGTGGGTGAGTTGGAAATACCCAATATAATTTCTGCAACCATGTTTGCGGTCGATCTGTAACCCGGATGCCCCCTCCCATAAAGGCGAGACCTGATCTGGTGCTCTGTGCCCGGGTTTGCAACAACGTCCAATTGATAATTAACGCCGTCGAGATCCGTGGCGGAAATTTTTGATGGCTGACTCGCCAAACGTTGCCAAAGGGCCAACGCTGACTTTCGTCTCACCGAGTCCGCACCAAGAGCTGCTAGAAATTCGCGCGTCCCCGATGCTAACGTGTGAGCCAGCACGGATTGCCCCACGGGCCACGGCGCGATAGAAGAAACATTCATGCTTTCACGATAGCTAAAATCCTGCCCATAGCCCTGCCCTGACTGGGAAAGCAAGGCATTACTTCTATGGATCATGGCCGGGTTTATGAATGGGCCGGGTAACAACGGCGCCCGCCAGACTGCATACTCCGCATCGTAGTAGGCATCCAAACAAAGGCTGCTTCCTGAATCGGAAATTTCAGTGGCCGTCGTATCAGTGAGGCTTAAGGGATCAAGCAGCGTGCTTTTTTCTGGGTTTCGCCGCAGAGTCTCCCAGGCCGTCGTGAGGGTACCTGACGAGGCATACTGCGGAAAACTTCCCCAGCCCAAACCGTAATAAGACAACAAAACGTCAACGTGTACCTGGTGACTGAGGTGCAATGACTGCGACTTTTGAACAACCGCCTGTGTCATCAGGTCAAAGGGTAGTGACTCAAAACCTGACGCGGGGATCACTTGAATATTTTTGCACTTTGCTTGGCTGTGAAAGCGTTCAATCCAATCCGCTATGACATCCACTTCACCCGATATATCTAAATAGTGCGTGCCAGTCTCTAGGCAGCTTTCGATGACACGCTCACCGTGGGATGCGTAGGGTCCAGCAACATTAACCAACCACCTCGTTTGTCCAGTTACTTCGCTGAGGTCAGATTGCCCGAGGTCCATAATCTCGACAACAACAGGGGCGACTGCTGGAGCAAAACCTGCCGCCATCTCATTAAGGCTATGGACATCTCGGCCAGCAATAATCCACTTCAGAGGTTTACTAAGTCGCTGTTGTAAGTAACTCACCATGTTGCGACCAGTGAAACCAGTGGCTCCTACAATTGCAAAAGCACAACGGTCCTCAAACATTCCTGCAGCCAAGGTACAACTTTAAGGGCCAATTCAAACCTACCCCACCGGGGCTCGCTGCAGTGTCTATGGCTTCATCCACCCATTGTTTGCAAGATCAGTGCGGTAACGGTAGCAAAGGGTTACTGCACCGTCCTCAATGATGGGCTTTGGTCCGTTTTCACTGCTGGCGCTGAGTATAGGGTGGTCCGTGGCTAACTGCTGTACGGCCTCGTGGGCATCTGTCTTTACAGGTGCACCCGCCTCCATGACTTGATAAAAAACCGGCGCCAACAAATGATCACAAACCTGCGTGTCTTCGCTTGCGAAACCCAAATGGCCAAGTTTCTCCAGAGCTCGTAACTTCCTCTCTGGACTTTCATATTCATCTGGTGCGCAGCATTTAAGCCCAAGCTTTTCTACAATAGGATGTGCCTCATCTCGCCTGATACGGACGCAAGTTTTAGCAAGGCGACTCTCATCACTGCCGTCATTGCGCCAGTCTATTTTCGGCTGCAGGCCATCATTATCAAAACCGACTTCCACCAGAGATTCATAACAAGTTTTTTTCGGGAACTGCTGATGTTGAAACTGTTTAATCGCAAACACCTTATTGAGGTTTTTTTTGATGTCCCAATGGGTCGTCTTTGTGTAGGGGGGATTGAGCGCTTCATCTCGTTTTTGCACTGAAACTATTACGGTACTTCCCACCTCACCATCAGTGCCAATAACTTGAGGTGACATCGAATAACAGGTGTGAGGTGAGGCATCAGCATGCAAATCCTCAATCCAGGTTCGGACACGCATTGTCGAGTGACGCGTTAGTGGCCCTCGAAGTTCCGTAGATGTAAGAGCGTTCCACATATTGGATGCGTAGGAAAAAACCTGCAGTGTTCCCTGTTCTCCGTTGCAGTCAGAACTACATTCGTATCGAGTCACAGGCACATGGAATTGCAAACTACGGTTCCGAAAATTGCCTCGATTGGGCTCGCCAGTAATTCTGTAGAAGTCGCTGATCACCATTATGACGGTGGGATCAAGATCGTCGGTCAAATCAAATTGAATTCCTGACCCTGACAATCGCTGGTTCAAATAAGTGTCTAAAAAGTTTTTTAAGGTATCAGCCTCTGCTGACAAGCCCAATGCTCTGACGGTGCCAAAGTATTGATAGGGATTGTGCAGTGTCTCATCAGGCACATTCACTCGGGTAGGGTAAGCACT
>ERZ1047472.3165-NODE-3165-length-11019-cov-5.496625_pt1 | contig 11019 bp, 9 predicted proteins | sample MGYA00383095_ERZ1047472 | MGnify/ENA primary metagenome ERZ1047472 (study PRJEB29581, sample SAMEA5548365) | metagenome | biome: marine; feature: coastal; material: water | depth 1 m | study: Short-term variability in the microbial, nano- and picoplankton...
GGCAGACTTCGCGAAACTGATACAAAATCGCGGCAGTCGGCGCGGCTATGTGGTCGCTTCCCACCGGCATACGCAGCACTGGCGCCTCGCTGGTACTGGCCGGCGTTAGCCGCGGTGCATCGCTGCGGGTGAATTCACGGATCGGGATACGGTGAACGCTCGCAACCTCATCCGGGTTGGCCTGAGTCAATAAATCAGGACCACCCCAAATGACTACTGGGGTCATCACATAGCCGGACCGCGTCACAAAATCATCCAGAGTGCCCAGCACCCGGTCTTCGGCAAGAGCGATGCCAACTTCTTCGCTCATCTCCCTCAGAGCTGCTTGCACCGGCGTTTCACCGGGATCGATACGCCCACCGGGCAAGGCCCATTGGCCGGGATGACTGCGTAGCTTTTGCGACCGGCGGGTCAAAATCAGCGCCGGTTCCGGCGACCAAGACTCGGGATTCACGAGGCCAGGAAGGTCTGGACCCAGACCCACATCGGTAATGGTCAGTGCAACCGCCGCATGACGTAATGGCTTATCCGGGTTGCCCGCGTCCGCTTCTATCACGGCAAAGGCCGTTAGATTATCGGCCACAAAATCGCGCAACGCCGCATCACAACGGTGGAAATTAAATTGATTCACAAAGCAGACTTGTTTAGCGGCCAGTGAACTGGGGTTTACGTTTCTCTAAAAAGGCGTGCAGACCCTCTTGGCCGTCAGGTGTCGTGACCAAGCCTGCGATGGCTCTGGCCTCGAGCTCCATTTGCGATTCCAGACTGTGATCGAAGCTGCCATCCAGTAGCGCTTTTACCTGTCCGTAGGCTTGGGTTGGTCCACTTGCGAGCTTGGCAGCCAGCTTCTGGGCCGAAGACAAAACCGCGTCATCGGCCACCACCTGATTCACCACACCCCAGTCCAATGCCTCGGCGGAGGTCAGGACCCGATTGGTCAACATCAGTTCTCGTGTCCGGCGATCACCAATTTTGCGTGGCATGTAATAGGTCGAACTACCGTCTGGTGACAGACCCGCATTGGTATAGGCCATGGTCATCACTGCTGACTCGGCGGCGATGGCAAGATCCGCCGCCATGAGCAGCGAAAATCCAGCGCCCGCTGCGGTGCCGTTAACGGCAGCGATTACTGGCGCCGGGTTACGTGCTAGCCGGGATAAGGCCAAGTGCAGGTCCCCAGTCATCTTCATGATTAAGGTTCGAGCACCCTCGCCTGCCGCAGCAAAGGCGCCCAGATCACCACCAGCACAAAAAACCTTGCCCGCACCGGTCAAGATTACCGCTCGAACCTCTGGGCTGGCATCAATGACCAAGGCCGCGTCGTGCAGTTCTGCCGCCATCTCCGGCGACATGGCATTCATATTGTCCGGACGATTTAGAGCAATGGTGGCAACGCCATCGACCACATCAAAATTCAATGTTTCGTAACTCATCCTTGCCCTCCAACGCGGTTATTGCCCGGCTAATTGACCTTTAGGTGGCCAGCTTCCGAGATTTCTTGATGCTGGCATCCTACTGCTTAACTTGAATTGTCGAAACCATTACCATCGTCGGCTGTTATCAAACTCAGGAGTTACCATGGACGTCGACTTAAGTGCCCAGGACTTAGAATTTCAGCAGGAAGTGCGGGACTTTCTGGCTTCGAACGCCCACGACCCAAAAACCGATTACGCCCAATGGCGTCTCAATTGGTTTGACCTAGCCAAGAACAAAGGCGGATGGGATGTGCCCAAGTGGCCGGTCGCATTCGGTGGCCCGGGCTGGACACCTACCCAGCACTACATCTGGGAGAAAGAAACGGCCGTGGCCCAAACTCCGTGGGATTTGCCCTTTGGCTTATCCATGCTGGCGCCGGTATTGATGAACTACGGTAACGAAGAACAACAGCAGCGCTTTTTACCTGACATTCGCGCGCGCAAAGTTAATTGGTGCCAGGGTTATTCCGAACCCAACGCTGGATCGGATCTTGCCAACCTAAAGACCAAGGCCCAGCTTTCTGATGACGGCAGCTACTACACCGTAAATGGCACCAAGATATGGACCACGCTGGCCCATATCGCAGACTGGATTTTTTGCCTGACCCGGACCAGCGATTCTGGCAAAAAACAGGAAGGCATCACCTTTTTGCTCATTCCCATGAAGCAAGAAGGCATTGAAGTAAAACCCATCATCACCTTAGGCGGCTCTCACAGCGTCAACATGGTGCATTTCACCGACGTCAAAGTTCCTGCGGAAAACCGGGTCGGCGACGAGGGTAAAGGCTGGGGTTACGCCAAGGGCTTGCTGGCCCATGAACGCACAGGCTTGGCTGGGATCTCAAAGTCTCTGGTCGCCCTGGACTTCCTGCGCCTGCAGGCCGGAGAGGTAAAGCGGGGCAACGCAACCCTATTAGACGATCCTGCCTACAAATCCAAGCTGGCAGAGCTGGAGATCGACCTGCTTGCAACCGAGTTTACTGAGCTGCGCTCATTGGCCAGCGCGGCCAGCGGCGCCGAACCCGGCCCAGAGTCTTCGATTTTGAAGCTCAAGGGAACGGAGATTCAGCAGCGCATCCAAAAACTGACCGTAGAGGCCGGTGGCATTTATTCCGCAGCCTGGGGTAAACAGCCCGTTGGGCACAGCTTCGCCAAGGGCGGGATGTCGGGTTACCTATCCAGCCGGGCCTACACCATTTACGGCGGGGCATCGGAAGTACAAAAAGATGTGGTTGCGAAAAACGTGCTTGGCCTGAAGAAAGCCAAGTGAACCTGAGTTTTGTGAACAGCAGCCGGACCAATGAAGGAATCTCACCGTGAATTTTGATTTATCCGAGGAACAACAACTCCTCAAAGACAGCGTCGACCGATTTGTTAGCGACAACTATGACCTCGATACTCGGCAAGCTCTCAGCAAAAACGACGCTGGCTTTAGCGATACCTATTGGCAAACCATGGCGGAGTTAGGGTGGCTGGGAGTCACCGTACCCGAAGCCCATGGGGGCTTTGGCGGCAACCAGGCGGACACCATGGTACTCATGGAAGCCTTCGGTAAGGGTTTAGTTTTGGAACCCTTCTTCGCCAGCGCGGTACTGGGTACCCGAGCCATTGTTGCCGGAGCCAGCGCCGAGTTGCAGAACACACTTTTGCCAAAGTTGATTGCTGGCGAATGCCGGCTGAGCCTAGCCTATGCCGAGGAGCAAGCACGGTTTGATTTGGAAGACGTTGTCACCCGAGGGACTCAAAACGGTGACGGCTTCATCATCACGGGCCACAAAAGCATGGTTCAGCACGGGGGCAGCGCTGACTATTTAGTGGTGAGCACCCGCACCAGCGGTGGCCAGCAGGATCAACAAGGTATCTCTTTGTTCTTGGTGGACACCAAGAGCGAGGGGGTCTCGATTCAGTCCTTCCCCACGGTTGACGGTCAGCAAGCCTCAGAAGTCACCTTCAACGACGTCCGCGTCAGCGCCAACCACATGCTAGGCGATCTGGACAACGGCTTCGGTTTGCTCCAAGACATTGCCATCGACGGCATCCTTGCCCTAGCAGCAGAAGCGGTCGGGGCAATGGAGATCTTATACAAAGACACCGTGGCCTATACCCAAGAGCGTCAGCAGTTTGATCAAAGTTTGTCAGACTTTCAGGTACTCCAGCACCGCATGGTAGATATGTTCATGGAGTACGAACAATGCAAGTCCATGCTGTACCGAGCCACCCTGGAAGTAGTGCAAAAGGGTCGAGATGCCATGCGCATCGTCCATGCCCTGAAGTACATGGTGGGTAAGAACGGCACCTTCGTCGGCGAAAACGCCGTACAGCTTCACGGCGGCATGGGCGTCACCGAGGAACTGCGAATCGGTCACTACTTCAAACGATTGCTGGTCATCGACGCGCAATTTGGTAATTCAGACCATCATCTAAGCTGCTTTGCTGGCTAAAGCCAACGGGGAGGACAAAAACGTGGGCATGTTTAAAGACCCCCTGTGGCTGTTCTTGTTGTTCGGCACCCTGCTGTTTGGTCTGGCTCGCTGGCAGGATGACGCACGAGTGATCCAAGTCAGCAATGGTGACATCCAGCGCCTGTCGCTCCAGTGGCAGCAGCAAATGCGCCGAGAGCCCACCCAGGCTGAGCGGCAAAACCTGATCGCTCAGTTCATTCGAGATGAAGCCTACTATCAAGAGGCGCTGCGGCTGGGTTTGGATGCCGATGACACCATCGTGCGGCGGCGGCTTATCCAAAAAGTCACTTTCCTAACCGAAGATCTCGCGGCCACGGAAACACCTGACCCACAGACGTTGGAGCAGTTTTACGACAATAACCGCCAACGCTATGAAATTCCTGAGCAGTTCACCTTCCAACACATATATTTCTCCTCCGACCGAGACACCGAGATTTCTGACGGCAGTGCAAAAACCATGGCCACCAGGGCGGTATCTAACCCCGCCCTCACCGGTGACCCATTTATGCTGCAATCTCAGTATGCCCGCCGATCCCAACGAGAAATCGGCGACCTGTTTGGCAGAGCCTTTGCCGAACGGTTGATTGCCATCGAGACTCTGGGCAAATGGCAGGGACCGATTCAGTCCGCCTATGGCTGGCATGCGGTGTTGGTGGAAAACAGACGGCCGGTTCAAGGGCTGCCCTATCAGCAGGTGAAAGACAAAGTGTTGTTGGACTGGCGACAAGAACGTCGCGTAGAAGCGAACAAAGCCTACCTAGCCGGATTGCTGGATACCTATGAAGTTCAAATGCCCGAGGCCTACAACGCCACTTCCGAGTCGGCCGTGAAGTGAGACCAGCAATGGCTCAGGTCAAAATAGGTGTCGGAAGCCTCTGGTTCATCCTAGTTTTGTTTTTACTGGGACTGGCTGGCTTATCGGCACCAGCAAAGGCGGATGAAGTACGACCCGCCTATCTGGAGCTGCGGGCTGGCGAAAGCCACGACTCTCACGAATACACTGTGCTTTGGAAACAGCCGGTGGTTGAAAACAAACGCCTACCCATCGATCCAGTTTTTCCTGAGTCCTGCAACCTCGAGGAAACAGCCCCGCCGGAACTGACGGGCAACGCGCTGATCAAACGTTGGCGCGCCTACTGCGATCTAAGCACAGCCACCATCGAAATTAGCGGCCTTCGCACCTCGATTACCGATGTGCTGGTAAGACTGATCAAGGCGGATGAAGCGCCGGAAAACTACATTGTCAGACCCAGCGATCCAGTACTTTCCCTCGGCGGCGAAGGCGCTGACTCCATTGGTTATCTGATGATTGGCGTCGAACATCTGGTTGGTGGTATCGATCATGTGCTCTTCGTAATCGGTCTGGTGCTCTTTATTCATTCACCCTGGATGCTGCTGAAGACCATCACCGCATTCACCATTGCTCACAGTATTACCCTAGCCCTATCGGTAATGAACGTCGTCAGCTTGGCTCAGGCTCCGGTAGAGGCTGTTATCGCTCTTTCCATTGTCTTTTTGGCTAGGGAGTTGGCTCAGCCTGAGGAGCGCCGCTCTGCTCTCACGCGCACCAGCCCATGGCTTATGGCCTTTATCTTTGGACTTCTGCACGGATTGGGGTTTGCTGGCGCCCTAAGTGAAATCGGCCTTCCGGAGGACGCATTGTTCACCAGTTTGCTGTTATTCAATCTGGGTATTGAACTGGGTCAAATCTTGGTGGTTTTTGCGCTGGTTTTCGTACTTTGGCTATGGCGCAAAGTCAACCAAGGCCTTAGTCTGCGACCAGACTTAGTGCATCGGTTGGCAGCCTATACGATGGGAAGCGCCGCCATGTACTGGACCATTGATCGAACGTTGATTTTGCTTTAACCGGCATATCGCGATTTCGCACTCGGGGGGGACGATGAAAAAAACTGCCATGCTGGTCATGCTTGTGCTGGGGTTCGGCTGCGCGGAGCAAACACCTTTTGAGGAACAATTTCGAAGCGCCTTGGAAACTGCTCAACCAGGGGACGTAATCGAAATACCCGAAGGCACTTTCACCTTCGATCGATCACTGGTCATGAATACCGACGCGGTCACTATTCGCGGCCAGGGATTGGACAAAACAGTGCTTTCCTTTAAAGGCCAACTAGCGGGAGCTGAGGGTCTATCGGTTTCGGCCAGTGATTTCACCATCGAAGACCTCGCCATTGAAGATACCGTGGGTGACGCGCTGAAGGTCAACGAGGGCAGCAACATCATAATTCGCCGGGTACGCACCGAATGGACCAATGGCCCGGATGTGAAAAACGGCGCCTACGGGATCTATCCGGTCCAAACCACCAACGTGTTGATCGAAGACAATGTGGCCATCGCCGCCTCGGACGCGGGCATTTACGTTGGGCAGTCGGAACAGATCATCATTCGCGGCAACAGGGCAGAGTTTAATGTGGCTGGCATTGAGGTAGAAAACTCCGTGGGTGCCGATGTGTATAACAACACCACCGTGTCGAACACGGGCGGCATTCTCGTCTTTAATATGCCCGGCATTCCTAAGCGGGGATATGGCACGCGGGTTTTTGATAACGACGTCCACGACAACAATACTGCAAATTTCGCAGCCCCTGGCACTGCCGTTTCCGGTGTCCCGGCGGGATCCGGCATCATGGTGAATTCGAACGATCAGGTGGAGATTTTCAACAACCGTATCAGCGGCAATCAAACCGCCAACATCCTCATCTCCAGCTACTTCAGTGCCAACTACGCCGGCCAGCGAGAGGTTGCTGACGAATTCGACCCCTATCCTGAACTGATCAACATCTATGACAACGCCATGAGTGACGCAGGTACTGCTCCGGGTATGGATTACTTGGTGGCCCTACGTGATGCCATCTTTGGTCCCCAAGGCGCGTTTCCCGACATTATTTGGGATGGCATTATCGATCCAAACAAGCCGGCAAAACGCGAGGTCATATGCGTAAACAACGGTGACGCGCAGTTGCTGAACATCGATGCAGGCAATCAATTCGCCAGCCCAACCCTAGACATGGCCGCTTACCAGTGTGTTGTTGAGAAGTTACCTGCCGTTGTGTTGTCCGGTGACCTTGCTGCCTCAGCGGGCTGATTTACCTTGTTTAAAACGACTGGAACCAACGCTCAAACAGATTGGCCTTGCCGGTTTGAATAGCCGATCTCCCCGCCGGTGGTGCCTGCAGCTGCTTGTTGCGGTCATGTCAGCTATCAGCCTGAGCGCTTGCAGCCCGTCTGAGGTGACCTTCCACACGCCCGAAGCCTATCCAGAACGCTTATCCGAATGGGGCTTGATCAACCTCGATCGGGGACAACTGCAAGTCAGCGATCAGACCGTGGTCTATCAGATGAACACCGCACTGTTCTCCGACTATGCGCTGAAACTGCGGACTCTGTATCTGCCGGAAGGCACCAAAGGGATTTACGATACGTCAGAAACCTTTGCACTGCCGGTAGGCAGCATCATCAGCAAAACCTTCCTGTACCCCAAGAATGACCAAGGCGAATTGCTCACCGTGTCTGAATGGGACGAAAATCCTGACGCGATTAATCTTGCACAGTACGAACTGATTGAAACACGGTTGCTGGTTCGACAAAGCCATGGCTGGGACGCCCTGCCCTATATTTGGCGAGACGGCGACGCCTATCTCAGCCTTACCGGCGCAATTCGATCTCATACGCTGGCTGGTGGACAAGCTCTGAACTACTTGGTGCCGAGCAAAAACCAGTGCGCGTCCTGTCATGCAACCAACCATACGACGAAAGACATACAGCCTATTGGCATCAAAGCCCGACACCTAGATCGCGTTAGCACGGTCTATGGAGTAAATCAGCTGACCTATTTGCAAGAACGCGGTTGGCTAGAAGTTTTGAGCCATTGGCATCGACCCAATGCGCCATGGGCAAGTGCCAACGCGACACTGGAACACCGAGCACGCAGTTACTTGGACATTAACTGCGGCCACTGTCACAACGCCGTCGGTGCCGCCGACACCTCGGGTCTGTTACTGGACTATGCGGACCACCCCATGGAAGCCCTTGGACAATGCAAGCCACCCATCGCAGCGGGTCGCGGTTCTGGCGGTCACTTGTACAGTATTGTTCCCGGGCAAGCAGACGAATCCATTCTGAGCTTCCGCTTGGCTACCAATGACCCGGGCATGATGATGCCCGAGCTAGGAAGGTCGATGGTGCATGAGGAAGGTTTGGCGCTAATCAACGAATGGATCAACAGCCTAGAAGGCCAGTGTCTTTAGCTACCGTATAGCACCCTGTCGCGGGATTTTTGGCCACCTAGCAGCCCACAAAGAAAAGCAAAGGCGTCCTGACAAGCAGATATCCCTGCATGTCTCAGGCAATAGTCTTAGGCAGTAGCCTCAGCGTTCTTTCGCTCAGCGCGCATTACCGCAAGCTTGGCCACCACTTCCGCGTGCTTTTCACGATTCAGCCCGTACTTGGAATAGCAGTAAATGGACACCAAGGCGAATCCCGAGACGATGGGGCCGTAGATTAGGCCAAGCCAAGCAATGGTGTCTGGGCTGATGTCCGCGGCGGTTTGGATGTCCGCCCCAGTCGGCCAGGCGATAAGTGTTAACGCGAAGCCGGCTGCTGTGGTGCCGATACCTGAAGTCATCTTATTCGAGAACGAGATGGAGGAGAAAAAGATGCCCTCTTGACGTAAACCGGTAATCAGCTCGTGCTCATCCACAACGTCTGCAACCATGGAATTAAAGGAAACCAGCGCCTGCACCACACCGAAGCCCTGAACGAACTTGATGATAATTAATGTCACCAGCAGTTCGTCGGTCCCATTTTCTGGAAACCAGTCCAAGAGCCGCAGCACTACGGGCACTACTTGGCACAATGCCCAGCAGGAGGTGCCAATAATCACCGACGGCTTTTTGTCAAACAGGCGAGTGAAGGTACTGGCAAAGATTGTGCCCAGCAGCGCACCCACCGGCGTCGCGGCAAAAAAGAATAGGTTGCCTTGGCCCTGCAGTTCCCAGAAGTAGGTGTTCATGTGCAGGTTCAGGGCGTTATCGACGCCCACCATGGCGAACACGATCAACACGCCAGCGAACATCCAGCGAAAAGAACGATTCGTTAGCGCCGAGCGAATTTCGGAAAAGGTTTTCTTCAAAACCGACAGCGCCGACAGTTTATCGTTGTTAACCCGGCTGGCCGGCAGGTAAGGGATACGCTTACGCGTGCCCACAGACGTCAAAAACACCGCTAGCATCATGATCAGTGACAAGGTGATGCCAAACGGCCCGTAAGCCTCAACATTAAACTGGGTGTCGGGGAAATAAACGATGAAGCCAATGACGTAGGTCAAAATACCGCCGACGTAGCTGAAGAAATACCGGTAGGCGACCACCTCGGTACGCTCGTTAAAATCTTCGGTCAACTCAGCGCCCAGCGAGACGTGGGGGACGTAGTAAAGGGTCATCAAGGCACGAGTGGCCACAGAAAACACCGTGAGCCAAACAAACAGCGAAAACTCACCCAACTCTGGGGGGTTGAATAACCCGATAAAAACCAACCCAAGAGGCAGGATAGAGGCATACATAAAGGGATGCCTGCGTCCGTTTTTGCCCTGCCAATTGTCCGACAGCGAACCGATCACCGGATCGGTGATGGCATCGACAGCCAAGGCAATGCCGATGGCGATGCCGGTGTAGGCTGTTGGTAAGCCTAGTACCTGTGTGTAGTAAAAGAAGACAAAGACATTGAAGGCGGCAGTCTTAATGCCTTCAGCGGCCTGCCCTAATCCATAGCTGATTTTGATACCGCGAGTCAGCGGGGGGGTAGTACTTTCCATCTACGGAGGTTACAACGCTGCGGGATCTATGTAACGCTTTGGATGACAAAACACCGCCGAGAATTACCGAGAACACCATGTCAATGCGCCAACTCTTACAAGCCCCCCTGATCAGTCCAACCCAAACCGTCATCGGCGACTGGATCGACTACAACGGTCACCTAAACATGGCCTTTTACAACGTTATTTTCGATCGAGCCGTAGACCACTTCTACGACCTGTTGGGGGTGGGCGCGAAATATACAGAAAGCGGCGCAGGCTCCTGCTTTACCATGGAGGTTCACGTGCACTACCTAAACGAGGTCTCACTGGATGATGAGTTAGAACTGCATTTGCAACTTCTTGACTACGATCGCAAGCGCCTGCATTACTTCCAGCAGATGTATCACAAAGAGCAAGGCTATTTGGCAGCAACCTCGGAACAGTTAGCGCTGCATGTGGACATGACAACTCGGCGAGCAGGCGAACTCCCCCAGCACATCATCGACAAGCTAGACGCCATGTCCGAGCCTCACAAGGCGTTAGCGGTTCCAGCACAAGTGGGCCATCAAATCGGCATTAAACGGAAGTAGAATCGAAGCACACGCACTAAAACGCCAGGCACAAAAAAAGGCGGAAGGCCGCCTTTTTTTCCAGCAAAAACAGGAGTTTAGTAACCCTCTAGCTCACCGTAACGGTTGCGATGGAAGTTCACATCGCCGAAGGTCTGCTCGGCAACTGCCGCTCGCTTAATGAAGAAGCCGATTTCAAATTCGTCGGTCATACCGATACCGCCGTGCATTTGAATGCCTTCACGAGATACAAGGTTGTAGGTTTCACCCACCTTGGCCTTCGCCAAAGAAGCCAGCTTTGCGACCTCAGTGGCATCACGGCCTTCGTCCAACGCCGTTAGTGCTTCAAGAACACACGACTTAGACAGTTCGATTTCGCAGAACATGTTGGCCGCGCGATGCTTCAATGCTTGGAACGAGCCAATGGCGACGCCAAATTGCTTACGCTCTTTCAAATAAGCAACGGTGCGCTCGAAACACTCCTGCAGACTGCCCAGCATTTCCGCTGTAAGGCCAATTCGAGCGATGTCCAGAGACGCATCTAACACATCGGCGCCCCCATCCACGGAACCTAATACCGCATCCGCAGCTACGCTGACGTTGTCCAGTGTAACGTTCGCGGCGTTACGGGAATCCGCCATGATCGTGCGGGTGACGGTAACGCCGGCGGCTTCACGATCAACCACGAACAAGGTCAATCC
>ERZ1047472.3166-NODE-3166-length-11018-cov-5.888169_pt1 | contig 11018 bp, 9 predicted proteins | sample MGYA00383095_ERZ1047472 | MGnify/ENA primary metagenome ERZ1047472 (study PRJEB29581, sample SAMEA5548365) | metagenome | biome: marine; feature: coastal; material: water | depth 1 m | study: Short-term variability in the microbial, nano- and picoplankton...
AAAAATTTACTCATCGATTATTATTCTTGGTGACTTTAACATCGCACCGAGGGGTGAAGATGTCTACGATTCAGAGGCTTTCCATGAAAAGCTACTTTGTTCAGCTCAAGAGCGAACGTTGTTTGAAGAGCTCTTAGGTTTGGGTTTCTCGGACGCGTTTCACGAGCTCACTGAGTCTTCTGAAAGATTTACGTGGTGGGATTACCGAATGAACGCATTCAGAAGAAAACTTGGGTTGAGAATTGACCATATATTAATGACGGAATCTGAATTTAATCGGTGTGCCGAAGTGAATATTCTAAAAGAATTTCGAAAGATGGAGCGGCCATCTGATCACGCACCAGTCATGGCAACTTTTATATGAACTTGAGTTTTTAAAAGCTGTACTGAAGTATCGCCTCGATTATTTTTTATCGAGTAAGAGGTTAAGCTCCGTTATTTTTCGCGCGATGGTATTTCTCCCTATGCCCAAAAGATTCGCTGCTTCTATTTTTCGACCAGACGTGAACGCAAGAGCACTTGAGATCAAGGACTTTTCAAATGCCCGTGATAGTTCTTCGTATACTCCGGTATTGCCGCTGCTAAGTAATTGATCGACCTCTTGACTTAAGAGTTGACCCCAATCGCCTGCGACATCTTTGGGTTTGTCTATTTCGTGTTTAAAATCATCCGGTAGATCGCATGTGTCGACTGACGCACCAGGCGCCATAACCGTGACCCAGTGACACAAGTTTTCTAATTGACGCACGTTTCCATTCCAAATTTTAGTTTGAAGATAGGCAAGGGCTTCTTGAGTAAATGACTTTCTTAAAACGTCGAGTTTTACGGCGTTTTTTTCTAGAAAAAAATCGGCAAGTAATGGAATGTCCTCAATACGATCTCTAAGTGGTGGTACTTTTACTCGAATTACATTAAGTCTGTGAAAAGGTCTTCACGAAATAAGCCTTCTTCTACTCTTTTGTTCAAATTTTGGTGAGTTGCAGCGAGCACTCTGACATTAGCTTTTAAGGGCTCATGACCACCGACTCTGTAATAATGTCCATCCGATAAGACTCTCAGCAATCTCGTTTGGAGCTCTGCCGGCATGTCTCCTATTTCATCAAGGAAGAGTGTGCCGCCAGCCGCTTGTTCAAATCGACCTTTTCTCGTGGCTTGCGCACCAGTGAATGAACCCCTTTCGTGTCCGAACAGCTCGGACTCGAGTAATTCTTTTGGAATAGACGCCGTATTGATGGCTACAAACGGTTTATTGGTGCGTTGGCTGTGGTTGTGCAGTGCCTGTGCAATCAATTCTTTTCCTGTGCCAGACTCGCCTGTAATAAGGACCGTAGCGTCGGTTTGGGAAAGGCGCCCAATTGTTCGGAACACCTCCTGCATTGACTTTGCTTGACCGAGTAAACCATTTGGGTTGTTGGATTTATCTACTTTCGTAGATTGACCGTCACTTTTTTTGATTGCGCGTCTAATAAGTTCGACCGCCGCATCGATATCGAATGGCTTCGCAAGATATTCAAAGGCCCCCTTTTGAAAAGCGGAGACGGCGCTGTCAAGATCAGAGTGTGCAGTCATTATGATCGTAGGGACTTTAGGAAATTTTTCATTAATTTCAGTCAGAAGGTCTAAGCCACTATCTCCGCTCATGCGAATGTCACTAACAACAACTAGGGGTTGCGCATTATCAAGGGCGGCGCTTGCCTGCTCAGCAGAAGAAAATAACTGGTGCTCAATTTTCTCTCTAATTAACGTTTTTTCGAAAACCCAGCGTATTGACTGGTCATCGTCTACGATCCACACTTTATCCATGCGAATGATCTCCTGAGTCTTCTGATGATTTGATTGGTATGAGTATCGTGAAGCACGTGTTACCTGGTTGTGATTCAACATCAATAGTGCCGTTGTGGTGGCTTATAAAGGTTTGCGATAAAGACAAGCCCAAGCCACTTCCATTATTTTTTCCTGAAACGAGCGGAAAAAATATTTTATCTATGAGTGCTTTAGTTATGCCTGGTCCATTATCTGCAACTTCCACTAGGAGGCCCAATTTAAAAAAGTGGTTGGATAGCGTTATGCGTCGCGCAACTCTTGTTTTGATTTTGATATGGCCCTTTCCGCACAGCGCCTGCGCTGCATTTTGCACGACGTTGAGAAATGCTTGGGTGATTTGCTGTTTATCCCCAATCATGTCTGGGAGACTTAGGTCGTAATCGCGCTCCATGCGAAGGCCGCTTGAGTATTCGGCAAGAATGACAGAGCGAATTTTCTCGAGCACCTCATGAATATTAAAGTCCACCATTTGAGGTATTTTGTGAGGAGTAAGTAGTCTGTCTAGCAGATCCTTTAGTCGGTCAGCCTCATGGATAATTACGGAGGTATATTCGTGTAGCTCTTCTCTATCCAGTTCACGGTCGAGAAGTTGTGCTGCCCCACGAAGTGCCCCAAGGGGATTTTTTATCTCGTGCGCAAGATTTCTTATCAACTCTCGACTGTGATTGGTCTCTGAAATAATTCGTTGTTCGCGTGCAATTTTTGTTTGCTGAGATGGAGATGAAAACTCTATTAATAAGTCGTGTTTCTGTATATCCTCGATGGGCGTGACGGTGAATGACAGTTCCATTTTCTTATAATCATGGATCTGGAAAGGTATTTCATGTTGAATATAGCTACAGTGTTGTCTCCTGGCATGTTCAACTCCAATAAGCATTGCACTTGGATTAAAAAAAAGTTTTTTTAATGATGCCCCTCTCGCGCTCTTTCTGCTGACATCAAAAAGGTGTTCTGCTGCCGGATTGATATAACTAATTAGATTGTGTTGGTCAATAAGGACCACTGCTGATGATAATATTTCCAATCCAGGGAAGTCAGTGAATTCTTCTATTGCGTTCATGACAGATTCGCGTCGTAGTGTCCTTAGATTCTGTTTAATTGGGTTTGATTTTAAACAATCTTGAAACGCCGATGCGACAATAAAACGTCGCACCGGTAACTCTTTATTTTTACATGCTGTAATACATGTCAAATTCAACAGGGTGTGTTGTCATATTAAATCGATTTACCTCGTCCATCTTGAGTTCGATGTATGCGTCGATCATGTCGTCGGACATTACTCCTCCTTTAGTGAGGAATTCGCGGTCTGCGTCTAGAGCTTTTAAAGCTTGCTCGAGGGAGCCACACACGGTTGGTATCTTGGCAAGATCTTCCGGAGCCATAGTGTAGAGATCCTGATCTACCGGTCCACCTGGATGAATCTTGTTTTCTATTCCGTCTAAGCCCGCCATCAGTAGGGCGCTAAATGCAAGATATGGGTTCGCCATAGCGTCAGGAAAGCGTGTTTCAATTCTTTTGCCCTTGTCGTTGGCTACGTGAGGTATTCGGATTGAGGCCGAACGATTCCGTGCCGAATAAGCAAGATTTACTGGCGCCTCAAAACCTGGAATTAAACGCTTGTATGAATTCGTACTCGGATTGGTGATCGCATTTAACGCCTGAGCATGCTTAATAATGCCTCCGATGTAATATAAAGCGGTTTCAGAGAGGCCTGCATACTCATCGCCAGCAAATAAGTTTTTACCGTCTTTCCAAATAGACTGATGAACGTGCATGCCTGTGCCGTTATCACCGACCACAGGTTTTGGCATGAAGGTCGCTGTCTTTCCGTAAGAGTGCGCCGTATTCCAAATGGTATATTTTAAAATTTGAGTCCAATCGGCTCTCTTAACGAGTGTGTTGAATTTTGTGCCAATTTCACACTGACCAGCTGCCGCTACCTCGTGATGGTGCACTTCAACCTCGACACCCTGTGCTTCCAGGGCTAGGCAGATTGCATTTCGTAAATCTTGTAACGAGTCGACCGGTGGAACAGGAAAATAGCCTCCTTTTGTTCGAGGGCGATGTCCGTAATTTCCCCCTTCCATTTCCAAACTGGAGGACCAAGGAGCTTCTTCAGAATTGATTTTGACGAAGCTGCCTCCCGCGCCAACGTCCCAGGTAATACTATCGAAGACAAAGAATTCTGGCTCAGGTCCGAAGTAAGCTGTATCCCCAAAACCGCTAGCCGTCATGTAGGCCTCTGCTCTTTTGGCTATTGATCGTGGGTCTCGGTCATATCCCTTTCCGTCTGCTGGCTCGATTACGTCGCAACTGATATTTAAAACTGGTTCATCAGTAAAAGGGTCAATGCGTGCTGATTCTGGGTCTGGCATTAGCAACATGTCTGATGCTTGAATTCCCTTCCAGCCGGAGATGGATGAGCCATCAAACGCGTGACCATCTTCAAATTTGCTTGTATCAAATTCTCGGGTGGGGACTGAAACGTGTTGTTCTTTGCCGCGCGTATCTGTAAAACGAAGATCGACAAATTTAACATCATTGTCAGCGATCATCTTGAGTACATCAGAGGGTGATGCCATTATTTTTCTCCTAAACCTTTAGATTGTTAAAATGTTGGGAACATCTTGTGCCCATAAGCTTACTAATTAATACGCACAAACTATGCCAGCCTGTATTTAAGTGCAACATTAAGGCATTATGTGGTTTAGAGCGATGTTGCACCATTTATTTTCGCTCTATTATGGTGCGTAATATAACATAGACGCACTATAATGGTGCGTTTTATAATATTTTAAGGGAAAAATTGCAGATCATGGACTTTGATTCAGTGATAAAAGACATAGAAACTCGTGCGAAGCAGTCGTGCCTGAACTATTTTGGTGCGGCTACGCCAATAGAGGCACAATTTATAAAGTCGACTCAAGCCCCTGCGTTTATTGTTGATGTTCGTACTCGTGCGGAGTGGGCCTATGTTGGACTAGTGCCGGGCTCAATACAGATTGAGTGGCAGACGTTTCCTACTGGTGAGTTGAATGGTGCATTTTTGTCGCAGTTGCAACAAAATGTACCTAATGATGCGTATGTGATGTTTCTTTGTAGAAGTGGAGCTCGATCACATTCCGCCGCAATGCTTGCAACTGAAGCGGGATTTGAAAGGGCAATAAATGTAATAGACGGATTTGAAGGAGACAGAAATTCCTCAGGTCACCGTGGAACGGTAGCGGGATGGAAGCACTGCGGTTTACCGTGGGTACAGAGCTGAGCGTCAGAAATTCGCGTCAAAGTGGTTGCCAATCAATGAGGCCAGTTTCCCAAGTTAGCAAAATAGCCACGCCGAATATTATCCTGTAGTACCCAAAGGGCTTAAAGCTGTGGCGAGACACAAAACTAACAAGAAGTTTCACGGTTAGAAGCGCCGTGATAAAAGCAACAGAAAAGCCAATTGAAAGCGCTGGAAGAGACTCCGGAGTTAATAGTTCTGGCGTTTTGGCGAGATCGAAAACCGTAGCTGCAAACATCGTTGGAATAGCAAGCAAGAAAGAGAATAAAGTGGCAGTTTTTCTGGATAGCCCTAGAGTGAGCCCGCCAATGATTGTCGCTCCTGACCGAGAGACGCCTGGGAAAATGGCAATAGATTGGAAAAAGCCAATTTTTATTGCTTGAAAGATCGTTATATTCTCAAGCCTAGTGTCTTGTGAATTTTGATTTTTATTTTCAACCGCAATAATGAGCACACCGCCCAATATAAGTGCTAAGGAAACAGAAATAGGAGAAAATAAAAATGTTTTTACTAGGTCATAAAAAACTAAGCCAATACACGCGGTTGGGACAAAAGCAGCAAGGATTTTCACCGCGAAACTTTCCGACTTTTTCTTGGGTAATTCCTTTAACGTTTGGTAGATGATTTGCTTTTGGTGCCAGCAAACGGCGAGGATTGCCCCTAGCTGAATAACAACTAAGAATGCTTTCACCTCCGCCCCATTAAGGGAGAGAAAGCTTGAGGCGATAATCAAGTGGCCTGTACTGGATATTGGAAGGAATTCAGTCAGACCTTCTAATATCCCGATTAGGATTACGTTAAGGGTGCTATCCACGTTTGTGTCAGTGTTGTTTTATGTTAGAGATCAAACGGTTTGATTGAGCGGCTGTTAAATAGTCACCTCCCAACTTCCTTAGGCTTTTTTATATATCTCACTTCCTGACTCTACAAATTCTTTGGATTTTTGCTTCATTCCGTCTGTTGCCTGTTGATTGGCATAATCCCTTACATCTTGAGTGATTTTCATGGAGCAAAAGTGTGGCCCACACATAGAGCAGAAATGAGCTAATTTCGCTCCTTCTTGCGGAAGAGTTTGATCGTGAAAGTCTTTTGCTTTTTCAGGGTCAAGTCCTAGATTAAATTGATCTTCCCAGCGAAATTCGAATCGGGCCTTAGACAGCGCATTATCTCGAATCTGAGCTCCCGGGTGCCCCTTCGCAAGGTCTGCCGCATGGGCCGCAAGCTTGTAAGCCATGATGCCTTCCTTAACATCGTTTTTGTCAGGCAAGCCAAGGTGCTCTTTAGGAGTGACGTAACAAAGCATCGCTGTGCCGTACCAACCAATCATTGCTGCGCCAATGGCAGATGTGATGTGGTCATGGCCCGGTGCAATATCTGTTGTTAAAGGTCCTAGCGTATAAAATGGAGCCTCTCCACAGTGCTCAAGTTGCAGGTCCATATTCTCTTTAATCATATGCATGGGAACGTGTCCAGGGCCTTCGATCATGACTTGGCAATCATGTTTCCAAGCAATTTGAGTTAATTCGCCGAGAGTTTTCAGTTCTGATAGTTGAGCTTCATCATTGGCGTCGTAGATGGAGCCCGGGCGAAGGCCGTCACCGAGACTGAAAGAGACATCATAAGCTTTCATGATTTCACATATATCTTCGAAATGCTCGTATAAAAAGCTTTCTTTGTGATGTGACAAACACCATTTAGCCATGATGGAGCCACCTCGCGATACGATGCCGGTCATTCTCTCTGCAGTCATAGGAATGAATGGAAGTCGCACTCCTGCGTGAATAGTGAAATAATCAACACCCTGTTCGGCTTGTTCAATAAGGGTGTCTTTAAAAATTTCCCACGATAATTCTTCCGCTTTTCCGTCAACTTTTTCAAGAGCTTGATAAATCGGTACTGTGCCGATCGGTACGGGCGAGTTTCGAATAATCCATTCCCGTGTCTCGTGAATATGTTTACCAGTTGAGAGGTCCATGACTGTATCGCCTCCCCACCGAGTAGACCATGTCATTTTCTCAACTTCTTCTTGTATCCCCGACGAAACAGCAGAGTTACCTATATTGGCGTTAATTTTCACAAGAAAATTACGACCAATAATCATTGGCTCTGTCTCTGGATGGTTAATATTGGCTGGAATAATAGCTCTTCCTAACGCAACCTCTTCTCTGACGAACTCAGGGGTAATGCTGGATTGAATATTTGCTCCGAACGCCTCACCGGAGTGCTGCTTGCCAATGAGACGTCTTTGAGGTTCCGAAAGTCTGGAGAGGTATTTTTCTCTTTGGAGGTTTTCACGGATCGCGATGAATTCCATCTCTGGTGTGATGACTCCTTGTCGGGCATAGTGCATTTGTGTAACATTTTTGCCAGCTAACGCTCTACGTGGTTTTCTGTGGAGTTTAAATCTTAAGGCCTCTAACTCTTCATCGTGTAGTCTCGCTATTCCGTATTCGGAAGTGGGACCGTTGAGCAGCTCCGTATCGTTTCTTGCATCGATCCATGGCTTGCGTAGTGCAGCTAGACCTTCTTGAATATTAACTTTCACCTCGGGATCGGTATAAGGCCCTGACGTGTCGTATACGAAAATCGGAGGATTCTCCTCGTTGCCGTCAACCCCAGCAGTAGCTGACTGTCGGACTTCTCTCATCGGAACTCTTATGTCATCCGCCGAACCAGCTGCGTATACTTTCCTAGAGTTGGGGAAAGCAGATGTCGAGGCTTGATCGATCTGTGCCTCTGAGTTGAGAAACTTAGGGTTCGCGTTCATTCATAACTCCTTAAACTGGAACGGAAAATTTATAAAATAAAGTTAGTTAATATCAATAGTATAGTGCAGACTAACGAGCTGAGGGAGACTAAATTAAAATGTGAGTGGAATGAGCTCGTATTCAAGTTTGATCAAAATCGTGAATTTGAGAAATACAAATTGAATAGAGTTTTGTCCTAGCCTGATGTCTCGATTATGAATATTAAAAAACAGAAAATCGAATTACGAAAGAAAGTCTTAAGTGATCGTGACCAGATGTCGACGGCTGAGATAACTCGGGCATCTGCTGTTATTTCAAGTGAAATTTTTGCTTTAGAACCATTTCAGGAAGCTCGCGTCATTGCGGCATACATGTCATTTGGGAGTGAATTCTTAACGGATGCCTTTGTTGATGAATCATTGCGTCTCGGAAAAATTCTAGTTCTTCCAAGGGTTGACAAAGTTAGCGGGTCACTTTCTTTTCACAAGTGGAATGGCGAAATCAACCAACTTTCGGAGGGACGCTGGGGTATTCGTGAACCTAATCCATTGATTTGTGAATTAATCCAGGTCAGCATGATCGATTTTGTCCTAGTGCCAGGAGTCGCTTTTACTAATGACGGTTTTCGACTGGGTTATGGTGGCGGGTATTACGATAACGTGATATCAAAATTAACTTCCGGAGCTACTGCGGTAGCGGCGGCATTTTCGTTACAACTTGTTTCATCCTTGCCACGTGAAAATCACGATTTAGGTGTCGATATATTGATTTCTGCCTGAACACTTCACACTAGTATTCTCGCCATGATTGCCTCTGAGATATCAAGTAGGCCATTGTTTTTTTAAGCGCACCAGCATTCTTCTCAGTAAACCCCATAGCAATTTTTTTCTTTAAACCTAGGACATGCTCATCCAAGAGTAATGCGTTTGCAACTGTTATTGTTTCCTTGGTATTTTGGACTTGATGGACGACGCCAGCCAAACTACCTTGCCTTACAACTTCATCAAAATTGTGGGTAGACGGACCAGTAATAACTTGTTTGCCAAGAGATAAGGCTTCTATAGGGTTTTGACCTCCAAGAGAGGCAAAGCTCCCCCCCATGATTACAATGTCTGAACAAGTGAGGTAGCTGTACATCTCTCCCATCGAATCACCTAAAACTAGTCTACACTTCTCGGAAATAGGATTATTTTTGCTACGTGCTCCCGAATATGGATCTTTTGTTCGCATCAATTGCATAACGCGAGAGAACCGCCGGCTGTGTCGCGGAACGATGACTAAAAGGTATTGCGGTGGACAGCTTGATAGAAAATCATCAATGATTGGGCTTTCTTCGCCTTCATGGGTACTAGCGGCAAGGATGATCGGACGACTGATACCAAATAACTCGCGAAACTGTTGGCCGAGCTCGAGTTGGTCGGCAGTCGCTCTCCGGTCATATTTTAAATTACCAGACACAATAACCCTGCTCGCCCCAATTCTATTTAGCCTGGCTGCATCTGCTTTCGTTTGTGCTAAAACGGCTGATGCACAGCTAATCGTCTTTTTGGTGAGTCCTTTTATCCTCAAATATCTGTGCATAGATTTCTCAGATAGCCGGGCATTGAGATTGAAAATCGGTATCGACTCTTTTGAGCATTGGGTAAAAATTGCGGGCCAAATCTCAGTTTCCATTACTAGAAGGCACGCGGGCCGGTAACACTTAATAAATCGCGACACGAAGAATGTTAAATCAAAAGGAAGATAAGCTACGTTTATCTTATCGGAATTAATTTTTAGGGCTACCTCTCTTCCGCCTGGTGTCGTGCATGTAATGAGGACATTAAATTCCTGAAATTGGTCTATGAGGTGTTTCACGAGTTGTTCGCTTGCGAGCATTTCGCCGACTGAAACAGCGTGAAGCCAAATAACCGGTGAACGTTTTCTTGGCTTCGCGAAACCGAATCGCTCTGCGAGGTTTTCTCGATATTTAGGCTCAATGCGACTTTTAATCAAGAGTCTGAGAATGGCTAACGGAAGAATTACCCAGTTAATAAGCTGATATAAGGAAAACATCGGATTTAACTATTTATAAGGACCTTAGCTGTCGACGTAACTTCTTCGGCGCTTGGGAAGTGATTTTTCGAGCCGCATATTTTGATCATGCCACTGCCCCTGGGGCCTGTTTTTGCGGGATCAGAGGCGCCAAAAATTGAGATCAGCGGCGTTTCCATCGCTGCAGCGAGATGTAACAAGCCCGTATCTAGTCCGATCACTAAGCGAGACCTTTGTATGACGCTTGCGATATCGTCTATCTGCATTCGCGGTAATATTTCTCCGCCCGCTGACGCTGTGATTTCCTCACATATTTTTCGGTCACGAGGGTCTCCCCAAACGAATTTACATTCAAGACCCGACGAGGCTAGATAATTACAAATTTGAATCCAATTTTTTGATGGCCATATTTTTTTTGACTGAGCCGAAGAGCACAAAATAAGAACTTCGTTTGTTTTAAGTTTTGACGTTGTTTGTTCGGTCAGGGAGTAATTTATTTCCACCGGATGGTCGTAGCCTAGTATAAGGGAAGCTAAGCCCCTACACCGCTCCAGCATATGTTGATTTGAAGGAGGGTCTAGAGAAATATCATAAGTTACACTGGCTAATTTTTCGCGAACAGATTTCATTCCAAATCCGTATGTCGTACCTCTTGCTAATTTTGCAAACAAAGCGCTTTTGATAAGCCCTTGTGAGTCAATAATTAAGTCGTAAGGATATTTTCTGATTTCATTTAGGCATTGTTTGAGCTCTCGCCAAGTAGAAAATGAAAAAATAGATTTTCGCCATCGGCGCAGTGAAATAGGAATAATCCGGTGAACGGATTGATGCATGTTGACAAGAGGTACGTATGCTTCTTCGACAAGCCAATCAATTTGGCAGCTGGGGAATTCTGCTTGTATATCGCTTACCATTGGAAAGTTATGAATGACGTCCCCTAACGATGAAATCTTAACAATAAGGATTCTATTTGGTGCGACCACGGTAAAAATTTTTCCTTATTTTTTAAATAATGCCAATTATATTACTCTCACACCATCCAATTGCTTAAAATATCCTACTGTAAATAACTCCGATTATGGTTAGGGTTTAAAAATGTCACTGACAATCGAGACAAAAGTATGGGAAAA
>ERZ1047472.3181-NODE-3181-length-10981-cov-6.248581_pt1 | contig 10981 bp, 10 predicted proteins | sample MGYA00383095_ERZ1047472 | MGnify/ENA primary metagenome ERZ1047472 (study PRJEB29581, sample SAMEA5548365) | metagenome | biome: marine; feature: coastal; material: water | depth 1 m | study: Short-term variability in the microbial, nano- and picoplankton...
GTGGCTTCGAACCACTTGGTCGGGGGTTCGAATCCCTCCGGGTGCACCAAATAAACAACCCTCAGCCCCAAGCTGGGGGTTTTTTATTTGCGTCTCCTGGACGATTGGTTCGAACCCCTGTTCGACAAAATGCGGATGCATTTTGGGCAAGGAGCAACGCGACGCAGCCCGTAGGGTTATTTCCGCAGAGCAGAAAGAATCAATCCCTCCGGGTTGGTTATTTATTGGTGCCGACAGCCGTCAGCGAATAATTCTCTGCTCTAACATGCGACTGGCATCCTCCAGCCCGCCGGCATTAACCACATTGCTATAACCCAGGCCATCCAATATGGCCTTTGCCTGGCCTGACCTATTACCGCTGCGGCAATAGAGGTATATGGGTTGATCTTTATCCTCAACCAGGGTTTGTATATTTTGCGCGACCAATCCCAACTCAAGGTGTTGCGCTGACTCCAAATGGCCAGCGGACCATTCTGAGGCTGTTCTAACATCGATAATCATAGTATTGGCTCCGCCCAAAGCCCAGCCTGAGGCCAGTGCAACTAGCAGTAAAAGAGATTTTATTGGCTGTTTCATAGAGTTATTCTCCTAAGGTTTAAAGGCTCTCATACAGCCTGCCCACAGCATGATTTTCGCACCAAAATAGTGCAGTAAACCAGACTTTCACCAACCCCCGCACCAATTTGGCGCAGACCCAAGCCTGGCCCCTAAGTTGGCCCCCAGCCTACGCGGGGTGCAGGTAGTGGCACGATAAATGCTTTGCAAATGCCAGAGTGTCCATTGTCTGAGTATCTCATAGACCCAGTCCAAATCGAACTCTAAATTTAAATGTGAATCTAGGAGAATCCATGAAAAATATAATCAAACACAGCCTAATGCTTGTAGCACTGGTTCCCGCTGTAAGTTTTGCTAGCGCCACATCTGACTGGATGCCAGTCGAAGATGGCTTGGCAATCAGCGGTAAAATCCATGCGGTAAAAACATCTAAAAAGTTTAGATCTGTAGAAAAATGCAGAGCCTTTGCTGAAAAGAAACCTTCAGTAGTTGCTTTCACCCTAGACCTTAATAAAGGAACCTGCACCACCTTTACCTCGGTGAGAAGCCGGCCCTCGAAATCAGGTGCTTCTTCGCAACTAAAAGCCTAGCTTTAACCCCACGACTCCAAGGCTGGACCTAGACAATATACTTAAAAGTTCCAGCCTGGAGTTGCTTCGGGCATTATTTGAAGTGCTGATGCGAAAAGTTCCAACTGGTTAACTAAAGTCTCTACAGGCTCCGCGCTATTAAGTTCCAATAGGGGCTCTTTATTACTGAAGGGCTCCATCTCCGCAAGCTGGCTATCGAGCAGCTGAGGTGACATAAAATGCTCAGATCGTTTAGCTAAACGCTCCATAATCAGCGATTGGTCAGCATTTAATAGTACCCCTGCCCTACAGGCGTATGAGCTAAAGACTATCTTTCTGTGCGCCTGCTTTAATCCGGAGTACGCAAGAATACAGCTTTTATTTTGCTGCTGACTTTCACTGAGCTCAGCATATATTCGCTTTATCCAGGGCAGCCGCTGTGCATCGGACAGGGGAATCCCCTGCGACATTTGTTCAATTGCCTGATCACTATGCAGTGAATCAGCATCTAAAAAGGTAAACTGATGTCGCCGGGCAAATTCACTGGCCAGTGTCGACTTGCCTGTTCCAGATACGCCCATCACCACCAGCAACAGAGGCTGTTTTCTGGGCTCGGACTGCTTTTTCAATAACGACATCTCAGGTTCCTGACAGGCTGTTTGCTTCAGTTAGTAAAATAGTCCAACAAATCTAAATATATCTAAATAGCTGTGCCATTGGCAGAATAGTTGTAAACGGGAGTATTGTTACATAAAATGATTGCGCAACCAATTGCCCGCCTTATAAAAATCACCATCTAAAAAAACCGGCGGCAAACCATATAAATAAATAAGGGATTTGTATGACTTCTGCTATTCAAAGGCTTTTACTCTCAGCGCTTTTTATTATCTCAACGCATAGCATAGCCGCAACTGCGTCCTACCTGAATGCCGACCTGTCCTCAGATAAGCGCGTTGAGCTATTAATGGGTCAAATGACCCTGGACGAAAAAATTGGCCAAATGTGCCAGTTTGTCGGTGAAGCTTCAGATATTGACTTTGATAGCAAAGACACTAAATCAGATTACACCTTAGCTCTGGGAGACAGAGCCGGGCTTATTAAAGAGGGCAAAATAGGCTCATTTCTAAAAGTATCTACCTATCAGGAAGCTAATATATTGCAGAGCCTGGCAGAGGAATCTCGACTTAAAATTCCACTGCTTATCGCCACCGATGCCATCCACGGCCATGGTATGTATATGGGCCCTACCACCATCTATGCCACTCAAATTGGTCTGGCCGCATCATTTGAACCTGAACTAGCTGAGTTAATGGCTGAATATACTGCCAGTGAAATGCGCGCAACAGGGTTTCACTGGGCCTACTCGCCCAATGTGGAAGTGGTGAGAGATGCTCGCTGGGGTCGTATTGGCGAAACCTTTGGTGAAGACCCCTATCTGGTAACAGAAATGGGTAATGCCATGGTGCGCGGCTATCAAGGCAAAGACTTTAGCTCATCAACCAATGTGCTGGCGTCGGCCAAGCACTTTGTCGGTGGTGGCATTGCCTACAATGGGGTTAATGGCGCACCAGCAGATGTTTCCGAACGTACCTTGCACGAGATATTTTTCCCACCTTTTGTGGGCTCGATTGATAATGGTGTGTACACCATTATGCCTGCACACAATGAAATTAATGGTATTCCAGCCCATGCCCATGAGGAGTATTTAACCGATTTAATCCGTGGCGAATGGGGCTTTGATGGTTTTTACATCAGTGACTGGATGGATATTCAACGGCTGGAAGGCGCCCATAGAATTGTAGACTCAGAGCGAGGAGCCGACAAAGTGGCTGTGTTGGCCGGCATGGATGTGCATATGCAGGGCCCCGGTTTTTTCGACAATGTAAAATCATTGGTGGAAAACGGTGAGATACCAATGAGTCGGATTGACCATGCCGTCAGCAAAATTCTCTACGCTAAATTTCAACTGGGTCTATTTGAAAATCGCTACACAGATAAACAGGCCGTTGCAGATACATTACTTAAAGACAGCCATCTTGAGTTGGCATTACAAACTGCGCAAAAGTCTATGGTACTGCTTAAAAACAATGGTGTATTACCCCTGAGTCGAGATACGGGGCGCATCCTGGTCACAGGCCCCAATGCCGACCATCAGGCACTGCTGGGAGAATGGGCGCGGGTGCAGCCAGACAATAATGTTATTACTGTGCTCGAGGGCTTGAAGCAACAGTATGACCAGGGCACTAAAATCGACCATGTAGCTATTGCCCGGCACGATGTGGTTTCCAATGCCGAACTATCCAAAGTCAGCAGATTAGCCAGGCGAGCCGATGTGGTTATTGCTGTCATGGGTGAAAACTCCCTGCGCTTTGATAAGAACAAAACCAGCGCCGAAAATGTGGACCGACCAACATTAAATCTAGTTGGCAATCAGATTGAGTTGCTTGAAAAAATTAAAGCCAGCGGTTCAAAACTAGTAGTGGTATTGATTAATGGCGGTCCTATCGCCTCAGAGTGGTTAACTGAAAATGCCGATGCCATTGTGGAGGCCTGGGAACCAGGCATGTTCGGTGGCCAGGCCATTGCCGAGACCCTAGTGGGAAAAATAAACCCCGGCGGCAAGCTACCCATTACAATACCCCGCTCCGTGGGGCACTTACAGAGCTTTTATAACCACAAACCTTCAGCATTTCATCGCGGCGGCTTCTATTTAAGCAGCCGCAAACCACTCTATTACTTTGGCTATGGACTGTCTTACACCACTTTTGATTACAGTAATTTGAGCCTGCCAGAGACTATGTCAACCAGTGATAGCCTCAACTTCAGTGTTGACATTACCAATACTGGCGACATGGATGGCGACGAGGTGGTAATGATTTATATTAATGACAAAGTCAGCACAGTGACCACTCCAGTAAGAAAGTTGGTGGCCTTTAAGCGGTTGCATCTAAAGCGCGGCGAAAAGCAAACTTTGAACTTTACCCTTGCCAATAAAGATTTCGCCCTGTTAGATCGGCATATGCAATCTGTGGTCGAGCCCGGTGAGTTCGAAATTATTATTGGTGATTATCTAAAAGTCGCAACCATTAATGTTCAACAATAAGGTCTTAAGCCAATTTTCCCCGGGGCATTAATATGGATTTAAGTTTATTTTTAGTGGCTGGTGCCGGGATTTCACTGCTGCTATTTTTAGTTATGGCACTCAGAGTGCCTGCCTTTTTAGCCCTGCTGATCACCAGTTTATGCGTTGGCCTTCTCTCAGGTTTGCAACCAGAGCAGGTTATAGACTCGGTCAAAACCGGTATGGGCGGCACCCTGGGTTTTGTGGCTATTGTAGTGGGCCTGGGAGCTATTCTGGGTCAAATATTAGAGAGCTCTGGTGGCATTGAGCGCATTGCCGACAGCTTAATTGGCACCTTTGGCCCTGAGAAAACCCAATGGAGTTTAGGCCTAACCGGTTTTATTGTAGCCATACCAGTATTTTTTGATGTGGCATTTATTATTTTGGCGCCACTGCTCTATGGATTGGCTAACCGCTCTGGTCGATCATTATTGTACTATGCTATTCCACTGCTCGCTGGACTCGCTATTACCCACAGTTTTATACCACCTACACCTGGCCCTATTGCCGTGGCTGAGTTAATTAATGCAGATCTCGGCTGGGTTATTTTATTTGGCACCCTAACTGGCATACCGGCCATGATTATCGCCGGACCCTGGTTTGGTCAGTATATCGCCAAAAGAATATTTATTGAGGTGCCAGAGGCGCATCGCAGTCAAGCCATGGAATCCAGTGGTCCCTCCCCAAGTTTTGTCTGGGTTGCCTCCATTATTTTGCTGCCTCTATTGCTTATTATGCTGGCGACTACAGCACCTTTTGTATTGGACGACACCAGTACTTTGCTATCTGCTATTCGCTTTTTGGGCCACCCGTTTGTAGCACTAACTATTGCCACTATTTTTGCTCTGCTAATAGCCCATAAAAAATGTGATCTCAGCACTGAGTCATTATTAAAGATTGCCAATAAAGGCCTTGAACCTGCCGGTGTGGTGATTTTAATTACGGGTGCAGGCGGGGCTTTTAAGCAGGTACTGATTGACTCTGGTGTGGGTCAAATGCTGGCATCGGTATTTATTGAAGCCCAGTTCTCTGTGTTTATTCTCGGCTTCTTAATCGCCGCCATCACTCGTATTGCTCAGGGCTCGGCAACAGTAGCTATGATTACTGGGGCAGGATTAATGGCGCCTATTTTACAATTACAGCCCATATCAGCGCCCAGCTTGGGTTTGCTGGTTATTGCTATCTCCTCTGGGGCCACTATCCTCTCCCATGTCAATGACTCCGGGTTTTGGCTGGTAAGTCGCTACCTGGGTATGAGTGAAAAAAATACCTTGCAAACATGGACGGTGATGACAACGTTAATCTCCTTGATCGGCCTGGCCAGCTGTCTGCTGATATCCCTGTTTTTGTAAATATGCAATCATAGTCCTATGGCAAACAATAAACCTCAGGGCGCTCAGCGCCTCACCCTCAAAGACGTTGCCGCCAAGGCTGGAGTCAGCCCCATTACCGTATCGCGAGTAGTCAATGGGTCTGCAGGGGTGCGAGCCAATATTCGCGAGAAAGTTGAAATAGCTATTGCCGAACTGGGCTATATCCCCAATCGATCGGCAAGCGTGCTGGCATCCTCGAAATCAAAGTTAATTGGCGTGTTAATTCCCTCGCTGTCCAACGTGGTATTTAACGATGTGTTGCGGGGTATCTACGATATTGCCACGCCGGCCAATTATCAGGTGCTGCTATTTAATACCCATTATTCCCCTGAGGAAGAAGAGCGCGCCGTCAGAACCCTGCTCGGTCAGTCTCCTGAGGGATTAATTATCACTGGCGGAGAACAGACCCCCGCCGCCCGGGCTATGCTGCAAGCCTCCGCTGTCCCGGTGGTTCAGATAATGGGAGAGGTAGATAAGCCAATTGATATCAATGTAGGCTTTTCACATTTTGAGGCAGGCGCTGCTGTGGCCCAGTTATTACTAAATAGGTCTTACCTTAAAATTGGTTTTATAGGCGCAAGAATGGACCCCAGAACCTGCCAGCGACTGGATGGATTTGAGGGGATTTTATCGGCGGCCAATCGCCTGGATAAGAAGCGCATTATAACAACTCAGAAGCCATCCTCTGTGGCTATGGGTGCCTCGCTATTTAGGGAGTTGATGACCACAACTCAGGGAAACTGCGATGCGGTCTTCTGCTGTAACGATGATCTAGCGCTGGGAGTCTTGCATCAATGTAAAAAAATGCATATTGATGTACCAAAACAATTTGGAGTATGCGGCTTTAATGATATTGAAATGGCCGCCTATGCCGAACCTGCACTGTCGACTGTGCGGGTCAATAGATACAACATGGGCAGTAAAGCTATGGAGCTTATTTTTGAAAAAATAAATCCACAGACTGACGAAGCCTCATCAATATCTGCTTATATCAATACAGGCTTTGAGTTAGTTATTCGCCAGTCTACGCGATAATCTCGCTATATAAACTCTAGTGCTGGAGACCCGCAATATAGAGCTGAAACGGGACAACCTGTTTATCCAGTGACTGCCGATGGTACTGTCAATGCCACTGCTGTGACTGACCTGGTGCCCACACTAAGCGACAAGCCTAGATACTGCGGAGACAGTCTCTGGTTAAAAGCTAGAATCTATGCAGCCCAGCTCAATGTGCCCGGTTTTCATTTTTAACGCTGTTTTGAGTTTATTGATAGCTCCAGGGCCAATCAGAAAAGAGTTAAGGCTTTATTTTGCCATACTCCAACGCCTTATCACTCAATGCTCCAAAGCGCAGGCTGAGTATGTCCAGCAGATAATTCTGATAGAGCTTCCAGGGTGATCTGAGACCCTGCTTGGGAAAGCGGTCTATAGACCGATCCACGTACCCAGAGGCCAGATCCAAAAATGATACTCGCTCCATAGCGGGATCAGATGTACGCGGCACACAGTAGGCAAAGCCTTTTTTATCCATATGGTTAAGCATACGGCAGACATATTGGCTGGTCAGATCACATTTCAATGTCCAGGAGGCATTGGTGTAGCCCGCGGCCAGCACGAAGTTGGGGATATCACTCAGCATCATACCTCGGTAACCCATGGTTTCTGGCAGAGACATAGGTTCGCCATCAACCTCGATCTCCATCCCACCCATAGGCAGCAGTTCCAATCCAGTGGCGGTCACTACTATATCGGCTTTTAAAAGCGCTCCAGATTCCAGCTTGATGCCTGTCTTGGTGAAGCGTTTAATCTGGTCGGTCACTACTGAGGACGTGCCCTTGCGCAGGGACCGGAACAAATCACTATCGGGCACCAGACAGAGACGCTGGTCCCAGGGGTTATATTTTGGGTTGAAGTGGGTATCTACATCAACCTTTCCCGCGAGCTCTCTGCGAGTGAGAGATAGCAAGAATGCTTTCATTTTTTGTGGCCGACGCCGGCTGTACTGGTATATCAGAGCCTGCATGCTGACGTTTTTCCAGCGGGTAACCAGATAGGCTAATTTGGAGGGCAACCAGCGATTCATGCGCAGCGCGAAAGGGTCTCGACCCGGACGCGAAACCACATAGGTTGGAGACCGCTGCAACATGGTCACATGCTTTGCGGTTTTTGCCATCTCTGGCACCACAGTAATAGCGGTTGCACCGCTACCTATGACCACTACATTCTTATCTGCATAGTCCAAATCTTCGGGCCACAGCTGAGGATGAATTAGCTGGCCTTTAAACTGCTCTACATCAGGGAATTCTGGGGTATAGCCCTGGTCGTAGCGATAATAGCCAGTGCAGCTATAGATAAAGTTGCAGCTTATGGCCCTGGGGCTAGCCCCCTCCCCCTCAATGGTTACCTTCCAGACTGCCCTGTCACTGTCCCAGGAAATTTTAGTGGCTCGGTGGTTGTAGCGGATATGTTTTTCGACATCATATTCCCTGGCCGTCTCACGAATATAATCCAAAATAGTAGGGCCGTCAGCTATAGCTCTCTCGTGCTTCCAGGGTTTGAAGTTGTAGCCCAATGTATGCATATCTGAGTCAGACCTAATGCCCGGGTAGCGAAACAGGTCCCAGGTGCCTCCCATGGCACCCCTGCTTTCTAAAATAGCATAGGATTTATTGGGCGCTTCACGCTCAATATGACTGGCTGCACCAATACCAGACAGGCCGGCACCAATAATCAAAACATCTACATGATCTAAAGACATAGGGTCTCTCTTACTTTTTATTATTTGACAGGAATGTTACGGGCAAAACCACAGCATCGATGTCCCCGCCGCGACAATTTTAAAAAAACCAGCGGCTGACTGACTTATCAAGTTTGGCACTGCACTTTTTAAGCTGAGCCCCATAGGTTCCAGCCTGACGCTGAACTTTATTGGCCACAGTTAATAGCTGGGGCTTTTTATTATAGGACTTTCGGCCATAGCCACCCCAGCCCTCGTGATAGGCAAGATACTGACTGTAGGCATCCCACTTAGAGATACCCAGACGTTTGTTAGTCTTATAGGTGTACCAGCCCACAAAGTTAATGGCATCACCAAAGTCATCGCGGTCATGGCTCCAGCTGCCAGTATCCTTTCGGTAGTCACTCCAGGCTGCGTCCTGAGCCTGAGCATAGCCATAGGCTGATGATCTGCGCGGCAGAGGAATAAATAAAAACTTGGGGCGATCTGGTCGCACCTTAGCCTGAAAGGCGGACTCCTGATTGATAATCGCCATCATAACGCCTATGGGTGTACCCCAGCGCTTGCTCGAGCTACGGGCATCTTTATACCAGTCTGTTTCACCCCAGAATATTTTGCACAGGTCATTGACCTGTGTCGGCTGATAGGTGGAACAGCTAGTTAACAGGATAAGTAAAACTATGGGTAGCAGGCGCTGAGTGATCATGCCTGAATAATGCAGCTTCTAGCGATGAATATCCAGATAGTTTAGAACCAAAAGCCAGACGGCGATAAGACGCATACCAAGCAATGCGAAAGAAACGGCGGTTATCTCTGACACAGTTGTGAGCATAAATAGTTCCATATCACTCCACAGTAATGCACAGCTGACAACCATGCCAACTACCGCCATAAATCTAAAATATCGGCCTGCAACCAGGGCATATAAGTAGCCAGCCAACACTAGTGACAAAAGCATCACCCGCACCTGTATCAAATCGCTTGCCGGATGAAAGGCAGCTGGATCTATTTGCGCAGCAACCACCTTGGATTGGATAAACAGCTCGGGCATGAAGTAGGCTGTGACACCACGGATACTAAGAAGAAACGCCACCAAGGTTAACCGGACGCAAATGCGCCATCTAATGCCATCTTCCAGCTCAGGAATAAGGGACTCAGATAGAGTTTTTTCTTGAACTTTATCTGGCGTCTGATCGGCTGTTTTATGCGGACTAACCTCTAAGAAGTCCATGAATATCCTCTTATTCTCGATGGGCATCCACCCCATAGGGTTTTATAATTTTTAGAGACCAATAAGACCGTGGCTAATAATTAGCTCTGGTTAGATTCTTTGAGCAGATTACCTTCGATCTCTATTTAAGTGTGTATAGTTTTACAGCATTATTGTGATCCTGAGCTTTTTACCCGCTCAGTACCTATTAATTAGCAGTTTTTTGGGTGATCAGTAAAAATACTTACTACGTAGGTAATCTATTGACCAGGGGCATATCCCGCGTGCATTATCCGCGAATTATGGTTCTATCGCTGGAATGAGCATTGCTACTTCTTTTATCGGACAATATCTAGGCTAAAAATATGACTTCTATGCCCCAAATTGCTGACAAATATATTTTTACTGGCACCTGTCGGGCTGGCCTGGGTGTGGTTGCCGCTGTCACCAGTTTCCTGGCCGATAGAGACTGCTATATCTGCGCTCTCGAACAATTCGACGATGAATCAACTGACAAATTTTTTATGCGTGCTGTGTTTCGCCGCCAGAAGGGCTCGCCGGCAATCGTTGATATACGCGATCAGTTCGATAGCATTGCACAGCAATTCACCATGGACTGGCAGATTCACAATCCAGAAGTTCCAGTTAAAACACTGCTAATGGTGTCTAAATATGATCACTGCTTAGACGACTTGCTCTACCGCAAACGCAAAGGTGAATTTAATATGGAGATCACCGCAGTGGTTTCCAACCATCAGGATCTGCGCCCTATGGTAGAGCGCGAGGGCATTCGCTTTATCCACCTGCCGGTAACCAAAGACACCAAGGCTCAGCAGGAACAGCGCCTAATGGAGATTGTCGATGAAACTGGCACGGAACTGGTGGTTCTAGCTCGCTATATGCAGATTTTATCCAATAATTTAACTCAGCAGCTCTCGGGCAGCTGCATCAATATCCATCACTCCTTCCTGCCGGGCTTTAAAGGCGCCAAGCCTTATCATCAGGCCTTTGACCGCGGCGTAAAAGTGATTGGCGCCACAGCCCATTATGTGACCTCGGATTTGGATGAGGGGCCTATTATCGAGCAGATGCTGACCAGAGTTGACCATAGTTACGGCCCCAATCATCTGGTTCAGGTGGGTCGAGATAATGAATCTATGGCACTGGCCAAGGCTGTTAAATATCACATTGAACGCCGCGTATTTCTAGACGGCAATAAAACAGTTGTTTTCCTGGGCAGCTAAAATCTATTAGGGGGAGAGTTATGCCTTTTGGGCTTCTAAAGTACGGTCTCAGCAGCGAGTATCCGGCACAGCATCATTTTACCCCTGCCACAGAGCTTAAAAAACACTACGACGTGGTTATTATTGGTGCCGGCGGTCACGGTACCGCCATTGCCTATAATCTGGCCAAATA
>ERZ1047472.3186-NODE-3186-length-10970-cov-7.659459_pt1 | contig 10970 bp, 8 predicted proteins | sample MGYA00383095_ERZ1047472 | MGnify/ENA primary metagenome ERZ1047472 (study PRJEB29581, sample SAMEA5548365) | metagenome | biome: marine; feature: coastal; material: water | depth 1 m | study: Short-term variability in the microbial, nano- and picoplankton...
TGGACTTCTACATCTACGCCAGGACGAACGGACTGGGTGTTCTCACCCATTAGGCGCAGCACTTCGGCACCATAATATTGAAAGAATTGCCCAGATCTATAAACTTCACCCACACCTTCTGCACGGGTTTTGCCTTCTTCGCGGGCCAGAATTTCACCAATTTCACCACTGCGGGCAATAAGCTCGGCGCCAATAAAATCTAAAACAGTTTTGCGTTGCTCCAGCGCACTTTGCGACCAGCCCTCAAACGCTGCGTTAGCGGCACTGATAGCCGCCAGACAGTCTTCATTAGATGCCTTGGCATAACGGCCAACGATATCGCTGGTATCTGAAGGGTTTATATTGCTAATGATCTCTGAACTGCCGACCCATTCACCATTGATATAATTGCTGTGTAAATCCTGATTCATACCGTTTCCGCCTGTAATTTTTAGGGCTGAACAACCCATTTGCGACCCATTGTTATACGTAGACACCTATAAATCCAATCAAAACTTTATATAGATTTATAAGCATAATTAATTTATTCTTCTCCTTGGCAATATCACTAATAAATATAATAAAGGTAATATTATCAAATACTTAAACGTCACCCTGAGACACCTCCGCACTTTTATTACCGTGGCTGAAGAAGGCAGTTTCAATGGGGCTGCAGAAAAACTCTCTCGCACTCAGCCAGCTATCACTCTGGCCGTTAAGCAGCTGGAAGAATTTATTGGTTTAAAACTTCTAGATCGCACCACTAGACAGGTCAGCACCACTGCAGAGGGAGAAAACTTTATCCCCATAGCGCAGCGGTTGGTCCGTGACTTTGATACGGCAATTTATGACTTGCGCGCCACGGCAGAGCGCCGCAGCGGCCATGTGAGCATGGCTATAGTGCCATCAGTGGCCAGCAACCTGTTGCCAGATATCATCAAGGCTTTCTCGTCTGAGTATCCAGGCATTCACCTCCACCTGGATGATGACAGTTCTCAGGGCGTACAGAGGCGGGTCGAGCGCAACGAGGTGGATTTTGGCATTGCCAGCCTGTGGAAACCCAATAAGTCATTGGACTTTAAGCCATTATTTGCCGATAAACTCGAACTAATCTGTCATGCGGACCATCATCTGGCCAAAGAGACTGGGCCGGTAAGAATTGATGAACTGGAAGACACCACATTTTTGGACACTGGCATTACTAAAACCCTGCGCAGCCGCGAAAGCTTTGGGGACTCTAAATTTGATTTTCCCAATATAACTACTTTACTGGCGATGCTCAGAGCTAATCTCGGCGTTTCGGTGCTGCCTTCGCTAGCCATTCCAGCGCTCGCGGATAATTTAGTATCTCGGCCCCTGACACCGACCCAGGCCCGTGAGGTTTACCTGATTACCCGAAATGGCTGGACAGTCTCCCCCGCCGCTGAAGCTATGATTGAGACCATTATTCGCGAAACCCCCAGCCAGATTAAAAAGCACGACCTGACACTGCGCACTAACAGTGCCAGTCACTGATACCAGAGCTTAGGATTCAGGGTTCATAAATTCATTGCAGCTGGCCAGCAGAGCATCAGTGACAACTATGCCCTCAGCAGCTGACTTGGCGCGATTGGCATAGCGACGATTACCTGGCATATGTGCACCTTCCATACCAGCCAGACGCGCTAGAAATGACTCTGAATGCTGCAGCCAGCTATCTGCATCGCCAAATCGGCTAGGGTCAATGGCGAGCATAAACTCGCCGCCGTTAGGTGGCCCACCATCATTGTTATCATTGGCCTGGGCTTCATAACTAAAGTCCATACCCGTAAGGCCTGCAACCAACAGTTCAATCATCATGGCAATGGTAGAGCCTTTGTGACCACCGAAAGGTAACAGCGCTCCGCCATCAATTATCTTTGCGGGCTCTGTAGTCGGATTGCCATCGGCATCTACACCTGTACCCAGAGGCACAGAATGGCCGTCTCGGGCTGCAATCATTACCTCACCTCTAGCCATAGAGGCTGAGGCCTGGTCAAACACCATTGGCGGCTGGTCGCCACGAGGCCAACCAAAACACATGGGATTGGTACCAAATAATGGCTGCTTGGCACCAGCTGGCACCACTGCTGGTTTGTAAGTGGTAAAGGCCATGGCCGCACATCCGGCCTCTGCAATAGGCTCAACCTCGACCCATAGTGCCGCAAAATGGTGCACGTTAACCAGGGCCATGGCGGCAATGCCATTTTCCCGGGCGGCCTGGATAAGAGCTTCACGCCCAGCTTCGAGAGCCAAAGGCGCATAACCATGGTCGCCATCGACCTTGATCACTGCCGGAGAAATTTTTGTAACACTGGGTTTGGCACTGCCATTCACCTTGCCACTACGCAATGAGGCTATGTAACCGGGCATGCGAAACAGTCCGTGAGAAGCGCAACCATCCCGCTCGGCAGCGGCTATGGTACGTCCTACTGCGGCAGCATTTTCACTGTTACAACCATTCGCAGTTAAACAGTTTTCCACAAGCACTTGAACTTCTTGCTCAGTCATATTGGTTGTAGACATAAATCACTCCAAACTTAGATTTTAATATTTATTATTTATGTAATGGGATAGCGGTCCAGTACTGGACCCAGAGCCTCTTTAAGCGGATTGAGGCTAGACTCAAAATGCTTCCACTGCTCTAGGCCACTGGTGTAGATAGGCTGCCTGACCTGCTCCGCACTGGGAGTGCGCACAGAGCGCTCATTCTTATGGAAGTTGATGCAGGCTTCTTCAAACGGCAGTCCACAATAATCAAGAATGCGACGCACCTGAGTCTCCAGATCAGCTACCACCTCTTCATACTGCACAGACAGAACTTTGCCGGGTAACACCTTATCCCAGTGATCCATCAGATCTACATAGTTGCGGTAGTAGGTGCCCACCTCATGTAAACCGTAGGTAAACTCCTGCCCTTCAAAAAACAGCTGTTTAAAACCACTAAAACAGCAAGCCATCGGATGACGACGTGCATCTATAATTTTGGCATTGGGCAAAATCATCTGAATTAGGCCAATATCACGGAAGTTATTGGGCATCTTATCAATAAAGTAAGGCGCCCCCTCGCGATGTATCTGGGTTTCATCTATATAGGTCTGTCCCAGCTTTGCAGCAATTTCCGGCGTTAATTGCTCTAGTATCTGAGGGTATCTCGGCTCTTCAAATACAGTACGACGGCCATTTAAGCGATGGGCAATCGCGGGAATATTATTTAACTCCAGGGTTCCATCAACCTGGGAGTGGGACGCTAGAATCTGCTCCAGCAATGTGGAGCCCGCTCTGGGCAGGCCAACAATAAAGATAGGGTCGGGAGCAGCGCAGCCAGATTGACCGAATCTTGCAAATAGCTCGGCAGTACAAAACTTCTGCTGCAGAGACATTTTGTAGCTCATGCGCTCGCCATCGTACTGCACATCTTGCTTCTTTAGCTGATTGCCCTGGACATAATAGTCACCAGCTGCTGCATAATCTTGTGCATCTTCCATAGCCTTGCCCAGGGCAAAGCTAAGATGAATTCTGTCGTCCAACCCAGTGGAATCTGATTGCTGATGCTCACGCATCAAATCTATTTCTGCATCCTCAAATTTATAGGTCTTAAGATTAGCCAGACTCCAAAAAGCATCACCAAAATCTGGCTTGGCTCTATAGACGGCGCGATAGGCCTCAACCGCCTCATCAATTCTGCCAATGGTTTTTAAGGTATGTCCACGCAGCAAATGAGCGGGAGCCGCACTGGGGTCTGCGGCGACAAACTCATCATAAAGGGCCAAGGCCTCTTCAAATCGGCCTACGGCGACACATTGGTTGGCATAGGAAAAACGGTATTTACTATTCTCTGGATCGGCATCCAGCAGGACCTGCGCCTGTTCCATACAGAGCTCAAATTTCTGTCTCTTGTACAGTACGTTCATATAATCAAAGCGCACTAGCTGATTCTCTGGCTCATAGACCAGTGCACTTTCAAGAATAAACTCGGCATCATCCAGCACATGGGTTTTTACACCCAGGTCAGCTAGCAGACGCATACCCTCAATATGTTTAGGCTGTTTCTGCAAGAAGCTTCGGCACAGCTGCTCTGCTTTTGACAGCTTGCCCTCTTCCATCATATTTCTAACGCCCAAGAGCTCTGGCGGCAGAGCGGCTAGGCGCTGATACTTGTCTTCAAAAAAATCATAGGCTTTTTGGTCAACTTGCGGATCAGTCAATGTCATTAACATCTGCCAGCTGGCAATTAGGCTCCCATTGTGGGTGGCTGCCTGCTGGAAAGCCGCTCGCGCATCGGCTGTTTCACCCTGGGCCATAAGAATATGGCCTCGCTCTTGCCAGGCCCGACCATAGCTTGGCTCGATCTCAATGAGTTTTTGCAACGAGTTTAGTGCAGCCTGGTAATTCTCTCTAAACCGCTGAGCCACGGCACTAAAGTAGAGAGCCTCGGAGTGATTTGGATAATCATTCAACAACCGCTCCATAAGGTCCTGAGCATCACTGAAATCCCCTGCCTGGATAAGCGCTCTACCCCGTGACAAAAGTTCTGCTGCTGCCTCTGCAGAAAGCTTGGTTGAGTCATCCCGATGATCAGTTGGGTTGCTGCCAGACATAAAATTTTCCATTACCTAAGGTGTCGATAAATTTACCACAAACCAAGTATAGAGCCTTACAGTTGATACAAGAAAGGCGAGCCTAAGCTCGCCTTTCTCTTTACTTCGACTTAACGAATATTAACTAAAAGTCATTTCTAACTATTAATTAAAATCGTAGTTGAACCTCATACCAATTGTGCGAGGACGGTTGGTAGTGGTTCTCTCCAGGAAGTCCTGACGGTTGATGTGCAGCTGAGCGCGCTCATCAGTCAAGTTGCTGACATACATTTCAACACCCCAACCTGCATCAGTAGTTACACCGGCTGAAGCGTCCATGATGACATAGCTGTCCTGCATGGTGTTTGGCTCAGTGGGCGTATCAACGATTGAGTTGAGTGCTTCATCTGAGTACTTACCACCGACCTGCCAGTAAGCTTCCATTCCGCTAGCCATATCCCAGCTGTAACGTGCACGAAGATTTCCCTGGAACTCAGGTGTTAATGGCAGAGGGCGACCCTCGTCCTGGACAACAAAAGAGAAGCCTGGATCTACACGAACCAGCTCAGTTTCGTTGTAAGACATTGCACCAAACAGAGTCAGGTTATCGCTGACAGCCCAGACCATATCCATTTCAATACCAGTGATTTCCGCGTCGCCGCCGTTATCTACGATAGTAAAGATAGAGATGTTCTGCGAGTCAAACTGAGATACCTGAATATCTTCCCAGTCGATGCGGTACAGAGCACCATTCAGACGCATATCGCCATCCATCATGGTCATTTTCCAACCCAGCTCAAGGTTCTCGAGGGTGTCAGAATCAAACTTGTATGGCAGACAGTAGCCTGGGAAACCATTGCTAGGATTGGCTGCAACATCAACACAGTCAGTACCGCTGTAGGTACCCTTCTGCGCTGCGCCACGGTTAAATCCAGGTGGACGGTAACCTTCAGAAGAAGTCACATACATCAGTAAGTCTTCATTAGGCGTCCAGGTTACAGTGAACTTAGTAATGGTGTCAGTGGTGCTGATTGGCTGCAGAACATTAAACTTCTGCGCATAATCTCGACCACCGGTTACATTTGGAATCACGTCATTAGTAGGGTCAGCGTCATCTGTGAACAGAGGACGGTTGCCATAACGCCATGCACCGTAACCGGTGAAGCCATACTCCAGATCGTAGTAACGAGCTGAGGCAGCAACAGTCAACGTTTCGCTGATGTCGTAAGAGAGCTCACCAAAGACAGCGACCTGCTCTTCATTACGATGGTTATCGTTACGGAACTGAGTAGCTGGGCTAACCAGACCACGGGCATTCGCATCTGCGTCAGCCAGTGAAGAGTTCAGATTGATGTCGATTGGTGTAAAGCCTGCTTCTGCTGGCCCTAAATAGTTGAAGTTACCGATGTGAAGAATCTCAGCATCTTCATAGAAAACACCACCAGTAAAGCGCATAGAAGCGTCTGGATCAGTAGAAACACGGAATTCGTGAGTCATACGAGTGTTTTCGTTTTCTGCGTTGAAGTTGTTGGCAGGGTTGCCACATTCAATCACGCCAGTGTTGCCACTGAGAGTTGGATCCCAGCTATAGTTGGCTTGACCAATGTCTAACCCGTGGTAGTAAGAACCAGTCAGATACTCACACTGGTAACCTGGAATATAAGCACCAATATTGGAATAACCGGTGTAGTCCAAGCGCTGTGATACTTCACGATCCAAGTAAGCACCGGTGTACACAAGATCAAGAGCGCCAGCACGACCTTCTAAGGTCCAGGCAAACTGAGTAAATTCATCTTCGAGAGAATCTTCAGTAAAACGTGCTACCTTGAGATCACCCAGAGATTCGTCATAATCAAAAACACCCTGAGTCTTCAGAGACTGCTGGGTGAACTGAATCAGAGCTGACCAGTCGTCATTGATCAGGTACTTAGCACCTAGGCGCATACCTTGATATGACACATCATTAAAGTCATCTTCAACTAAACCTGAGCTTGTTGCGGTAGTGTAGTTAACCGGGATTGTCACGCCACCCTCGCCCACTACAGTGCCGTTACCAAAGATATGACCTTCAGCAAAGTCAACTGAGCTTCCTGGGTAAGCAGGGTTTAGAGCCGGATTGGCTGTGAATGTGCCTTCGACATTGTCTATATAACCACCTTTATTATCGGTGTACACCGCGGCACGAACCGCCAGCTTACCTTCGATAACAGGGATATTGATCATAGCTTCAACTTTGTTGCTGTCCTCACCACCAGAAGTAGATGAGTACCCAGCTGACAGGCTGGCAGCGAACTCGTCGATAACAGGCTTATTAGTGATCAATCGCACTGTACCTGCCTGCGAGCTTGCACCGTACAGAGTGCCCTGGGGTCCAGGAAGAACCTCAATTCGCTCCATATCAGTAATGTAAACATCGAGATTACGGCCACCAGCTGTTACTGGCTGCTCATCCAGATAGAGCGCTACGTTAGGCGCAGAACCCTGTGATTCCGCCACAGAAATGTTGATCGCATCAACAGCTGCACCACGGATATAGATTTCGTTTTGACCCGGCCCACGGCCGCCTGCGTTTACACTAGGCAGATATTTAACATAGTCTTCAAAACTTGTAACATTTTGCTCTTCCAATGTCTCTTCAGTCATAGCCTGAACAGCAATTGGAATGTCCTGCATGCTGGCAGACTTTTTGGTTGCAGTTACTACAATCTCTTCCAGCATACCCTCTGCAACAGTGACACCAGCGGTACCAGCTGCAATACCCGCAGCTATTACCGACATTACTGCTCGGTTTACTTTTGTCTTGCGAAACATAAGTTTCTCCCCAATGTAGATTAAATGTTATTCAAATGTGGGCCGCTGAGAGTCGAAGTCAATTTACAAACTGTCGGATTCTCGGCCTTTTTTTCTTATTACCACCTGCTGATCGTCCCTCAGTAAAGAAAGGGAAGCAAATTAATAAACCAAATCTATTTATATTTTTTTCTTATAAATTAGAAACGCCTCTTTTAGAGAGGCACGGTAGCAATAACGAACGAGATTCAGGGTACCACAAAGAACGGTTTAAATTAAGGGCATAGAGTCCTGCGGGCCAGATTTAAACGAAACCTGTGGTTTAGGGTAGGTATTTTTGAGTCTGAGCTGCATTCCAGATGCCTGACTTTTAAGCTACACAGCCTGGGGCGATTTAAGGGCTGATCAGGGTAATTTTACCGGACTCTATAAGAATCCTCTTACTCTTATAGAGAGTGCCCAGAGCCTGCTTATACTTTTTCTTAGACACTTTAAATAAGCGGTAAATCTCATCAGGGTCGCTTTTGTCAGAGAGCTGCGACTCACCCCCCCTATCCTGCAAATGACGAATAATTTGCTCAGCCAGATCATGATCTCCCTGCAACGTACCCTGAGAGATCAACAGATCAATCTTGCCATCTGCGCGAATAGTTTTTACAAAGCCAGGCAATCGCTCACCAATCTTGAGCGGGCGAAAGGCGTCTGCACGGAAAATAAGCCCCAGATATTTATTATCGACCACTGCTTTGTAACCGAGCTCAGTGCGCGCTGCGATCAAAAGATTAACCGCCTGGCGAGGCTTGAGCCAGACAGTCTCCTCATCCAAATGATGGTTAAGCTTGGTAGAGGCGGCAATGCGATCTGAATTTTGATCGTGAAACACATGCACCACATAGGAATAGCCCACTTCCATGGGTTTCTGCTGTTCGTTATAAGGTACCAACAGGTCTTTTGACAAACCCCAGTCCATAAAGGCACCAGCATGATTGATATCCACAACCTTGAGAAATTCGCAGTCGCCCACCTGAACCTTGGGCTTTTCTGTTGTTGCGATTAGCAGATCATCGGAATCGAAATATAGAAAGACATCCACCCAGTCGCCAACTTCACAGCCACCGGGCACATAGCGCCTGGGTAACAGAATAGTATCCAAGTCACCACCATCAACATAGACGCCAAAGTCGACCTGCTTTACTACCTGAAGTCTGTTGAATGCACCAATTTCTACCATGTCTCTAACTCTCTTCGGGGAATAGACTACTGATGGCAGCCATAGGTGCCAGGCGGGATTATACAGTAGTCAGAGCGAGCAAGGCAGATTACTGATACAGCAATCAAGGCAGATCTAAATCGAGTGATTGGTGCCAGAGGTCTTGTGTTGAGACTGTTGAGGAGGGGTCGATGCAACCTGAGCCTCGGTTTTTGCCGTTAGCGCCGTCTCAACAGCGGTCACCACATCGGATACAGTGGCGAACTCCTCAATCTCTTCATCGGTAAACTCGATGGAATACTCGTCTTCCAAATCCATGCCAATGGATAATTTTTCCAGGGAATCTATATTGAGATCTTTGAGGCTCATGTCCATTTCTACATGATTGGATTTTACAGCGGGATTTTTACCAATAAACTCACGAACGGTTTTCTCAACCGCTGACTGATTGCTATCGTCCATAATATCTAGTCTCTTATTTTGTACTTATCAGAATCCTGGTTCCTGTCGCTTCTGTCGCTTCTAACTATCCTATTATTTCGGCTGCAGATGCGGCAGTGGAACCAAATACGGCAATAACTGCCCCTGTAAATTAAAAGTAGTCTAGAATCCGCCTATACGCAAAATAATAAGGCTGCAAAGGCCAACCAATCAGGGATCTCTCGATGAACATAATCTCAGCGGCGGGCTTCAAAAACGTCTGGGTTCTCAGCATTAGTAGCGCGCTGGCCGGCTCCACTATCCCCCTGATGATACTGGCTGGCAGCCTGGCGGGCACCTATCTAGCGCCCTCAGCAGCCTGGGCTACAGCACCTATAGCCCTGATGATAACCGGTACCGCAGTGGCGGCGATCCCAGTCACACAGCTGATGCGCACAATGGGTCGTAAACAGGGATTACTGGCTTTTATGATGACTGGTATAGCTGCCTGCGGTCTGGCTATTATTGCCCTGCAACTGCAAAGCTTTACCCTGTTTTGCATAACCGCTTTTATACTGGGGTCCTGCAATGCTGCCATCTTGCAAACCAGATTTGCCGCAATGGAGGCCGTATCTATTGAACACAGCTCCACTGCGGCCTCTATGGTACTTGCCAGCGGCATTATTGCTGCCTTTGTCGGGCCTGAACTGGCTATTTTAGGCAGGCAGCTCACCCCAGTAGAGTACCAGGGGTCATTTGCTCTAGCCGCCATCTGTATTGTGCTGGGCGCCCTTCTGCTGAGTCTCTACAAACCAGCGCCCATGGCTGAAGCGATCAACCAAACGGCCACCTCAGCCACGACCCAGCTGCTGAGCAACCCCACTCTGTGCCTGGCAATAGCCAGTGGCGCCATAGCCTATGTGATAATGTCATTTATTATGACCGGCACACCCATCAGCATGCATAATTTTCATGGTCATTCGCTGCTAGATACCAAATGGGTAATTCAGAGCCACATAGCCGCTATGTTTTTACCTTCGTTTGTAGCGCCACTGCTATTTAGGTATCTCAATATTCGGGGCTTGATGCTGATAGGGCTGGCCTGCTACTGCGCCACTATTTTGCTTGGTTATGCAGATACCAGTGTCAGCGGCTTTTGGTCACAGCTGGTGCTGCTGGGAGTAGGCTGGAACTTTATGTTTGTCGCTGGCACCACATTGCTCGCTAGCACCCAGGGTGAAGGGGACAGATTCAAGGTTCAGGGCATCAATGATTTTACGGTTTTTTCTCTTCAGGCGGTCGCCGCACTGAGCGCAGGCTGGATGATCAACCTGATCAGCTGGCAGCAGATGCTGCTTAGCTGCCTGATTCCAATCCTTATTATGCTAGTCATAATGCTGTGGGAGCGCTTGGGCTCCCGCGATAGTGGCAGCAATGCCCAAGCCTAGCACTAAGGGCTGGATCTAGACTCTAACCGCGGTAAATACAGCCGCTGGTGCAGGTCTCTTTAATAGTGATACAACACAACTCAGGCAGCCTGGGCTTAAGTTGCTGCCAGATCCACAGAGCAAGGTTCTCACTGGTGGGATTTTCCAGGCCCTCAATTTCATTGAGGTAATGATGGTCCAACTGATCATAAATGGGAGCAAATGCCACCTTGATATCGCCAAAGTCCATTATCCAGCCGGATTGCTCTCCCAGAGGCCCCTCAACAGCGATCCTCACCTGAAAGGAATGACCGTGGAGACGCGAGCATTTGTGCCCCTCGGGCACATTGGGCAGTCGATGGGCGGCCTCTATACTAAAGTCTTTATAAATCTGCATTTTTGCTTCAAAAACCCCTAAATTAGGCCGGTATATTAGGGCTGTGAACCCAATATGTATATAGCACCAGAAAAAGTTTGACAGCCTCCTTCAGTTCGGTAGAATGCGTCGCTCTCTCAGGGGGTGGTTAGCTCAGCTGGTAGAGCATC
>ERZ1047472.3187-NODE-3187-length-10964-cov-7.510404_pt1 | contig 10964 bp, 19 predicted proteins | sample MGYA00383095_ERZ1047472 | MGnify/ENA primary metagenome ERZ1047472 (study PRJEB29581, sample SAMEA5548365) | metagenome | biome: marine; feature: coastal; material: water | depth 1 m | study: Short-term variability in the microbial, nano- and picoplankton...
CTGAGTTTCCAAAACCATAGGAGTAACGGATGGCAATATCAATTAGTGGCGGTGGAATTACAAGTGCTAACATACTAGATGGAACAATAGTAGCTGCTGACATTAATGCGTCAGTAGAACTAGGTGGTCCAAGTCTAGGTGCTTCAAGTGTAATTAGAACCAATGCCCAAACAATTAGTGAGAACATCACTATACCAAGCACTACTAATGGTATGAGTGCTGGACCTATAACAATCGCTGATGGCTACACAGTCACAGTTAACGGAAACTGGAGTGTCGTATGAGTACATTAGAAGTTAAAGCGATACAAGCACCAACTGGTTATGACTTGCAGATGCCAGCTGGACATATATTACAGGTTGTTCAAGCACAATATTCTACAAACACTACAACTACTAGCACGTCATTTGTTACTTCAGGACTTAATGCAACTATAACTCCTTCATCAACATCAAACAAAATATTAGTATCGTTTTCAATTGAAGCATACACAAATAGTACTGATTATTGTTATGTAACTGCTTTTAGAGGAACTGTTTCAGGAACTAATTTAGGTAATTCAGTTGGTGGTTTAGGATTTATTCGTACAGATGCATATGTGTATTCTCCAATAAGTAACGCTATTTTAGATAGCCCTTCTACAACTTCTGCACAAACATATACAGTTGGTTTTAGGTCTAATGGAGCTGGAACTGTTGGAGTTTGTTACACAAAAAATGCTGTAGCAACATTAACACTTATGGAGGTACAAGGCTAATGGCATCAAAAATTAAAGTAGACCAAATACAAACCGCAGATGGCACAGGCACTATAGCCTTACAGAATCAGCTATCAGGAATGACAGGTGCAAGTATGCCTACGGGTAGTGTGTTGCAAGTTGTAAATATGACTTACGGCACAACTCAAGCAATTACAAGTACAAGTTGGGCAGATACAGGTTTAACTTTAGCAATTACACCTTCTTCTACATCTTCAAAAATTAGAATAGATTATTCTTTTTATAATATTCATTTTGGTGCTACTGCTTCGGGTTTAGCTTTTAGAATTACACGAAATGGTAGTTCAATTTTTACTCCTGCTGCTGGTTTTGGTGATTATGTAACATCTGGCGGTTATCATTGGGGAAGAAATGGAATTGCTATAGATTCACCATCTAGCACATCAGCAGTAACTTACAAAATACAAGTGCAAGGTTATAACACTAATCTTGTAACTATTAATAGTAGTTCTGCTTGGAGAGATAATTTAGTATTAACGGAGATAGCGGGATGATTTTTAATTTAATTTTAACAGGAGTAAGAAATGGCAAATGAGATGACAACAGTCGATGCCCTACAATCCCTAAAGCCAAACGCTGAATGGGTATTGAGAGGTGACACTTTAGAGTGGTTAGATTCAGGACAAACTGAACCCACAGCAGAAGCACTAGCAGCAGAGGTTACAAGACTGCAAGGTGTCTATGATGGTAACGCATACCAAAGAACAAGGGCAACAGCCTATGCAGAAATCAAGGAGCAGTTAGACCAACTGTACCACGATATGACTGCTGGTAAGTTAGACGCAACAGGTGAGTGGCACAAAGCAATTAAAGCTGTAAAAGACGCAAACCCTAAACCATAGGAGTAGTAAATGCCAACAGAAATTAGTGGCTCAACTGGAGTCAACAAAATACAGTCGAGTGCTATAGAAACTGGAGATATGCCTACGGGTAGTGTGTTACAGGTTGTTCAAGGCTCAAGCACAACTTCTACATCTACATCATCAACTAGTTATGTTGATAGTGGATTAAGTGCAACAATTACCCCATCATCTACATCAAGCAAAATATTAATATCTGCAACTTTTTCATTAGATACTGATGTTGGAGGCAGACAATTTTATGTAGCATTTTATAGAGGTACTGATAATCTTAATGGCGCAGCTGCTGCTGATGGTTGGGGAACTCTTTATGCTCCAAATAGAGTAATAGGACAATGTTCTGGGCAACAACTAGACTCACCTTCATCTACAAGTGCATTAACTTATTCTGTTAAGTTTAAAAGTCCTAGTGGCACAATTGAGTTTACTTCACAGGGAACTGTGTCATATATAACACTTATGGAGATAGCGGGATGAGTACAATAAAATCAAGTGACGAACATCTAACACTAAACGCTGATGGTTCTTCTAAGGATATAAAGTTCCAAGCCAACGGAGTAGAGAAAGCGAGTATCAGTTCTGCTGGTGCGTTTACTTCTACTACGATTGATGCGACTGCGTTGACAGGTACGATACCTAACTTTACCTCGACAGGTATTGATGACAATGCTGATGCTACTGCTATAACGATTGACTCAAGTGAGAATGTAGAAATTGCATCAACAGTTAATCCTAGAGGAGTTAAATTATATACTAAAGGTAGTGCTGATTTAATGGATGGGTATTTAGTATTTTCAAAACCTGATTCAGGCACATATAATTGGAGAGTTCTTCCAAATAATATAGCTACTGGTGATTTAACTTTTCAAGTTACAACGGACACTAATACGAATGAAGCAACTCAAGCAAGTACATTTTCTACAAAACTACAATTAACACGAGATGGCAGAGGCTTGTCACAGTTTACTGCAAAGTTTTGGTGTAAGTTTAATGGTAGTGGTACTTTAGCTGTTAATGATAGTCATAATGTTAGTAGTGTTACTGATGTTGGTACTGGTGATTACAGAGTTAATTTTGCTAATGCTATGGGTAATACACACTATTCTGTACACGTTCAATCACAAACAACAGCTACTTGGACAGCGCAGTGGGATAACATTCACACAACAGTAACTAGCTATGTTGGTTTTGACCATAAAGAAGGTGGAACTAATACAGACACTAGTAGGGTTAATGTTTTAGGTTTTGGAGATTAAGATATGAGATTAATATATGACAATAGTGGAGTGGCAGCCATAATAACACCAGCTTCTAAATTCTTAGCACAACTAGAAGGTACTGATGAAGAAAAGTTAATACACATAGCTAATAAAGATTTACCTACTGGAACTAAGTACGAAATCATAGCTGATAGTGTTGACTTATCTGACAGAGCCTTTAGAGATGCTTGGACATACACAGCAGATGCTAGTGTTGAAAAGACTTCAGCAGATTTAACAGAAGAAGAATTAGCTTCATACAATATGACGGAGAACCTCTAATGCCAATCAATGTAGATATAACTAAAGCTAAAGCCATCACTAAAGACAGACTTAGAGATGACAGAAAACCTCTATTAGAAGAACAAGACATTCTGTTTATGAAAGCACAAGAAGCTGGCTCAGATACTTCAGCTATTGTGACAGAAAAGCAAAGGCTCAGAGATATTACAAATCAAGTAGATAGTATGACTACTACTGATGAGTTAAAGGCTGCTACAGTAACTGCCTAATGTCTGACAGACTGCGTAACAATGTAATAGCTGGGTTTATAGTTGTAGCTTTTTGGATAGTGTTTGTATTGCCAGTAATGGCTGCTGACCCTATTGTTACAAACAGTACAAGTAATAGCACAGTAACTACAAGTACAGATGCTAAGAGTACAATAAGGACAAACCCACCTAGTGCAATTAGTCCGAGCATTAACGCAAGTAATAGTGACTTATGTATGGTAGGAGTTAGTGGAGCAGTACAGACACAGATACTAGGTATCAGTACAGGACAGGCTTACTCAGATGAGAACTGTATGAGACTTAAGAATGCTAAAGTATTATATGATATGGGTATGAAGGTAGCAGCAGTTGCTTTAATGTGCCAAACGAGAAGCGTATATGACGCAATGAAATTTGCCGGAACTCCCTGCCCGATAAACTCGCCCACTACAGGTGAGGGGCTGATAGGACAAGAAGCTACAGCAGAATGGAGATTGAATCCTAAGAAGATTCCAAAGAAACAACAGACAGCAAATATGGATAGAGGAGTATTTCTTGAGAAATTGGTTAGCGGTATTATTGGCGTTATCTTGCTCGCTATCCTCGTGGTCTGACCCAGAGATAATTGAGCATCAGATTAGTGATGATGGCTGGGTGGAAGTACCTCTTGACTTTACCTTTCCTTTTTATGGGAATATGTATGTAACAAGTTTTATGTTTTCCAACGGTGTAGTTGGTTTCTTAGAACCAAATCCTCAAGACTGGGGTTTATGTTGTGATGGTCAAGACTTAAACAACTTTACAGGAAGTAAATTTAACTACACCATTATGCCTTGGCATACAGATTTAATAGACACGGGTATAGGTAGATTTTATACACAAGGTGATGAAACATACCAGAAGTATATGTGGAAAGACTTGTCAGAGTATTATGATGTTAATACAAAGAACACATTTGACCTGACAATATTCCCACTAGGTAACATAGAAGTTAATTACGAAACTGTACACATAAAGAATCACGGAGTAACAGTAGGCGTAGTTGGAGATTTAAGTGCAGGTGAATATGAACAATGGTTCTATAATGCACCTAATCAGAATGGAGCAGTATACTGGGATAGTCAACAAGCAGACCCAGTAGAAATAGCAAACGGAGAAAGTGTATGCAGTGTAATACCAGACAGTCATATCAGTTGTTTATACTATCCAGAAGTCTATGCTGATAATGTATACAACAATGAATGCTCACTCAATCCTCTTTATGATTACGGATGTGATGGCTGGAGTGATGCTTACATAGAAGAGTATGTTGAGGAAGATGTGCCAGAAGTTTGGGAAGATGATCAGGAAGATATTGAATCAGTATTCGTCTTGGAAGAGCCAGAGATTTTTGAAGTAATAGAAATAGAAGCATTAGATGATTACACTCTAATTGCCACTACACTAGAAGAAGCAATACCAGAGATGGAAGACTTGTTTGAAGAGATGGCACAAGAAGAATTGATAGAAGAAATAGAAGCAGAGTTAGAAGAATTCCTAGAGCCAGAGTTAGAAGAAGAACCTTTAGAAGAACCAATAGAAGAGGAACTTGATGAGCCAGAGCCAGAAGAAGACACCGTACAAGAAGAACAAACAGAAGAAGAGCCAGAACAAGAGGCAGTAGTAGAAGTTGTAGAAGAGCCTAAGCTAGTACAGAAAAAGAAAGAGGCTAGCAAGAAAGAAAAGATGCGTGAGATTATAGGTAACAAGCTAAAGAATCTTGCAACAGAGATGGGAGAAGCTGCATCATTAGAAGAGCAGCAGAAACTACAAAGTCTTATACTTGCACTCTTAAACTTTAATGCTGGATTCAATAGCTACAACACACAACTACTTATTGATGGTGTATTTTATAAAGACAAAGGTATATATTTAGACAAGGATATACCAGACAATCAAAGAGGATTAAGAAACGGTTTGGCTAATGAAATACTACACAATAAATTGATGGACCTACAATGGCAGAAATAGAGTACGCAGGAGTCAAGGTAGGGGGCAGTAAGGCTCTATTAATAATACCCCTCTTAGGGACAATCCTTGGAGCTCTGTGGGGTGGTTTTGAGGTGTATCAGAGATACTTAGATATGGAAGCCAAGATTGCTGCATTTGAGTCACCTGATTTGTCTGTTATAGAAAAAGATTTAGCAGTTATAAACGAACATATGTCTACAGTAAATACACATATGGAATTTGTAAGCAAAGAGATTGATTTGTTTAAAGAAGAACTAGACTTAATTAAAGCAAATGTTGATGAACAGATTACATATGTAAAAGAAGTAAAGAAGGATGTTAGAGAAGATATGCGACACCTTGAAAGTATTGTTAATGATGTAGAAACTAAGTTGCAAAAACAAAAAGAAAATTTAGCAACAATGATTGATAATGCTGACACAAGATTTGACCAAAGAAGAGATGCTCTTTATTCTGATACGGATAGAAAGATTAAAGAAGTAGAAGAAAGACTTAACACAAGACTACAGAGAGCGTTAGACAACCCACTAGCTAATTAAGGAGATAATATGCCACAAGGAAAAGGAACATACGGAAAGAAAAGAGGTAGACCACCAGTAAAAAATAAAGGTAAGAAGTAATGGCGAAAGATTCAAGACTAACTAGGGCTGGGGTCTCTGGGTACAATAAACCAAAGCGTACACCTAGTCACAAAACTAAGAGTCACGTTGTAGTTGCTAAATCTGGCAGTGAAGTTAAAACGATCAGGTTTGGTCAGCAAGGAAAAACTGGTGACAAAACCAATACTGCAAGAGCTAAATCATTTAAAGCTAGGCACGGAAAAAACATAGCTAAAGGCAAAATGAGTGCAGCTTACTGGGCTAACAAGGTGAAATGGTAATGGCAAAACGTGGATTGTACGCAAACATAAACGCTAGGAAAAAAGCTGGAACAAGTAGAAGCAAAAAGAAATCTACTATTAGCAAGAAAGCCTATGCCAATATGAAAAAAGGATTCAAAAAGAAATGAATGATGAGACTAATAGAATGCAATTACAATTAGACAAACACTCAGGCCAAATAGCAAAGCTGTTTAGCAAGATTGATGACACTAATTTATGTATACAAAAGATTAATACTTCACTAATGCAAATTAAATGGGGTGTATTTGGTGCATTTGCCTGGTACATCATAGGACAAGTAGGGATTATAGAGGCAATGAGGTTAGCAATATGATAGCGTTCTTAACTAACGTAGCACCCATAGCATTAGGTTTTGTAGCCAAGTTGTTTGCACTTAAAAGCCAAGCAGCACAAGAGCAACAAAAACTAATGATACAGAATTTACAGGCTCGCAATGATTCAATAAACCAGGCTAGAGACAGGGCAGATAAAGAAAGCCCGATGGCTGCCCTTAACAGACGAGTCATTATATTTGTTATACTAGCATTAATTATATTTACACAAGTAGCTCCAGTGTGGTTTGATGTGCCTACAGTTATACCTACAGTAACAGAAGGCTTTAGTTTCTTTGGCATACAATTTACACCAGACATAGTAGAGTACATAGAGATACAGGCTGGTTCAGTATTAAAGATGGATGAAATCTTTGGCTGGGCTACAATGATAATAGAGTTCTATTTTGGAGCTCAGTTGGCTAAAGGAAAATAATATGGCATTAGAATCAACAACATACATAGATGGGCTGGTAGCAACAAACCCAACAGGTACAGACCCAAGAAGTCAAGGTGATGACCACATAAGACTGGTTAAGTCAGCAGTAGCTGCTACTTTCCCTAATATTGCTGGTGCTATGACAGCTACACACACAGAGCTAAATAAAATAGATGGATACACTGGCACAACGGCAGAGTTAAACTACAATGACGTGCCAACATTAGGCACAGTAGAGGCATCAAGAACTGTGACTGCTGATGCTGTAGGAACAACAACTAATTTAAAGACCAAAAAGCAAACAGAGATTGTTAATGCAGTAGGTACAGTAAGTACCTCAACAGCAATTGACTTTGCACTAGGTAACGTAGTTACTGCGGTGCTTGCAAGCGGTGGTGCTTTTACAATTACTAACGCACCAACATCTGGAATATACGGTAAGTTTAAACTAATACTAACTAACGGTGGCACAGTAGCAGACCCTTGGCCCAGTAGCGTTAAGTTTGCTGGAGGTACTACGCCTACACTAACAACAAGCGGAATAGATATTCTTACACTTGAAACAATTGACAACGGTGCTAACTGGTACGCAGTTGTTGATGGTTTAAATATGAGCTAATATGGCACAAGCACAAATAACAGTATTAAACCCTAACGGTATTAACAAGGATATGAGTCCTTATGAATCACCTAAAGACAAGTGGTCTGATGGTAATAACATAGAGTTTGATAACAATAAGACAGCTAAAGTTTTAGGAAACCAACAAGTGTTTGGAACACCTACAGTAGCACCTTATTGGTTGTTGCCTTTCAACACTACAACCACTGATTACTGGATTTACCCTAGCCTAACTAAAATATATAGGGTGAGTACATCTGGAGCTACAACAACACACGCTGATGTAACACGCTCTAGTGGTGGTGACTATTCAGCTACTGCTGCTAAAGGATGGAACGGTGGAGTTTTAGGTGGTGTAGCTATACTTAACAACGGTGTTGATGACCCACAAATGTTAGGCACATCATCATCTGCTTTTGCTGACTTAACTAACTGGCCAAGTAATACAAGCTGTCAAGTTATAAGACCATTTAAAAGATTCTTAGTAGCACTGGACACAACAGAGTCAAGCACTCGCTACCCATTTAGAGTTAAGTGGTCACATCCAGCAGAGGGCGGTACAGTACCTACTACTTGGAATCCAGCAGATGCAACTAAAGATGCTGGCTATGTAGATTTATCACAGTCTAATGGTTATGTAATTGACTGCTTGCCACTGGGTGACGTTAATATTATATATAAAGAAGATTCAATCTGGTCTATGGCATTTGAAGGTGGACAGTCTATATTTGGATTTAGGCAACTTTTTGATGATGTTGGTATCCTAGGTAGGCACTGTGCAAAAAGTTTCGATAACAAGCATTTTGTAGTTGCTGAAGATGACATATACATACACGATGGGCAGACTAAACAGTCTATTGTAGATACGCAGATCAGGGATGAGCTATTTAATTCTATGCATCCAGACTACAAGACAAGAACATTCGTAGCATCAGACAGAGAAAAGAATGAAATGTGGGTATGTTTTGTGTCTAACACTAACAGCACTAATGCATTTGCAGACACAGCTTATGTGTATAATTTTAGAAACAATAGCTGGTCTAAAAGAGACTTGCCATATGTAAGTTACATTTCTTGGGGTATTGTAGATACAGTAAGTGCAAGTGACTGGTCAGAGTCTGGAGACTGGGACACAGATAGTGAGTCCTGGGATTCACCACTTAAACCTAGTTTATTATTAGCTGCTACAAGTGCTACTAAATTGTATGTACTGGGCAGTAACCAAAATGCTGGTACAAACTTTAGGGCATTTGTAGAAAAAGATAATATGCATTTAGGAACTAGTAATACTAAGTCTGTAATGAAGATTGTTCCTAGGCTAAGCGGTACTGGTGCTGTAGATTTTTATGTAGGTACAGAAATGAGAGCACACGAAGGCACAACTTGGAAAGGGCCTTATGCATTTACACCTGGAACGCACTCAGAGATACCAGTCAGAGCTACTGGAAACTACATAGGGATCAGGGCTGAATCTACAGATGACAAGACTTGGGCTATAGACAATGTAGAGATACATTGGAAGCCGACTGGCAATAGAGGTGTTGGTGTATGAGTATAAGGTACACTAAATCACCAGTACCTAGTAATCCAGAAGACATACCAGCATACCTACAATCAGAGCTAGATAAAATATCTGCAATTGTAGGAAACATAGCTGAAGGTCATTTTGATGTGTCCAATGTTGCACCATCTAAGCCAAGAGCTGGTGATGTAAGATATGCTGATGGCACAAACTGGAATCCAGGTAGCGGTGAAGGTGTGTATGTGTACCTATCTACAGGAGCGTGGAGTAAACTTTGATTGAAGGGATAAAGGGAGAAAGTGTGGAGGCTTGGTGGCCTCTCGTTGAAGAATACTTGATTACAGCCCTTAAATATAGTTTGGGCGAGTATAGTATAGATGACATCAAGAACGCTTGTATATCAAAGAATATGCAGCTCTGGGTAAAAATAGGTAAGAAAGCCAAGGGTGCTTTTGTTACAAAGATAGCAAAATACCCACAAAAGAATTTGCTCATAGTCATATTATTAGGTGGCGATGAGTTCCAGGAATGGAGAGATGAAGCAGATGCACTCTTAAACGCATTTGGAAAACAAAACAACTGTGAGTATGTAGAACTGTTTGGCCGTAAAGGCTGGGGAAAGATGCTCAAAGATATAGATTATAAAGAAGTAACAAGACTATTCGCAAAGGAGATAAGATAATGTCAAAGAGTCCAGATACAGAAACAGTCGACAGAGACCCGTGGGATGTAGCCATTCCATATATGAAGGGTGGCTTCGAGGAGTCTGCTAAATTATATAATGAATACACACCAGAGTATTACAGTGGCCAGACGCAAGCTGGATTCACGCCTGATCAACTGACAGCACAGCAAGGCATAAGAGACTTTGCAATACAAGGTGCACCAAGTATTATGAACCCAGCTATAAGTGCTTACCAGCAGAACCTTGACCCTAGTATGCTAGATGTGGCTAACAATCCATATGTTAACGATATGGCACAAGCTGCAGCAGACAGAGCTATGGCTGGTGTGCAAGGAAATTTAGCTGACATAAGAGGTGGTGCAATTATGTCTGGTGGTTATGGTGGCGGTAGGCAAGGTATTGCAGAAGGCAATGCAATTGCTGGTGCCGCAGATTCAGCTAACCAAGCAGCGGCACAGATATATAGTGATGCATATGGACAAGGATTAGGACAACAAAGAGCTACACTTGGTATGACTGGAGGTCTTATGAGTGCTGGCTTTAGTCCATACGGTGCATTAGGTACTTCTGGTGGTCAACAGCAAGCTAGAGAGCAAGCACTAATACAAGATGCTATGTCACAGCAACAGTTCGAGCAGAACTTACCATACGATAAGTTAGCTAAATTCCAAGCTGGTATTACAGGGTTTAGTCCACTAGTAGGAAATGCTGGTCAGACAATAGGCACAACACCTGGAGCCAGTCTTATGAGTAATCTAGGCGGTGTTGCACAAGCATATTCACTTTTATCATAGGAGACACTTAGATGCCAGGAAGAGGAAACCCACTAGTTAATGCAACAACAAATTATGAGACTGCGTCTGGTGTTAATAACCAATATTATGCTGGTGACGTGCCTACAATGGCATTATCTCCAAACATTAGTGGATTTACACCTGTAGCAACAACTGCAACAAATTCTAGTCCAAGTCTTTTTGATGATAGCAGTTGGATGAATGATAAATTGGACTTGACATATGACATACCAGCAGATGATATGCAAGCAAACTATGAGTATGAGGCATATGGTGGCTCAAGAGGTTCGGACTG
>ERZ1047472.3190-NODE-3190-length-10959-cov-48.868397_pt1 | contig 10959 bp, 9 predicted proteins | sample MGYA00383095_ERZ1047472 | MGnify/ENA primary metagenome ERZ1047472 (study PRJEB29581, sample SAMEA5548365) | metagenome | biome: marine; feature: coastal; material: water | depth 1 m | study: Short-term variability in the microbial, nano- and picoplankton...
TGATTCGTGATAGAGCAGTAAAACCTTTTCAAAAGAAAATATATGCCTTATTATCTTTCGGTTGGTCGGGTAGAGCAAAAGATTGGCAACGTTTTGAAGAAGTATCTTTGGTGTTAGCTGGTTTGGCAACCCCATTAGTACTTTCTGTACACACAATTGTATCTATGGACTTTGCTACCTCAATTAACCCAGGATGGCACTCCACTATTTTCCCTCCTTATTTCGTAGCTGGAGCAATATTCTCAGGATTTGCAATGGTTCAAACTTTATTAGGGATCATGAGAAAGGTGACCAATATGGAAGATTATATTACCCGTATGCACATAGAGTATATGAATATTGTAATCATTCTTACAGGGGGTATTGTAGCGGTGGCCTATGCAACAGAATTCTTTATCGCATGGTATACCGGTTCTCCTTATGAAAACTATACGTATTTATCTGTAGGTGCTGCAACTGGACCTTATGCTTGGGCATTTTGGTCATTGATCATCTTCAATATTATCACCCCACAATTATTATGGTTCAAAAAAATAAGAAGAAGTTTCATATGGACTTTCATTATTTCAATTGCCATTAATATTGGGATGTGGTTCGAACGTTTTGACATTATTGCGATTGTTTTAAGTAAAGGACACTTACCCTCTACATGGTGGCGTTTTGAGCCTACCTTCGTAGATGTTGGTATCTTTATTGGAACCATTGGTTTCTTCTTCGTATTATTCTTATTGTACGCAAGAACATTCCCAGTAATCGCGCAAGCGGAAGTAAAAACTATTTTAAAATCTTCGGGTGAATTTTACAAGAAGAGAAGCGAACAAGGAATTCCTACGAAGCCAGCCATTGTTGTTTTAAATGCAACGAGCAAGCAGGAAGATTCTGATAACAATTTAAACGGATAATTATGGAATCATCAAAAGTTATTCACGCGTTTTATACAGATGACGAAATTTTGCTAGATGCAGTAAAAGCAGTAAAAGCAGAACATCATCATATTGAGGAAGTATTTTGTCCTTTTCCAGTACACGGTTTAGATAAGGCTATGGGATTGGCACCAACAAAATTAGCAATTACTGCATTCATGTATGGAATTACTGGTTTAGCAGTTGCTATTTGGATGACCAATTACATGATGATTCAAGATTGGCCTCAAGACATTGGTGGAAAACCAAGTTTTAGTTGGGCAGAAAATATGCCAGCCTTTGTGCCAATCATGTTTGAATTAACTGTCTTTTTTGCAGCCCATTTAATGGTAATTACTTTTTATATGAGAAGTAGAATATGGCCTTTTAAGGAAGCAGAAAATCCAGATCCAAGAACTACAGATGATCATTTTTTAATGGAAATTCCTGTGCATAATAATGAAGAAGAATTAACCTCTTTGTTAAGTAAAACAGGTGCTGTAGAAATTAATGTAGTAGATAAGCACTAATCAATAGATAATGAAGAATTTTAAATTAATTATCGTTTTAGTAGTTGTCGCAAGTATTACTTCTTGTGGCAATAAGAGAACTCCACAATTGCAATACATGCCAGACATGTATGAATCGGTACCTTATAATACAGACGCAGAAAACGGTCTAAAAGGAAAACCTGTAAACAGTAAACCTGTAGCGGGTTCTATTCCAAGAGGAGGCCATCCTGCTTATGATATTGCAGATACCAACGAAGGATATGAAAAAGCAAAATCTGACTTAAAAAATCCATTTGAGGTAACAGAAGAAAATTTGGCTAATGGAAAAGCAATGTATACGATTTATTGTACCTCTTGCCATGGGAAAAAAGGGGATGGTAACGGTTATTTATCACAAGCAGAAAAATTTCTAGGAATTCCAAACTATAAAGACAGAGATATTACTGAAGGCAGTATTTACCACGTTTTAATGCACGGTAAAAATTTAATGGGTTCACACTCATCTCAATTAACATATAAAGAACGTTGGCAAATTGTGCAATACGTAGAAGTTTTACGTGCAGATTTGTTAAAATAAAGTTCAAATAAGACAAAGAAAGAATACGAAAAATATGTATCAATTTTCAGGAAGATTAAAAACATTCTCAAAAGCACTAATTATACTTGGTGTAATAGGACTTGCATTTAGTTTCTATAATGGTTCTCAAAAGACTCTAGAAGATGCAAAACACACAATAGAAGCAGCAAACCATGGAGCACACGGCGGGCATGGAGACGTAGCAGTTCCTCACGAAGGGGAAACGAATCATCATGAGTCTGCAGAAAAGACAGACAAAGAAGCACATGGTTCTTCACACGACGATCATCATGCAGAACACGTTTTACATCAATTACAAAATAGACCTTGGTCTGCATTTTATGTAGCCTTATTTTTCTCTTTAGGACTCACATTATTAGTTTTAACGTTCTATGCAATTCAAAGAGTTGCACAAGTAGGTTGGTCTGTTGTAATTTTAAGAGTAATGGAAGCAATTACGGCAAATTTATTACCTGTATCTATTATCATGATTGTTGTTTTAGCAGCATCTGTTATGCATATCAATCATTTATTTCCATGGATGGCTGAAGGGATTTTTGATCCTGAAAGCGATGCATATGATGCAATCATAGATGGTAAATCTTGGTGGATGAATACTACTGGATTTATGCTAAGAAGTATTGTATATCTTCTAATTTGGAATGCCTATAGATATATTATTAGAAAAGGTTCTATCAAAGAAGATACTGCAAATGATGGAAACAAAACATACAAGAAAAATTATAACTTATCCGTTATCTTTTTATTCTTATTTATGATCACCGAATCCATGATGTCTTGGGATTGGATTATGGGATTAGACCCACACTGGTTCTCGACATTATTTGGATGGTATGTATTGGCAACATTATTAGTAAGTGCATTAACGGTAATTGCTTTTGTAACCATATACTTGCGTTCAAAAAATGTATTACCAGGAATTAATGATAGCCATATTCATGATTTAGCAAAGTTCATGTTTGGTTTCTCTGTGTTTTGGACGTATTTATGGTTTGCACAATTTATGTTAATCTGGTATTCAGATATTCCAGAAGAAACTACTTATTTCGTAGCAAGGTTTACAGAGTATAAATTACCATTTTTAGCAATGGTTGTGATGAACTTTATTTTTCCAGTTTTACTATTGATTAATAGTGATTTTAAAAGCAAACCATGGTTTGTGTTTATTGGAGGAACAGTAATTTTATTAGGACATTATGTAGATGTATTTGTCATGATAATGCCTTCTACAGTTGGAGCACAATGGTCATTTGGTATTCCAGAGATTAGCGCATTATTTTTCTTTATAGGATTGTTTATTTATACCACCTTTAGCGCATTTGCAAAAGCAAATCCTATCGCAAAAGGAAATCCATTTTTAAAAGAAAGTGAGCATTTTCACTATTACAACATAGAACACACCAGTGAAGATGGATCTGGAGATCACCATTAATAATAATTGAATAAAAAATTTTAAGACAAAATAAGTATGTTAGCTCTATTTTATATTTTTATTGGTATTGCAATCGGAGTAAGTTTCTGGCAAATAACTAGAATCATGAATCTACGAGGTGTAATTGCTACGGATGAAGATAATGCAAAGCAAGGTAAATATTCTCTTGTATTCATGGCATTCTTGTATGCAATGATGATCTATTGTTTGATTTTCATGAACGTACTTATGTTACCAGAATCTGCTTCCATAGAAGGAGAGCACGACGATAACCTCTTTAATATCACTTTCTGGTTGATTGGGATTGTTCAATTCACGATGCAATTTATCATTTTCTATTTTACCTTTAAATACAAAGGGAATAAAGATAGAAAAGCAAAATTTTATGCAGATAGTCATAAATTAGAATTGATCTGGACAATTACTCCTGCCATCGTTTTGGCTTTTTTAATTGGATATGGATTATGGCAATGGAATGATGTTATGGATTTATCTGAAGATAAAGATGCCATAGTAATTGAGGTGTATTCTCAACAATTTCGATGGGATGCTCGTTATGCAGGAGAGGACAATACCTTAGGTTTTGGGAATGTAAATTACATAAAAGGGATCAATACCTTGGGTGTTGACATGAGTGATCAAAATTCTCAAGATGACAAACAAGTAACAGAATTGTATTTACCAAAAGGAAGGAAAATACATTTTAAATTTCGTTCTCAGGATGTTTTACATTCTGCTTATATGCCCCACTTTAGAGCACAAATGAATTGTGTTCCTGGAATGGTTACAGAATTCGGTTTTACTCCTAAGTATACCACCGAAGAAATGAGACTTAACCCAGAGGTAATTGATAAAACAAATGGAATTAATAAAATAAGACAAGCCAAAGGTGAAGAACCTTACGAGTTTGATTATCTACTACTTTGTAATAAAATTTGTGGAGCTTCTCATTACAATATGCAAATGAAAATTACAGTTGTAGAGCAAGACGAATACGACAAATGGATTGCAAAACAACCAACATTGGCTTCCGTTATAAAATAATTAAATAAGACACTACAAATACAAAATATTATGTCAGATCACCACCATAAAGAGACATTTGTAACAAAATATATATTCAGCCAAGATCATAAAATGATTTCTAAGCAATTTTTGGTAACAGGGATGTTTATGGGAATCATTGGCGTGTTTATGTCGATGCTATTTCGTATGCAAATTGCATGGCCAGAAAAATCATTTTCAATTTTTGAAGCTTTTTTAGGACCACACCAAACAGATGGAATTATGAACCCCGATATTTACCTAGCCTTGGTAACAATACACGGTACAATAATGGTGTTTTTCGTTTTAACGGCCGGATTGAGTGGTACGTTTTCCAACTTATTAATTCCACTTCAGATTGGAGCTAGAGACATGGCCTCAGGATTTTTAAATATGATTTCCTATTGGTTATTCTTTGTATCGAGTGTAATTATGGTGATTTCTTTATTTGTGGAAGCAGGACCTGCCTCTGCGGGATGGACGATTTACCCTCCTTTAAGTGCCTTGCCACAAGCAATTCCAGGTTCTGGAGCAGGAATGACTTTATGGCTAGTTTCTATGGCTATTTTTATTGCTTCTTCTTTAATTGGATCATTAAATTACATTGTGACTGTTTTAAATTTAAGAACTAAAGGAATGAAAATGACAAGATTGCCTTTGACAATGTGGGCGTTCTTTGTAACTGCAATTATTGGAGTTGTTTCTTTTCCAGTTTTATTATCAGCAGCCTTATTATTAATTTTTGATAGAAGTTTTGGTACTTCTTTTTACCTATCGGATATTTTTATCTCGGGAGAAGTGTTACATTACCAAGGAGGTTCTCCTGTTTTGTTTGAACACTTATTTTGGTTCTTAGGGCATCCGGAGGTATATATTGTATTATTACCAGCCCTTGGGATTACTTCAGAAATCATCTCTACACATTCAAGAAAACCTATTTTTGGATATCGAGCGATGATTGGATCTATTTTGGCAATTGCCTTTTTATCTACCATTGTATGGGGGCATCACATGTTTATTTCAGGGATGAATCCTTTCTTAGGATCTGTATTTACATTTACAACATTATTAATAGCAATTCCTTCTGCAGTAAAAGCATTTAATTATATTACGACCTTGTGGAAAGGAAATCTACAATTAAACCCAGCCATGCTGTTCTCAATTGGATTGGTTTCTACCTTCGTAACAGGAGGGTTAACAGGATTAGTTTTGGGAGATTCTGCTTTAGATATTAATATTCATGACACCTATTTTGTGGTTGCGCATTTCCATTTGGTAATGGGAGTATCTGCAATTTTTGGGATGTATGCAGGAGTATATCACTGGTTTCCAAAAATGTATGGTAGGATGATGAATAAGACTCTAGGATATTGGCATTTCTGGATTACTATTGTATGTGCTTATGGAGTTTTTTGGCCAATGCACTTCATAGGATTAGCAGGATTACCAAGAAGATATTATACAAACACGAACTTTCCAATGTTCGACGACCTATTACAAATTAATGTTGTGATTACAATTTTTGCCTTAATAGGTGGGATTGCTCAAATAATCTTCATTGCTAATTTCTTTATCTCAATTTATAGAGGTCAAAAGGCTACTCAAAATCCATGGAATTCCAACACCTTAGAATGGACCACTCCCGTAGAACATATTCACGGAAACTGGCCAGGAAAGATTCCAGAAGTTCACAGATGGCCCTATGATTACAGTAAACGAGTAGACCCTAACGATGACGATAGTGATTATCTACATGGAAAGGACTTTGTACTACAAACGACACCTCTTTTAAAGGATGAAGAAGTTTCCTAAATAAAAAAAATAGTATTTTTATACACAACCTTTCCAAACTAATTTGGAAAGGTTTTTTTGTGACTTTCATAAAACATACATAATCGTTGTTTAAAAACATTTATCTTTGTGTTTATGAACGAAAATTTAAATCCTGAAAATAGTAATTTATCTAATGAGGAGTTAGATGTAGAAAAAAAATTACGCCCTCTTTCTTTTGAGGACTTTACAGGACAAGACCAAGCCATCGATAATTTAAAAGTCTTCGTAGAAGCAGCAAACCAAAGAGGCGAAGCGTTAGATCATACTCTTTTTCATGGGCCTCCTGGTCTAGGGAAGACAACCTTGGCTCATATATTGGCGAATGAATTACAAGCAAGCATAAAAGTTACTTCTGGTCCTGTTTTAGATAAGCCGGGAGATTTAGCAGGGTTATTAACAAACCTTGAAGAACGTGATGTGTTATTTATTGATGAAATTCATCGATTAAGCCCAATTGTAGAAGAATATCTGTATTCTGCAATGGAAGATTATAAGATTGATATTATGATTGAATCTGGGCCAAATGCGAGAACAGTCCAAATTAATTTAGAACCTTTTACCTTAATAGGAGCAACCACACGTTCTGGATTGCTAACAGCACCAATGAGAGCTCGTTTTGGGATAAGCAGTAGGTTGCATTATTACAAAACAGAATTATTAACAACCATTATTCAAAGAAGTTCCCGTATTTTAAATGTTCCTATTTCTATGGAAGCAGCGATAGAAATTGCAGGGAGAAGTAGAGGGACACCAAGAATAGCGAATGCTTTGTTAAGGAGAGTTAGAGATTTTGCACAAATAAAAGGAGATGGAAATATTACCATAGAAATTGCCAGGTACGCTCTAAAAGCCTTACATGTAGATGCTCATGGTCTGGATGAGATGGATAATAAAATACTACGAACGATCATCGATAAATTCAAAGGAGGTCCTGTTGGGATTAGCACTGTTGCTACCGCCGTGTCTGAAAATACTGAAACAATAGAGGAAGTATATGAGCCATTTTTAATTCAACAAGGCTTTATCATGAGAACTCCAAGAGGTAGAGAAGTAACTGATTTAGCATACAAACATTTAGGAAGAATAAAAGGTAGAAATCCAGGAGAATTGTTTTAATGAACCTTAAAAAAATCATACCCATTTTAGAGTGGTTACCAGCTTATAATAAATCGTTATTCAAAGATGATTTAGTTGCGGGAATCATTGTAGGAATTATTTTAATTCCTCAAGGAATAGCCTATGCTTTGATTGCAGGCTTACCCCCAATTTACGGGTTGTACTGTGCAATAGTACCACAAGTAATGTATGCTATTTTTGGTTCTTCAAGGCAAGTAGCGATTGGGCCTGTTGCAATGGATTCTTTGATTGTGGCAACAGGTGTTTCAACGCTAGCATTGGCAGGTTCAGACAGTTATATTTCTATTGCTATTTTATTGGCTTTGTTGGTGGGCATGATTCAGTTTTTCATGGGGATTTTTAGTTTAGGATTCATTGTGAATTTTTTATCCAAACCCGTAATTACAGGATTTACTTCTGCAATAGCTTTGATCATCGGGCTGAATCAATTTGGTAATTTATTTGGAGTTGATTTTATTCAAAGTGATCAAATACAGCACATAGTTAAGGATATTTGGTTTCGATTCATGAATTATAATTATGAAACTACCTTGATAGGGGGCATTTCTATGGCTTTAATTATCGTTTTTAGAAAAATAAATAAAAAGATCCCGAATGCACTTATTGTTGTAACCTTCGGGATTTTACTCATAAAATATTTTGAAAAATCTTTTGAAGATGTTGCTATAATAAGAGATATTCCCTCGGGATTACCCTCATTTGGCATTCCTGATTTTGATATAGATCAAATAAGAGAATTATTCCCAATAGCACTAACTCTTGTAATGGTCGGATATTTAGAAACAATTTCTATTGGAAAATCATTAGAGGCAAAACAAGAAGCATATAGGATACGACCGAATCAGGAATTATTAGCCTTGGGGATTAGTAATATCGTGGGTTCTTTGTTTCAAGCATATCCTATTTCCTCGAGTTTTTCACGTTCAGCCGTCAATCAAGAAAGTGGAGCAAAAACAGGGATGGCAGCGTTAATTTCTGTAGCAATGGTCATTCTTACGGTATTGTTTTTAACACCGTTATTTTATTATTTGCCAAAAACGGTTCTAGCAGCAATTATTATTGTAGCGGTATTTGGCTTGATAAATCTGAGAGAAGCAGTGTATCTGTGGAAAGTAAATCAGTTAGATTTTTGGTTAATGTTAGCTACATTTACGGGGACTTTAGTATTAGGAATTGAATTCGGGATAATCGTTGGGGTAGGTCTTTCATTAATTGTATTAATCTTTAGAACATCCAGACCCTATGTAACGGAATTAGGGAAAGTTCCTAATTCTAATTTTTACAGGAATAAAAATCGTTTCGAGGAAGTAATTATAGAAAGCGATATTTTAATTTTTAGGTTTGATGCGCAACTCTTTTATGCAAATTCTACCTATTTTAGAGATAAATTAGATACAATGGTGTATGAGAAAGGGGCTGCTTTACAGCTGATAGTCCTAGACGCAGAAAGCATCAATAGAGTAGATAGTACAGGGGTGGAAATGTTGAAAGAGAGCATTAAATATTATCAAAAAAAACAAATTTCTTTTTTCTTGGCAGGGGTTAAAGGTCCTGTGAGAGATGATTTGTTTAGAAGTGAAATTTTATCAATCATCGATGTGAATCATTTTTTTATGCGTGTAAATGATGCTGTAAAATTTTACAAAACAGGAGATAGGGAGGAGCAAAAAAAATATGCCAAATACATTCATCAAGTGTATCATTAATCATACATAAAAATTAATTTTCACTGAAGAATTAAACACCTAAAAGGATTACAATGACAATATCACAAATTTATACAAGTTGTTTGGCTCAGGGAGCTTATTATATAGAGAGTAATGGAGAAGTTGCTATTATAGATCCTTTGAGGGAAGTTCAAGATTATATCGATCGAGCAGCCACTAACAATGCCAAAATCAAATATATTTTTGAAACACATTTTCACGCAGATTTTGTAAGCGGACATGTTACTTTGGCTCAAAAAACAGGGGCTAAAATTGTATACGGACCAAAAGCAATAACAAATTTTGAAGCAATTATTGCTGAGGATAATCAAATATTCACAGTGGGAGATATTACCATTACCATTCTACATACTCCAGGCCACACCTTGGAGAGTTCTTGTTTTTTGCTAAAAGATAAAAACGGGAAAGACCATGCGTTATTTAGTGGAGACACCTTGTTTTTAGGAGATGTTGGTCGTCCAGATTTAGCACAAAAAGGAAATTTTACCGAGAAGGAATTGGCGGGTTTTTTGTATGATAGTTTACGAAAGAAAGTGATGACATTAGCAGATGATGTTATTGTATATCCTGCACATGGAGCGGGTTCTGCTTGTGGCAAGAACTTGAGTAAAGAAACTGTAGGAACTATTGGGGGTCAAAAAGAAACCAATTACGCCCTAAGAGCAGGAATGACAAAGGATGAGTTTATCAACGAGGTCACTAATGGTTTGTTGCCTCCTCCAGCCTACTTTCCATTAAATGTTAAACTAAACAAGGAAGGGTATCAAGACGTCGAAGAGGTTATAAAGAAGAGTGCAAAACCGTTAACGGTAAAACAGTTTGAGTTGATGGCAAACGAAACAGAAGCTGTAATATTAGACGTTCGTCATCAAACAGATTTTGTGAAAGGGTTCATTCCTCAATCTATTTTTATTGGAATAGATGGTGGGTTTGCTCCATGGGTTGGTGCCCTAATTAAAGATACCAATCAATCAATTTTATTAGTTACTCCAAAAGGGAGAGAAGAAGATACTATCAAGCGTTTATCTCGAGTAGGGTTTGATAATGTTTTGGGGTATTTAGAAGGGAGTTTTAATGCATGGGAAAAAGCAGGGAAAGAAATTGATACAGTAACATCTGTTTCAGCCCATATTTTAGAAGATAAAATTAAAGAAAATGTTCTTGTTTTTGATGTAAGAAAACCAGGTGAGTATGATAGTGAGCATATAAATATTGCAGAAAATACTCCTCTAGACTTTTTAAATGACCATATTTCTGAATTTCCAATTCATAAAGAGTTTTTTCTACATTGTGCAGGTGGGTATCGCTCTGTGATTGCTGCATCTATTTTAAAAGCGAGGGGTTTTCACAATGTTATAGATGTTGCTGGAGGCTATGCAGCAATTAGGAACACAGAGATTGAAAGAACATTAGCGGTTTGCCCTTCAACAATTAAATAAAAAAAATGATCAAACGGTTAAGTCTTTTTTTGATGAGTTTCTTTTTCTTCCATTGTATCGCACAGGAAGAAGTAAAATCAATTTCTACAATAGAGTTAAAAGTTTTATTAGAAAAAGGAAATGTTCAATTATTGGATGTAAGAACTCCAAAAGAAGTAAAAGAAGGATTCATAGATACGGCTTTTTTGATCAATTATTTCGACACCAACTTCACAAATAAAGTAGTACAAACGTTTGATAAAAGGAAACCTGTTTACGTATACTGCAGAAGTGGTAATAGAAGCGGTAAATCTGCTAGGATTTTAGAAGAAAAAGGTTTTGAAGTTTACAATGTT
>ERZ1047472.3191-NODE-3191-length-10957-cov-4.840396_pt1 | contig 10957 bp, 8 predicted proteins | sample MGYA00383095_ERZ1047472 | MGnify/ENA primary metagenome ERZ1047472 (study PRJEB29581, sample SAMEA5548365) | metagenome | biome: marine; feature: coastal; material: water | depth 1 m | study: Short-term variability in the microbial, nano- and picoplankton...
TATCTCTAGCAATGATCTGTCGCTGAGCATCGTATGCATTATTTTCTGGTCGACCAACAAAAGGCTGCCAACGAACACCTACTTGCATATGGTCGACAGTCCATTGATAGCCGTTGTTATTGAAATTTTTTTCCTCCGCGTTCAGACAATTTGGTATGCCAATTATCCCGATGAATAAAAAGAAAATGAAAACAAACTGCTGTTTGAGAGAAGCCATTATTATCCTTTCAAAAAATCAGACTACATTTTGATTTTTGTCACACGCGGCGCGTTTCCCATCTACAACAAGAAAAGCACGTTCTATCTTGAAAACACCGTTCTACCGTGGAAACATATGAGGCCTATCCGCCGCCAAGCCGACCTACCATGACTCCAGCCCAGACGAACACTAAACCAGAAACAACAGTTCCAACAACGTAAACTCCAGCGAGAAAGGGTCTACCCTGCTCGAGAAACGCGTACGATTGAAATGCAAAACTCGAATACGTCGTAAAACCACCAAGAAAGCCGACTAACAATATTGGTTCATACCCAGCTGGCAAGCCGATACGACCCCGTCCCAGCGAGAAAATCACACCAAAAAGGAAACTGCCGATCAGGTTAACCGCGAATGTGCCCCAGGGCGTTTCTCGCCCACATAAACGTAGAGCAAGTATTGCAACACTCGCACGAACGAGCGTGCCAAGGCCTCCAGCAATTGCCAACCAAATCGCATGTGAAAAAGTCATCGGCCTTACTCGTACGACCTAACAGAGCCAGCATTTACGAGGCGTGCTCTGATTCAAGTCGTGAAGGGAAAAACACCTACGGCGCGGGTTATGAATTCCGCCGCTGCAAACAAGCATACTACTAAAGTATTCCATCTAAAGTATTCCATCTAAAGTATTCCATCGCTCTACTTTTCATCTCACCTTTTGTCAGCAAATCCAGTGATTCCAATTACTCGTTGGTTTGAGGTTATACTTCATGTTCATTTCGATACCAATTCATTGCACAGATATTACACTCCTGATTTGTCACATCGCCTTAGGAATTGCATGCTCGCATGATCACCTTTGATAACAAAATCTTATTTGTTGGGTTTGGATTCGTTGCTCGTTGCACACTCCCAATCCTTCTTCACCACATCAAAATCGACCCGAAACAGATAACAATTATCGATTTCGCGCCGGACAAAGAGGCTCTTCGTCCATGGACTGAACAAGGTGTTCAATTTGTTCAAGAAAAGGTCTGCCCTAATAATTTAGGTGAGGTACTCTCTCGCTATGTCGGTGAAGGTGATCTGCTCATTGACCTTGCTTGGAATATCGACTGTTGTGAGATCGTTAGCTGGTGCCATGACCATGGAACACTCTATCTCAATACGTCTGTTGAGCTATGGGATCCGTATGAGCACGCAAGAGGCGCGCATCCATCGCAACTCACACTGTACTGGCGACATATGAATATCCGTCGCATGGTCTCAGCATGGAACGAACCTGGGCCAACTGCCGTATTGGAGCACGGTGCAAATCCAGGGCTTATCAGTCACTTTACCAAACAGGCTCTTTTAGATATTGCTGAGACCTGTCTTGAAGAACAAAAATTCTCTGGACAGCAGGCAGAACGAATTGCACAGTACCAAAAGACTCACACCTTTAATCACCTTGCGAAAGAATTGGGAGTAAAAGTTATCCACTGTAGTGAACGCGACACTCAGATTTCTAGCTCACCCAAAGAAGTTAATGAATTTGTGAATACCTGGAGTGTTGAAGGCTTTCGCGAAGAAGGGACAACAACAGCCGAGATGGGCTGGGGGACACATGAAAAAGAATTTCCTCCATTCGCATATCAGCATGAAGATGGCCCACAGAGTCAGATCTGCCTAGCACGTATGGGAATGAACACATATGTCTCAAGTTGGGTTCCTGATTACACAATTACCGGCATGGTTGTTCGACACGGCGAAGCTTTTACGATCACTGAGAAACTCTCTGTCAGAGACAATGCTGGAAAAACAATTTATCGCCCAACTGTGCACTATGCATATTGCCCATGCGATGCTGCTATTGCCAGCCTGTGGGAACTCCGTGGCTACAACTACGAACTTCAACCACAAACTCGTATTATGACCGACGAAATAACAACCGGGTCTGACATCCTCGGTGCACTCGTTATGGGACATCCACTTACATCATGGTGGTGTGGTAGTGATCTATCAATTGAGGAATCTCGGCGGCTTGTGCCTCATCAAAATGCAACAACAATGCAAGTTGCAATATCTGTAGTTGCTGCGTGCATGTGGATGATTGAAAATCCACATGAAGGTATAAAAATGCCAGACGATCTACCGCACGACTACATTCTTGATATTGCCAAACCATATCTCGGAAAATTTATTTCCATACCGTCCGACTGGACGCCTAACAAGAACTCTTCTGACACTTTTTCTGGATACAATAATCCGGACATTGACTCTGATGACCCTTGGCAGTTTAAAAACTTTTTAAGAACTGATGGAAAAGACTAATTATCTTCGCTTTATCCGAAAAACCCTGGAATTCACATGTGGCTTTTTCGATATCTCTCCATGAGGCCGTGTCAGAATGAATAAAAAGACCTTGCTCAATCTAGCCAAGGCCCATGGCACGCCTCTGTTTGTGATTGATCATGCAGAACTACGAAAAAACTATGCTTTGTTTCGAAAACATTTCCCACGCATACAAACCTACTACGCTGTCAAGGTTAATAGTGATCCTGCTGTTGTAGAAACATTCTACAACCTTGGAGGTAGTTTCGATGTCGCCAGCATGCAGGAATTTCATACCGTCTATCGTTTCATTGAAAACCTACCCTCCAAAAAACGCCAAGATTTCATTTGGGATAAAATTATTTATGCCAATCCTATCAAGCCTGTTGAAACACTCGAGGAACTCGATCGTTACAAACCACTTGTGACCTATGACAACGAAGAAGAGATACGGAAAATAGCAAAGTATGCCCCGAATGCCGGGCTCGCTCTTCGGCTTCGGGTTCCGAACACAGGTTCGATGGTTGAGTTATCAAGTAAATTCGGTGCACTGCCTGGTGAAGCAGTCCATTTGATCACTCGCGCACATGACTATGGACTTACTGTTGAAGGCTTATCGTTTCACGTAGGCAGCCAATGCACGAACCCTGAGAATTACATTCAGGCCCTTCACCTCTCTGCTGGCATTTTTGCTGAGGCAAAATCACGTGGCTTCAATCTTCAATTGCTTGATATCGGGGGTGGTTTTCCTGCTGCTTATGACGCAAGTGTGCCGAAAATTGGTTCTTTAGCTAAAAAAATCAATTATGAACTTGATCGTCTGTTTCCGAAAACAGTTGAGATTCTTGCCGAGCCAGGCCGTTTTCTTGTTGCTTCAGCAGGATCTGCTGTATCAAAAATTATTGGAAAAGCAGTGCGTGGTGACAAGCTTTGTTATTACGTCGATGACGGTGTCTACCACACCTACTCAGGCATTATTTTCGACCACTGTACCTACCACATGAAAAGTTTTAAATCCGGACCAACTCAACTATGCGCTGTCTTTGGACCTACGTGCGACGCACTGGATACAATAAGTCTTGCCGAACAACTGCCCGATCTAAAAATGGGAGACTACCTTTACAGCAATAACATCGGCGCATATTCTGCGGCCAGTTCGACTCATTTCAATGGGTTTCCGCCAGCAACGGTTATCCATATTAATCGTTAGCGAATGCCGAGCTCGATCATTACGGCCGGACCGCTTCGATAAGATGGTAACCCTTCACAAGTTCCTGCGCAACATCATTCCAGTCGTGGGGTAACTGCTCGAGATACCAAACAGGTTGCTTTGTCACCAAAAGAAGCGTACCACCTGGTGCGAGAGCGGCTCGAGCAGATTCAACAAACATTTCAGCAATTCGAAAGTCTGAGTAATAGGGTGGATTTGCCAGCACAAGATCGTAGCATCCAGGATCAGGCACCACCCCCTGAGCCTCAAGCAAAACCGTTATGTTGGGCAATTCATTTTCGGCTGCTGATTGTTGCAGGCAACTCACAGCACGTGCCGATGAGTCGATTGCATAAACCTCGACCGATGAATCTCTTGCTGCGAGGCCTAAACTAACGCACCCTGATCCACAGCCTATCTCGAGCACACGAGCACCACTAGCGAGATCCACAGCGTTGAGAAGGTGCCGTGCAGCTGGATCAATCCGACGATGTGCAAAAACACCAGGACGAGTGATTGCTGTAAGCAAACGTTCCCGATCGCGGAACACAATCTTACTTGTAAAGTCTCTCACTTTTTTTGACGGCCGTGTCTTCCGCAGTATGTAACACACCGTCGTCGGTTTTTCTGCTGAATCAGGACGCACTCGCACGGTTTCACCAGTGTCTGCAAGCTGTGATCGCAGCCATTTATCATTGGGATTATCGATTGCGGCAACTAGGTGGCCACCAATAGACAACGACTGAAAAGCGGACTGCAATACGTCACGGGTAAATTCAGCTTCACCAGATTTGAAAACAGGCAAGATTGCAAGATCATACTGCCCTCCGCTTGAGCTTGGCGGTGGATCGGGCTCACAATAAAGACTTAGTTGTGTTGGTAGTTCCTGCAATGCCTTGACCAACAACTGCTGCTGATACTGATCATGAAACCAGAGGCTTATCTTCGCTTCTGGACGAGTCTCGGCAAGAGTAATTGCGGCCTGACCTCGACCAACTGTTGTTGTTAAGACATGCTTCCCAGCAATATTCTTTGCAATCGAAGTTGCATGAAGTTCTGCAGGACGAGCCGGGGGTAGTGTTTCAAGCAATGTCGACATCGTTGATAGTTTCTATTCCGTTTACACCGTCCCTGAACACTAACCGTCCCTGAACACTACATGACGTTTCATTTAGTCAAGCGGAAGTGGCTCTAGCGAAAGTGGATCCCGAAGAGGTAAATGCTTGACCTCGCCACCAAAAAAATCTTGCATTGTTGCCCTTCCCTCAAGATCTCCTGGTGCAATCGCTGCCCAATCACCAACAACAAGAATTGCCATCTGCGCGGGATTAAGATGCTTTATGGCAACTGTCAGCAAGTCTTCTTTTGTTACTGAACTTACTTTTTCACGAAAGGTGCGCCAGTAGTCTTTTGGACGATTTGTCCACTCATCATTCACAAAGACCTGAAGCGTTGCTGGCTTGCTCTCAAATTGCCGTGGAAACGTTTCAATGAGTCCCTGCTTTGCGACCTCAATCTCTGCATCGCTCACATACTGATCACGAATCAGTGCAATTTCCCCAAAAACGATTTTTGCAGCCAGCGCTACAGTCGGGTTCTTGCTTTCAAATGTCGCCTGGAACGCTCCTGGGTAATCGACACGTTGAGAGAGAATTGATCGGACTGAATAGGCCAAGCCTTCATTACTCCGGACTTTCTGCATGAGTCTGCTGGTAAATCCCCCAGCACCAAGAATCTCATTCAATAACATGAGGGGGATCGCATCTGGGTCGTCACGAACTATTCCACGCTTCCCAAGTACAACTTTTCCCTGCGGAATATCCTTCTGAACATGATAAAGACCAGGCACGAGTACTGCTTCAGGAGTTTTTGGGTTTGCAGCTACAGCCCCCCGCTCCCAACCACTGAAAGCATTCGTGAGCTTTTCCAACATTTCTTCAATCGCGAAATCACCAGACACGGCAACAATCATGTTTCCCGGATGGAAGATCTTGTCGTGAATTGTTTGCAACTGCTCTCGATTAATCGCCTCGACACTCGATGCCGTCGGCTGACTCGCTTCAAAATGAGTGCGACCATAGAGCATTGCCTTCCACTCTCGAGCAAGTATTGATGAAGCATTGTCATTACGTTGTTTCAACGACTCAAGCAAGCGTGCCTTTGCGACCCCAAGTCGCTGTTTGTCAAAAGCTGGCTTTCGCAGCATAGTTACGAATAGCTTAAGACTCTCATCAAAATTATCGCTCAACGAGTTCATTCGTGCTGTCGTAAAAGTATTCCCTGCTGAGACCGATACTTCTGTTGCAAGGAAATCTAGAGTCTCATCAAACTTCCCGGGGTTCATATCACCGGCACCACCCTCGCGGACCATTCTTGCCATGACGGACGCAAGTCCTGGGGCGTTCTTTGGATCAAGCGAGTCACCCCCTTTAAAGGTGACCGAAAGCTTAATTAGTGGAAATTCGTGAGACTCAGCAACATAGACAACGGTTCCATCGGAAAGCATCCTTCGAAAATCTGCTGCCCGCGGCGGCGTAAACTCAAGGCTCTCAAACCCAATCGCTTCAGGGCGCGGAGGAATGGCAGAGACTTGTGTCAGACAAGACAAGTTTATGGCAAAAGCGCCCAACAGCACGTGAATGCAAACAGTGTTTTTTAATGCCAAATTATTCATCCCTAGCCTCCTTCGATGCAACCTGTCCCGTACTTCTCTGATAAATTGCAACGCTACGATTTGTTTCACCAAAATACTTTTTTGCAACTCGTTGAATGTCTTCTGCAGTTACCGATTCATACTTTGCAGGACCGTCATTGATCTCTTCCCAACCGAGCAACGCTTCACTAAAAGCCAATTGAATGAGAAGTGACATATTATTTTCAAGCCGGCGATAATTTGATGCTGCCACGCGATTCTTCACTTTACGAAGTTCACGTTCTCCTAACTTCACATCCTGCAGCTTAACCAACTCTTCATACCAGGCTTGTTCAAGCTGCTCCGGTGTTGCATCTCCGCGAGTCATGGCGTCGAAAGAAAAAAGGCCTGCGTACTTTCGTGTATCGGAGCCTGCTGATGCTGTAGCAGCAATACCGCGGCCCTCAACCATACTGCTGTAAAGTCGACCGGTTCGCTCATTGAGTACCTCTGCAAGCATGTCAAGAGGATAACTGTCTTTATGGCCAGCTGGCACAGTGTGATAGCGAATTTCGATTGTTGGTGGAAAATCACCGAGTGCATTCATTCGCTGTTCAGCCATTTGCTCAACTTCAAGCGTGACTACGGGAGGCAATTTATTTGTCCCAGGGTCGAGTCGTGAAAAATACTGCCTGATATCCCCCTTCACCTCTTTTGGATCAAAATCACCGACAACAACACCGAAAAGGTTTCCGGGGCGATAATACGTATTCCAATAAACCTGAGCCTGCTCAAATGTGTAGCTATTCAGGTCACTCGGCCAACCAATAACAGGCCAAGAATAACCACACGAAGCCCAAAACATTGAGTTGAACTGTTCTTGGAATCGACCTGTAGGAGTACTGTCCGTACGCAGACGCCTCTCCTCATGAACAACATTGCGTTCTGAGTAAAACTCTCGAAACACACTGTCATTCAAACGATCACTTTCCATCCATGCCCATAACTCCAGCTTGTTCGATGGAACAGTGATGAAGTAACACGTGAGGTCATAGCTTGTAAAAGCATTCATGCCACTACCTCCCGCTTTTGTATAAACTTGATCAAATTCATCTTTCACAATGGTTGCTGTGGCAGGCCCAGCCTTACCCCGACCCTGCTGGGCACGAATCAGAGTATCGAGTTTTGTTCGCAAACTTTTGAGTCGCGGTGTATCGTTTGCCGGATCCCACGGATCATCTATCTCACCGTTTCGATACCGCTCGTACTGCTCGTTCAGTACGAGTTGATTCATCTGGTCTCGGACTTTTTTCTGCTCGACTCGAAACGTACGGTCTTTATCAGGATTTCGTGTCCCAATAGTGTTCGTTCCCTTAAACATCATGTGCTCAAAAAAATGACTGATGCCTGTTATCCCCGGACGTTCGTTCACACTTCCAACACGAGCTACCCATCCAGCACTCACAACATTTGGCTGATCCGGCCTCGGAACAAGCAGAAATTGCATTCCGTTTGGCAAAGTAAATTGTTCAACAGCTACTTTTTGAGCAGAAGCCATATTCGTCAAACCAATGAATGTCCAAATAGCGACCAATTGGAACAATACTCGCCAACGCATATTCAAACCTGCTTCCCAGAATTAATGAACTATTGAATCAGAGCTAAAGATTAAGGGAGTCAACCCTACGTAGTTATACCGCTTCAGCCAACAACTATGTGAAAGAAGCTCTGCCAGACCGATGCCGCTCTACTCCAAGAGCCGTGCAACAATTGCTTTCAAAACTCAAAATGCCTCATTTGATGAGCCCGAAAAGAGCCATAAGATTCAAAGCTTGTCTCGTTATTTATACATTTTTAAGAAAAAACAACTGTTCGACCACTGTGCACAAAAATGCGATCTTCAAGTACCAGCCGAACCGCTTTTGCGAGTACGATCTTCTCAACGTCACGGCCAGCTTGAGCCATCCGCCTCGATGTAAAACTGTGATCTACTGAAATTACATCTTGAGCGATAATCGGACCTGCATCGAGCTCTGCTGTTACGTAATGAGCTGTTGCCCCAATGACTTTCACGCCTCGTTCAAAGGCTTGACGATAAGGAGCAGCTCCTACAAAGGCCGGCAAAAATGAGTGATGAATATTGATTAATTTTTCTGAATATCGATCCACAAAACTGTTCGTGAGGACTCTCATATATCGTGCAAGCACGATGGTTTCTGGCATATAAGTATCGATTACTTCAGCTACACGATGCTCGTGTTCTTCTCGTGTTATTTTCTCGTGAGGTACATGGTGAAATGGCACATCAAATCTTTCCACGAGCTGCCGCAGGGTGTTGTGATTACTTATCACAGCAACAATTCGACCCGGCAACTCACCAACAGCATGAAGCAAAAGCAATTCACCGAGACAGTGAGGCTCCTGAGTCGCACAAATAACAACGGGCCTCAATTGACAAGAGACAATACGGATGCTGGCTTGTTCGGGCAAAACATGCGCAAGGGCATTTTTAAGCTGGACCGGGCTTTGAGTTGAACAAGGTGTTTTCAAAGACACTTCCGCGCGGAAGAAGAAATGGGACGTTGTCACATCGACAAATTCTTGATTACTTTCAATATTCAATTGCTGGCAAGCTAATACACCTGTGATCCTATGAATAAGACCAACCTCATCAGGGCAATGGACAAGAATGATTTCATGTCGTGACCGGCTTGTTTCCTTAGCGATGCGACTCGAGCCAACTTGCGACTGCATAACACCCTCGAATATCTCTGGTCTTGGACTATCGAAGCTGAATGGATACGTCAGACAGCACGAAAAATACTACTTGTAGAGGAATGTGCATGACTACACGCCTGCCCCGGACACCATGCGCCTGTCCTGGACTGTGTGTAATGTATTCTTTCATTCGATGCATACTGCCTAAACATTAATCTCATGTAATGTCATCACACTGCACCGTTGGAACAGAATTTCATTTTCTGTGATTTTAAGCGACTTTTCGTTACAGACTCCAGAATTCACTGACGCTCCAACTCAGAATCTGTTGTGTGCCCTAGAACCACACAAAAGTTGTTAGGAAGACACCGTTCAGCCTTAAAAACAGGAGCTCTGGGCTATTCTTTGGTGTCATGGTGGCTCAAAATCAGCTCCTAGAAATGAGTTCCGTGTCACGAATTGACGGTTGCCTGTGGTTCTTTCTCCCGTGGTTACCGTTCTTGTCCTCCCATCCTCATCTTGCACGTCGCCAGTGAATCCGTAGACTTGTTCGGTTCGCGGTCCAGAAGGCCCGCTAGCGTAGCTCAATTGGCAGAGCGGCTGATTTGTAATCAGCAGGTTGCGGGTTCAAGTCCCGCCGCTAGCTCACGACGCAGCCGGATGGAAAACCGTTCAACGCAGTTCGATCATGGAGAACTGCTTTGTGCGGATGTCGGCGCTCCGGGCGGAGGCTTTGCCTGCCGGCCGAACCGGCGAGGAATCGGGTGAGGTCGAATAAAACGTATTACAGCCAAGAAATAAAGATTGACTGAAGGAGAACAGCAGGTAGTCCATAATTTTTTCAAACTACCTGAAAACAATACGTAATTTTCATAAACATATGTGAAGGGGAGTTTCCCGAGCGGTCAAAGGGGTCAGACTGTAAATCTGATGGCAGCGCCTTCGCAGGTTCGAATCCTGCACTCCCCATTAGCACAACCAAGGAATGCTTACATAGAAGAAATTCGACGCGAGACCGTTTTTACTGGAATGCCGTATTCAAACATTCACTAATAATAATGAGATAAGCCGCTAATAATGAGATAAGCCGCGGGTGTAGCTCAACGGTAGAGCAATAGCCTTCCAAGCTAAAGACGAGGGTTCGATTCCCTTCACCCGCTCTTTTCATCCCAAAAAATTCAAGAATTCCACAAAATAATAGGCATTTGCTGATATTTACTCAAAAGAAGGATATATTCCGGTACAGAAACGACGCCCCGACAGCAAAACAAGCTGCTGTAGCTCAGTTGGTAGAGCGCGTCCTTGGTAAGGACGAGGTCATGGGTTCAAATCCCATCAGCAGCTCTGCCGTACTACGGCTTGATGATTTATAATTTGAAAGATGGTGTCCGTTTTTAGCAAATTGACGATACACTAGTGATCCGGTTCGTAGCCGAGATCGAATAATTTTGAAGTTTTTTACACTAGGCAGGTCACATGATCCTGCTTCCCCTTCAATGAGGAAAGGCCGAGGAAAAGAGCATGGCTAAGGATACTTTTGAGCGAACAAAACCCCACGTGAACGTCGGCACGATCGGGCACATTGACCATGGGAAAACGACGCTCACCGGTGCCCTTGTCGCCGTGCAGGCGGCAAAGGATTTGGCTGAAGCCAAGAGCTACGCAGACATTGCGAAGGGTGGAACTGTTCGAGATGAAACGAAGACGGTGACCATCGCTGTTAGTCACGTAGAATACCAAACTGAAAAGCGGCACTACGCTCACATCGATTGCCCTGGGCATGCCGATTTTGTAAAGAACATGATTACCGGTGCGGCTCAGATGGATGGGGCTATTCTGGTTGTCAGTGCTGCTGATGGCCCTATGCCACAAACGCGTGAACACATTT
>ERZ1047472.3198-NODE-3198-length-10947-cov-5.702350_pt1 | contig 10947 bp, 10 predicted proteins | sample MGYA00383095_ERZ1047472 | MGnify/ENA primary metagenome ERZ1047472 (study PRJEB29581, sample SAMEA5548365) | metagenome | biome: marine; feature: coastal; material: water | depth 1 m | study: Short-term variability in the microbial, nano- and picoplankton...
ACCAATGGTATTGCCATCGAGCTGGAAATTCAGGGGAAGAGCTCCCATAGGGGTCATCACCTGAGCTGCACCAAAAAAGGTGGTCTCGCGATCGGGATCATCACTGCCATCGGCTTTAATAGGAACCAATTTGCGAATCGTGCCGAGTTTTTGATCTGTAAAGTTTTCTTCACGAAACAGACCGTTGGGATCCATTTCAGTATCTTTGTCATTAGCCATAGATTGAGTTTCTTGTATGAAAGGTTGCTTTTTAAGAGATGCACACTAGCAGAGATAAGAGAGGCAGTAAAAGGTTATCAAAGATCTAGCTGGGTAGTTTTCGTGAGATTGCCGCTGCGGCTATAAGCATTAAAGAAGAGCCTGCAAGACAGGCCGCCAGACCCAAATGCTGATAGATCAGCCCGGATAGCAGAGTGCTAATTAAGCGTCCTGCAGCGTTGGCCATATAGTAAAACCCTACATCCAGTGAGGCGCCATCCTCCCGCGCATAGGAGACAATCAGGTAGGAATGAATCGAGGAGTTTATGGCAAACAGCACGCCAAATAGCAGCAGTCCGGTAACAATGATGGTTTCACTAGCCCACCCCAGGTGAAGTCCTGCCGCTAAAAATGCGGGAAGAATGCCGAGAGCGGCGACCCACTTAAAGGCGGTCTCGCCCGATGCAGCAGTGACTTTAGGTGCCAGGGTTTGCACAAGGCCATAGCCAATAATCCATGCTGCTAGAAGGCTGCCTACCTGCATATAAGTCCAGCCTGTTTCGGTTTGTAAATATAGCGGAAGCGCGACAACAAACCAGATATCCCTGGCACCAAAAAGAAAAAAACGTGCAGCACTGAGACGGTTGATTGCAGCACTTTTGGAAAATAATTGGCTAAATTTACTGCGCTGTGTGGTTTTCCCTGCAGTGCGATTAAGCAGGGGCAGACTTAACAGCAGTACCAATGCCAGCAGCGCGGCCATTGTGCCCACAGCAGCCTGAAAGCCGATAGTGGCGAGCAGCCAGCCGCCGAGAAAAAAGCCAATACCCTTGAGGGCGTTTTTTGACCCGGTAAGCGCAGCTACCCAGCGATAAAGCCGATTTTGACTGTCGTCGGGAACCAGGAATTTAATACTGGTTTTAGCGCTCATTTTATTGAGATCTTTGGCAATACCGGACAGCGCCTGGGCGACCATCACATAGGTGACAGTGAGCATAGAGCTGTCGACCAATAGCATACAAAGGGCGATAACCTGCAGCGCCAGACCCAGCTGCATGGTAATACTTAAACCTATGGCCGTGGCCAGCCAGCCACCAAACAGATTGGTAATAACACCGAAAAATTCGTAGAGCAAAAAAAGGCCGGCAATTTCCAGAGGGCTAAAGCCAAGGCCGTGGAAAAACAGCACTACCAATAAGCGCAGTGCGCCATCAGTCAGTGTAAAAGCCCAATAATTTAAAGTGACAATAAAGTATTGGGTGGTTGGAGATTTAAGCTCAAGCATTTGGCCGGAAGCCTGTTTTATTCTTCTAGAGAAGCGGCGACTTTAGCCGCCAGCTCCATCATGCGATTGACGTAGCCCACTTCATTGTCATACCAGATAAGCACTTTTACCTGGGAGTCGTTGATCACCATGGTCGACAGCCCATCGACAATACCCGAGCGCTTGTCATTGGTGTAATCCACGGATACCAGCGGCACTTCATCAAAGCCCAAAATGCCTCTGAGGCGTCCCTCTGCAGCGCTCCTTAGTGCGCCGTTGACCGCCTCGACGCTGACATTCTTTTCCAGCTCAAAAACACAGTCGGTGAGGGATGCATTGGCCAGGGGCACACGCACTGCCAGGCCATTTAATCGACCTTTTAACTCGGGAAAGATTTCGGTGATTGCAGTTGCAGAACCTGTGCTGGTAGGAATAAGCGACATGCTGCTGGCCCGGGATCTGCGCAGATCACTGTGGTACTCGTCGAGAATGCTCTGGGTGTTGGTAATATCGTGAATGGTGGTTATGGCACCATGCTTGATACCAAAGGTTTTGTGCAGCACATCGATAACCGGTGCCAGACAGTTGGTGGTGCATGAGGCGGCCGTGACTATGGCTTGATCTGTGTATTCATGGTCGTTAACGCCCATGACAACATTCAGGGTGCCATCTTTTACCGGTGCCGAGACAACGACTTTTTTAACCCCCTGGTCAAAATAGGGAGCGAGGAGTTCCTGGGATTTAAACTGACCGCTGCACTCGATAACCATATCGACGCCAGACCAGTCGCTATCCTGAATATTTTTGTTCTGGCTGTAGCTGATGCTGCGATCACCGATCTGGATAGCTGAGCTACCGTCGTCAGCTGCGCTGATCTTCTCGTCCCAGGTGCCGTGTACCGAGTCATACTTGAGCAGGTGCGCCGCGCTCGCGGCGTCGCCAGCGACCTCATTGATCTGAACAATCTCAAAGTTGTCCCAGTGCCATGCGGCGCGAAGGGAGAGTCTGCCCATGCGGCCAAAGCCGTTAATTCCGATTTTGATGGTCATAGCTAATTGTTAATCTCTGTTGGTTTTCTGAAAGGGGATATTTTTATCTGGGATTTCTTTTACTGCAGTTTTATGACAGGCGTATGTCCGAAGAAAATTCTTTTTCGACACAGCCCGCAATTCTGTCGTAACTGGGCATTTGAGAACAGGCGAACATTAAAACTGCGAACAACTCGTGAGAAATCAATGAATAAAACCCTTTCAATGAACTTTATGCAATACAGATGGTACGGCGCAAGATCGTAACCAGAGTAAATGTAATTAAGAGAGTAGAAAAGAGGAATCATTGATGAATGTTTTTGGAATCGCCAGTTTGTTTTTAATTGCTTGCGGCGCACTGTTTGGCGCTTCAATTGGCATTTTCGTCTACGGCGCGGACTTCTGGACTAGCATTGGCATTGGCTGTGGACTTGGCGCCTGTGTCGCGGTTAGCGAGTTTTCTCCTGTATTTGACTAACAGTTTAATGAAGGTCCTACAGGCTTATTTGATACACCGAGTTTAAATCGTACTTCTCCTCCCATTTCAGGCCACCTTGCGGTGGCCCTTTTTTTTGGTATGCAAAAAAACTTAGTGCTGGTGACCGCCCGGGCCATGGATATGGCCGTGCTCAAGTTCTTCTGCAGTCGCATCGCGCACAGTTTCAATGGTCACATCAAAGTTGAGGCTCTTGCCCGCCAGTGGGTGGTTACCATCTACGGTTACAGTCTCATCGGTAACTGCTGTAACCGTCACGGGTACTGCGCCGCCCTGACCAGTTTGCGCTTCAAACTGCATGCCGATTTCAATTGTCTCAACACCCTGGAAGGCACTGCGTGGCACCTCCTGGATCAGTTCTTGCTGGACTGGGCCATATCCCTCTTCAGCAGAGACAGCAACAGTTAACTGGTCGCCGATGGCCTTGCCCTCGAGTGCGTTTTCCAGCCCGGGAATAATATTGCCTGCGCCATGCAGATAAGCCAGTGGGTCCTGACCTGCAGAACTGTCGATTTGCTGGCCGGCATCATCGGTTAATGTGTAATGAAAGCTTACGGCGCTATTTTCTTTAATGGTCATTGTCGGTTCCTGATAACTTAAAAAGGTGAAATTTTAATAGGTGCTACCTATAAAGTGCGCCATTATGCGCGAATGGGTCGTAAAAATCGACTATCTGGTTTGGGTTGGAAAATATACCCTGCTCAAGGGGGCAGTGCCGACAGAAACCCAAGTTGAAAAAGAAAAACTTAGGCTTACACTCGGTGACTGTCATATTTATGTCATGTTCTAGTCATTAAATGAGTCGTCTACATATGAATAACAAGGTTATTACCATGCCGAAGCATACGGTTTTAATCGTCGATGACGAGGCGGCGATTCGAGATATGTTGTGTTTAGCGCTGGAGGCGGCAGATTTTGATGTATTGAACGCTGAGAATTCACAACAGGCTCACGCTGCGATAATTGATAAACAACCTGACCTGGTCTTACTGGATTGGATGATACCTGGCACCTCCGGGCTGGAGCTGCTGCGCCGCCTCAAACGCGATGACCTGACCGCCAGAATACCGGTGATTATGCTTACTGCCAAAGCGGAAGAAGACAGTAAAATCTCTGGTCTGGATGCTGGCGCCGATGACTATATTCCCAAACCTTTTTCACCGCGCGAGTTAATCTCGCGCATCAAGGCTGTTCTGCGACGCGTTGACCGCGAGGAACTTCAGAAGCCCATCTTCGTAGGTCAGTTGCTGTTTGACCCAGTAAGTCACCGCGTCACTATTGCTGATCAGCCGATAACTCTGGGCCCTACAGAATTCCGCCTGTTACAATTTTTCCTCACCCATCAAGAACGTGTCTACTCGCGCGACCAGCTCCTCGACTATGTCTGGGGAAGTAATGTATACCTCGATGAACGAACAGTGGATGTGCACATCCGTCGTCTGCGTAAGGCAATTTCAGTTGCAGGGCACGAAAACTATGTGCAGACTGTGCGCGGTGCCGGATACCGCTTTTCAACTCAGCTGAAAAATGCTTAAAAATAGAGGATAAAAATTCGTTGCGACCGGGAATGCATACAGAGATATGGCGCATATTGCTGGTCTGCCTGTTCTCTCTTTTATTTGGTTTTAGTCTCGGTGCTCCTCTCGAGTTATTTCTCGCCGGGGTGGCTATCTACGCACTCTGGACCTTTCGAATAATTACGCTGATCTTTAATTGGATCGATAAAGGCATGCGTGGCATTCCGCCAGACGTCGATGGTGTCTGGGGAGAAATCAGTGATACTCTAAATCGTCAGCGCCGTCGTCAGCGCCGAACCCAAGAAAAAATGCGCCGCACAATTAACCGAGTTACTCGGTTAACCGAGGCTTTGGATGAAGGTGTCGTGGTTTTGCACAGCGACCTGACGATTGACTGGTGGAATAGCTCTGCGGCAAAACTGCTGAGCCTGCGCTCTAATGATCGCGGCACGGCGGTGACGAATCTGATTCGCGACCCGGCTTTTGTTGACTATATAACCCAAAAAGAATTTGTCGGTACCCTAAAACTGCGCACAATCGGTCAGATGGGGTCCATACTGCAGCTTTCGGCCTCGTCTTTTGGTGTGGATGAAATCGTCTTGGTGATTACCGATATAAGTCGTCTCGACGCTCTCGAGCAGTTGCGTAAAGAATTTGTCGGCAATGTTTCCCATGAGTTGCGCACACCGCTGACAGTGATGCGCGGCTATCTGGAGACATTGCAGGATATGCCCTCCAATACGCCGGTGGTCGACAAAGCGTTTGGCCAGATGTCAGAACAGGTCAATCGTATGCAGTCTTTGGCTGATGATCTTATTATGGTTTCCAGGCTGGAAGCTGATAATCAAAAGCCCGCTTTTGAAGCGGTAAACCTCCATGATTTACTGGTTGAGATTGTCGCTGAGGCGGAGTTGCTCGGTAACGATAAGCACAAGATAAAATTCAAATGCTCAGAGTCAGTTAGCATTGAAGCCGATAGTAAAGATATTCGCAGTGTGCTGGGCAATCTGGTTTTTAATGCCGTGCTCCACAATCCAGATGGTGCGTCCATTGCGGTTACCGTGACGGCTTATACCGGCTTTATCAATATTTCTATCAAGGACAATGGTAAGGGTATAGACCCAATTGAAATTCCGCGACTTACCGAGCGTTTTTATCGCGGCGATAGCAGCCGCAACTCCGACACTGGCGGTACAGGTTTGGGGCTGGCAATTGTTAAGCATGCGTTGGGTCGCTGCGGTGGCCAGCTGACCATCAATAGCCGGCTGGGTCAGGGTGCTGAATTTATTTGTCGTCTACCGGTGTCTCAATAAGCTTGTATAGCAGGTTATATAAATAATCAGATATAAAAAAAGGGTGCCTAGGCACCCTTTTTTAACGCTTACATTTTTGTCCGATCAAGATTAGAACTTGTGTTCCATACCCAGTCCAAATGCGCTGTTTTCTGAGTCCGCAGAACCCATTTCTGAGTCTGTGTTGTCAGTATAGAAAGCATATAGCTTAGTGCTTTTGGCCAGCTTGTAGTCAGCGCCCAAAGAGAGAGTCTCTTCTTCGTCGCCATCGGCATCGTCTTCAATAGAGCCGAACTGGGCTTTCAGTGTAATGGCGCTGTCCAGTTTGTAGGCTGCGCTGATAAAGAAACCAGATTCATCCTTTGAGCCAAGTGTATTTTCGTTCTGCTGGTACATAAAACCAAGCTTTAATGCGTCGATCTTGTACTGTGCAACAAGGCGCATCAGGTCTTGATCATCAACATCCTGATCACCGGCGAGAGCGAGGTAGAGATCGTCTTGCTGGTAGCTTACAGAGTAGGACACGCCGTCAGCTAGGCCGCCGTTGTCGCCTTCAGCATCTTCGCCAGGAATCATGGCAACAGTCGATGAGAAGCCGTTGATTTTTGGTGAACTGTAGGCAACGATATTGGATACTCGGTTCTCGCCTTCAAAGGTATTTTTAATATCACCCTCGAGATCATTAAATAGATCGATTTTGCTCTGCGCGAGTTTGGTTGGGGTGTCGTGCTTGCCTGCCCATACTGTACCGAAAGAGCCCTTGATGCCGCCCATGATATTGCGCTGGCCAAAGGTTTGACCTTTGCAGTCACCATCGTCAACACAGATTTCAAATTCAGCCTTGTAGACAATCGAAAGGCCTTCTGCGATTTCGCTCTCTCCTTTAATCCCAAGGCGAGAGGCGTTGCTGTTTAGTTTCCACTCATCACTGCTGCCGTCATCTGCGTTAACCAGCGAGACATTTACTTTACCGTAAACAGTACTGTCGATAGGACCGGCTGCAAAACCATAGGAAGCAAAACCCATAGTTGAAACGATAGCGGTACTAAGTAGTAATTTTTTCATACAAATTCCCCAAATTTTTAAGTCAGTTGACCATTATATGGTTAAGAACCAGGGCTGAAATATACCAGCCGCGGAGCAACTCTAGGTATTAAACATGACATTTATATGACAGTGTTAAAAAACAACCAAATTTTAATGCAAGCGCTATAAATTGTTATTTCGGTGTCTGTTGTCATATTTATGTCACATAACTTTCATACCCTGATCCCATCATCAAATTTAGTTTTAAACAACAGCCCATTACATTGCTTGAAAGTAGAGGTTTATATGACCCAGCGTACAATTATCACGGCCATTTTAGTCACTGTGGCTTCAATTACTGCCGCTTCATCTGCACTGGCTCGCAACAGCATTGAAGTTGTCGGGTCTTCAACTGTCTACCCTTTCTCGACCGTAGTTGCGGAGCGTTATGGTCGCGCCAGTGGCAAGGCTACTCCGAAAATTGAGTCGACAGGTTCTGGCGGTGGCATGAAATTATTTTGCTCAGGCGTTGGTACTAACTACCCGGACATTACTAACTCTTCAAGACGCATGAAGGCGTCTGAATTCAAGTTGTGTCAGAGCAATGGTGTTAGAGAGATTATTGAGGTGCAGGTTGGTTATGACGGTATTGTTATCGCGAACTCTGTAAAGGTAGCGCCAATGAAGCTAACCCGTAAGGATATCTTCCTTGCTCTGGCGGCTAAGGTTCCTGGCTCTAAAGAGGGTGAGTTGGTTGATAATCCATACAGTACCTGGAATCAGGTTAATGCTGCACTGCCTAACACTGCGATTGAAGTGCTAGGTCCGCCGCCAACTTCGGGCACGCGCGACGCCTTTGCTGAATTGGCAATGGAGGGCGGTTGTAAAAAGATTGCCTGGATTGCAGCGCTAAAAAAGACAAACAAGAGTGCATATAAAGCTGTTTGTCACACAGTGCGTGAAGATGGTCGTTATATTGAAGCTGGTGAGAATGATAACTTGATTGTTCAGAAGCTTGAGGCAAACCCGGCTGCCCTGGGTGTATTTGGCTTTAGCTTCCTCGATCAGAATGCCGATAAGGTTCAGGGTTCACAGATTGAATCGGTTGAGCCCACCTTTGAATCAATCGCTGACAAATCGTATCCGGTTTCACGTCCGCTTTATTTCTATGTTAAGAAAGCTCACGTTGGTGTTGTTCCTGGTATTCAAGGGTTTCTCAATGAGTTCACCAGTGAAAAGGCCTGGGGCGAAGAGGGATATCTTGCCGAGAAGGGTATGATTCCGCTGCCAGATGCTGAGCGAAAGGCAATGGCGGCAAACACGAGAAATTTAGTGCCTATGACAGGTGCAGAAGGATTGAAATAATACTGGGAAGTTGTCACAGTTCGGCCCGGCTAAACAAGCCGGGCTGTTTTTTTATCTAACGAGATTCTGCCAGCAATATGCAAGCGACAAATATTCTTTTTTTAATACTCGCATTAGGCTGTTTTGCCTTTTATCTGGGTCGTGGGCGGTCATTGGCAATTGCCAAGCCTTTGGGCGGTATTCGCCATCTGCACTCCCTGCCTTCCTACTATGGTTTTCATGCTGCACTCTGGTGTGCATTACCTTCCTTGCTCTTGCTAAGCCTGTGGATGATTTTCGATGATCTGCTGATTAACAGCATGGTGATGGATGCTCTGCCCTTAGCCGATGCTCCTGTGGATGCGGCGAGTTACAACCTAGTGTTGAATAAAATTGACAACCTGGCTGGCGGCATCTTGCCGCGCACTGGTGAGAACGCGGCACTGGTTGCCGCTGCTGATCAGATGATTAATTACAGGGTGGTCTCGCGCTGGTCTTTGACTGCGTTGATACTCGCTCTTTCGCTGGTGGGTTTGGCTTGGGGTTGGTCGCGCACAGCGGCGCTATTCCGCGCGCGCCCAGTGGTTGAAAATATTGCTGAAAAACTCTTGCTCTCCTGCGCCTGTCTGGCGATTTTTACCACCCTCGGCATTGTACTGTCGGTGTTGTTTGAATCCATTCAGTTCTTCCGTTCGGTGCCGGCATTTGATTTTGTTTTTGGCTTGGATTGGAGCCCGCAGACAGCTATTCGTGAAGATCAGGTAGGCTCTTCTGGTAGCTTTGGTGCAGTGCCCTTGTTCGTAGGAACTCTGCTGGTATCCGCTGTGGCGATGGTAGTTGCTGTGCCGATTGGTTTGATGTCAGCGATCTTTCTTGCCGAGTATGCGAACAAGGCCGTGCGCAGTTACGTCAAACCCGCGCTTGAAGTGTTGGCCGGTATTCCCACTGTTGTCTATGGCTTTTTCGCGGCTCTGACCGTGGCGCCTTTTCTACGTGATCTGGGTGCCAGTTTTGGCCTGTCAGTATCTTCGGAGAGCGCTCTGGCCGCTGGTGGTGTGATGGGGGTGATGATTATTCCGTTTATCTCATCGCTTGCAGACGACGTGATTACCGCGGTGCCACAATCGATGCGTGATGGCTCTTTGGCAATGGGTGCCACCAAATCTGAAACTGTCCGTCGAGTTATTATTCCGGCAGCACTCCCAGGAATTGTCGGCGGCATTATGCTGGCAGTTTCCCGTGCTATTGGTGAGACCATGATTGTAGTCATGGCGGCAGGTATGGCGGCAAAACTAACGGCCAATCCGCTAGATTCTGTGACTACAGTAACCGTACAGATCGTTACTCTGTTAACTGGTGACCAAGAGTTTGATAGCCCGAAAACTCTGGCAGCTTTCGCTCTTGGGTTGATGCTTTTCACCGTGACTCTGTTACTAAATATCTTTGCCCTGCACATAGTTAAGAAATATCGAGAGCAGTATGAGTAAGCCAGTGAATAATCTAGAAAAAATCAGGAATTCTCTCAGCCGCCGAAACCGTGCTGAAAAGCGTTTTCGCCTGTATGGTATTACCGCTGTATTAATCGGCTTGGCAGCGGTCATGCTTCTATTTACTGATATTGTCAGCAAAGGGCATGGTGCATTTCGCATTACTTATTTGCAGCTCGATATTAGCTATGATCAGGATTTAATCGGTATAGATAACCTAACTGATTCAGAGCAATTGGCGCTGGGCGATTGGCAGGCAATGCCTAAGGTTGCACTGCGCAATCAGTTTCCAGATGTCTCCGGCCGCAAAGATAAGCGCAGCCTGTATGGCTTGGTCAGCAATGGCGCGGGCTTTGATCTTAAAGACCGCCTGTTAGCCAATCCTCTATTGCTGGGTGATACTGAGTCGCTTTGGGTGCTGGCAGACGATGACATCGATACCTATTACAAGTCGTGGTTGGATGGCGAGCCCTATGATGCCAGGCTGACGAAAAAGCAGGTTGCATGGATTCACGAACTTCATGATCAGGGCAAGTTACGTCTGCAGTTCAACTCTAACCTGTTTACCCGCGGTGATTCCCGCGAGCCTGAGCAGGCCGGTATTCGCGGCGCGGTAATGGGTTCGTTATTTACATTGATCCTTACGCTGATTCTATCCTTTCCAATTGGTGTCTCCGCAGCGATTTATCTTGAAGAGTTCGCGCCAAAAAATGCTTGGACAGACTTTATTGAAGTCAATATTAATAATCTGGCAGCTGTGCCATCGATTATTTTTGGTCTGCTTGGTTTGGCAATTTTTATTAATTTTTTCCATGTGCCAAGATCGGTGCCGATCGTGGGTGGTTTGGTGTTAACCCTGATGACATTGCCGACCATTATTATTACCAGTCGCGCGGCGATTAAATCGGTGCCGCCATCCATACGTGAAGCAGCATTGGGTATGGGGGCATCGAAGTATCAGATGGTTCTGCATCATGTCTTGCCGCTGGCTTTACCCGGCATGCTGACCGGCGCGATTATTGGTATGGCTCAGGCTCTCGGTGAATCAGCGCCACTGTTAATGATTGGTATGGTCGCCTTTATCGTCGATATTCCCGGCGGCTTTAGCGATCCCGCAACGGTCTTGCCAGTGCAAATTTTCCTTTGGGCAGATAGCCCAGAGCGAGCCTTTATCGAAAAGACCTCGGCTGCCATTATGGTGTTGCTGACCTTCTTAATTATTATGAATACATCCGCCGTTTGGTTGCGCAAGCGCCTAGAGCGTCGTTGGTAGAAAGGAAATAACTATGAATCAA
>ERZ1047472.3201-NODE-3201-length-10945-cov-6.433425_pt1 | contig 10945 bp, 8 predicted proteins | sample MGYA00383095_ERZ1047472 | MGnify/ENA primary metagenome ERZ1047472 (study PRJEB29581, sample SAMEA5548365) | metagenome | biome: marine; feature: coastal; material: water | depth 1 m | study: Short-term variability in the microbial, nano- and picoplankton...
AGCGTGTTACGTGACGGGGCAGGACGCAGAATATTCAAAAGAGATTTATGAAGCTGCAATTCACAACTTTGAAATAGTACTTGTTGACAGGCTTTCTGTGATTATCGCGGCGTCAGCGATCTTAGAAACAATTATGGGTAAGGATAATGTGAGGTGTCCGAGGCTTTACACAAAGGCAAATGATTTGCTAAAAAAAGGCATTTAATATAAAACTAAGATTCTTATTTGTATAAATACTTGTTACCACCGCGATATGCAAGAGCCCCAAAAATCATTAATCCAGGCCTTCTTAGATGGGGGATGGCTAGTTCCACTCATTGGTGCGGCAGGCATGATCGCAAGGATTCTTTCTTCAAAGGAAAGCATTACCGCTCAGCTTCTTTGCAAACGGATTCCAGCAGCTGCTATATCAAGCGGCATCGCGTGGTACATATTAGAGCAAACAACAATTGATAGTTTGTATAAAGCGGTGATTTATGGTATTGTCGGTGTTATATCACCAGAAGTGATTGACGGTATTGTTACCTTGGCTAAAAGAATCGCGAAAAACCCTTCGCGATTTATTCGGAAATGATTGATGAAAACGTTTGCTAGAATATTTTTGCTTTCAATCATTGGCATTTTTTCCTATAAAGCTTTGCTCGGGATCTGTGTTTGGTACAGAGAAAAGGTTAACCATCTTGGACTTCCGAATGAAACTTTAAACGCCGCGGCGGATGACGTTCTCATGGGCCTTGTGGTGTTTATTACCGTTGTTCTATCGTCTCAAATCGGTAGAAAAAGGTGTAAGTGATAAAATTAGTTTCATCAGGGATTAATTATTAATTGATCACTAACAAATAAAATGTATAAATAGTTGTATGGCAAAACCAACAACTAGAACCGAATTGGCTGACTACTGCTTGAGAGAGCTTGGATCTCCCGTGGTTGAGATCAACATCGACGACGATCAAATCGAAGATCGCATTGACGAAGCAATACAATTTTGGCAAGAATATCACAGCGACGCAACTGTAAAAACCCTGATCAAGCATCAGGTAACGGCGTCTGAGCTCACTTCAAATGAGATCGAAGTTCCCGACTCCATTCTTTCTGTTGTGCGTGTTCTTGCATTTCAGGACTTCTCCAGCAACTCGATATTTAATGCAAAATATCAGATGTACCTAAATGACTTTTATGGGATGCGTAATCCCAGTGGTCTTTTAAATTACGAGCTTACCCAGCAGTACATGAGCTTGGTCGAAGACATCCTTAACGGCCACGGTCAAATGTTTGCCTTTAACCGTCACAAAAACACCGTTAAGTTCCACGCAGATATTGCTGATCACGTCGCAGAAGGCGAATACATTATTTTTGAAGCCTACCAAACGGTAGACCCCTCTGCTTACACCGACGTTTTTGACGACATGGGTTTAAAAGAACTTCTCACGCTTCTTATTAAAAAGCAGTGGGGACAAAACCTTAGTAAGTTCGAAGGTATGCAACTCCCTGGTGGTGTTACAATCAACGGGACTAAAATATACGATGACGCTGTCTCCGACATCAAAGAGTTGAAGGAAACATGGCAGCTTAAATACGAAGAACCCGTTGACTTCTTTATCGGATAATGCCAACCAACCAATATTTTCAAAACGGTACTCGCCAGGAGCAAGATCTCTACGAGTCGCTGGTTATTGAGGCCATTAAAATATATGGCCAAGATTGCTACTACATTCCACGGAAAATTGTCAAGCAAGACTTGATTATTAACGAGGATCTTATCAGTGAATTCGAGAAAGCTTTTAAGATTGAAATGTACGTTGACAGCGTCGATGGCTTTGAGGGTGACGGTCAATTACTTTCTAAGTTTGGTCTTGAGATACGTGACTCCGTAAACCTTGTTGTTTCTAATCTTCGATGGAACCAGCTTGTGGGCAGATATGGATACACCGCTGATAGCGTTCGACCGCTCGAGGGAGACCTTATTTACTTTCCACTAACATCCGGCTTATTCGAGATCAAGTTTGTTGAAGATAAAAAGCCTTTCCACCAGTTAAAAGACATTGCCGTTTACCGACTCTCGTGTGAGCTCTTTGAATACGAAAGCCAAGAGATTGACACGGGTATTGATGAGATTGACCGAATTCAGGCAGTTGCTGGTGACACACAAATTTTGGAGTACACAAGCAACGACTCTCCTTCTGGGTTTGGTCTTCAAGAATTTGAAACACTCACCTTTACTTTACCAAGCGGAGTTACTGGGTCCTGCGAGTTCTTTAAGTATGACAGCGTGGAGGATTCTCCAGACATACAAAGGGTTCACGTGAGTCCTCCGACATTTAACGACGGCAAGTACCATGCGCTAACAACAGGAACCGTTCTTACGGGTCAAAATTCCGGTTCAGTTATTACCATAACAAACATCAACCAAATTGATGATGGAACCGCTGATGATTCCGAGCTTTTTCCCAATGATCCTGGCGCGCAGAACTCTGCTTTTAGTCAACACGTTAATGTGAATGATTTTCTTGATTTTAGTGAGGAAAATCCGTTCGGAGAGCCCTTTAACTTTTAAGCATGCTTGGTCACTCATACTTTTACAACGAAACCTTGAAGAAAATAGTTTCTATTTTCGGAACTCTTTTTAATGATCTCGAGGTGGCTGATGTTAGTGGTGGAAAAATGGTTGGGGTAAAACGAGTCCCGCTTTCTTATGCTCCCAAAGAAAAATACCTTGCAAGGGTTCAGCAGGAAATCGAACGTAATGTTTCTATAAAGCTGCCCCGCATGTCTTTTGAGATGGTTGATATTTCTTATGACGGCGTGGTTAAGTTAAATCGCCTTAACAGAAACATCCAAACGGATGCAGAGGGAAACAAAGTAAAGGTGTGGCAAAGCTCACCGTACATTCTTGCCTTTGAATTACAAATTATGTCAAAGGGGCAGGATGAAGCACTTCAGGTGCTTGAACAGATTCTTCCTCATTTTAATCCCAACTACACCGTTACTGTTAATGGTTTAGAAGGTCCAGAAAGCAAAAGCGATATTCCTATAATGATAGACTCGGTTAACTTTGAGGACAGCTATGAAGGTGATTTTGAATCTTCAAGAAGGTTACTTGTTTACACCCTGGGATTTACGATCCGAACTAAATTTGCCTTCCATCCCGCGGAAGCTGTTGGCATTATTGAAACGGTGGATACCTTTTTCAACGAATTCGATGGCGGTGGAACTTACGTCGACGCGGGTGTTCGAGTAACAGAAACCACCAGCGTAATTGGAACTAAACCGGACGCTTAGCATGCTTGGTCACTCATACTTTTACAACGGAACCATTAAGAAAATTGTTTCGGTTTTCGGTCAGGTGTTTAACGACATCCATCTAGCTCACGTCGCGGAAGGTAAGATGGTGGGTGTCAAACGTGTGCCTCTTTCTTATGCTCCCAAGGAAAAATACCTTGCAAGGATCAAACAGGATGTTGAGAGAAACATTGCTCTTAAATTACCTCGTATGTCCTTTGAAATGACCGACATCTCTGCTGGCACAGACACCAAATTAAACCGCATGAACCGGTCTATTCAAACCGACGAAGAGGGAAATACGGTTAAGGTTTGGCAGTCTACATCATACCAGCTTGGCTTTTCTTTAAACATCATGTCGCGAGGACAAGACGAAGCACTTCAGATTTTAGAGCAAATTGTTCCGCACTTTAATCCCAACTACACACTTTCTGTTAAAGGTCTTGAAGGACCAGAGAGTGTGTCTGATGTACCGCTCACGTTAACGGGTGTTGTTAGCGAAGATGCATACGAAGGTGATTTTGAATCATCGCGAAGACTGATTGTTTACACACTCACGTTCGATGTCAAGGTTAAATTTTCCTTTCATCCCAACACCGTTGGTCTTATAGAAACGGTGGACACATTCTTTCACGACTTTGACACAAATGGAGTTTACACAGACGCAGGTGTCCGCGTAACCGAAACTGAAACTGTGATAGGCACCAAACCCGACGCTTAGCATGCTTGGACACGAATACTTTTACAATGGGACCATTAAGAAAATGGTTTCCGTTTTTGGACAGTTATTCAATGACATTGAAATAGCTCAGGTTGAAAGTGGCAAAATGAAGGGAGTCAAGCGTGTGCCACTTGCGTATGCCCCAAAGGAAAAATACCTTGCTCGGGTTAAAGCTAATGATCAACGTGACATTGCTCTTAAATTACCTCGCATGGCGTTTGAGATGACGGAGGTTACCTACGACCCAACCACCAAGTTAAACCGGATGAACCGCAGCACACAAAACGATGCCGATGGAAATACGGTTAAGGTTTGGCAGGCTGCTCCTTACCTTCTTGGCTTTTCTCTGCATATCATGTCACGCGGCCAAGATGAAGCACTTCAAATACTGGAGCAGATTATTCCGCACTTTAATCCCAACTACACCGTTTCCGTTAAGGAGTTAGAAGGACCCGAAAGCGTGACAGACGTTCCACTTCAATTAACTGGAATAAGCTCTGAGGACGGATACGAAGGTGATTTTGAATCATCGCGAAGACTGATTGTTTACACACTCACATTTAACCTTCGCACAAAATTTACAAGTAACCCGCGGAGTGCAGGTCTTATCAAGGCCGTTGATACCTTCTTTTATGACCACGACGCTGGAGGCAAATACGACGACGCAGGTGTTCGAGTTAGAACAGGAACTTTCGAAGACACCCCAGACTTCTTTACAACCGTTACGGAGATTGGTGAGGCACCCGATCCCGATAATGTTAACTGGGCTAATAGTATATCAGTGGGAGCCGATTTTCTGTCATTCGACGGAGTTAAGATAATCATTGGCGACTAAAAAATATAAATAGAATCATGTCACAAATCAACTTAGGAAGTGGAGATCAAGGTTCACCACCTACAGAAGCGCAAAAGGAACAGCTCCGAGCTGCGCTTTTACCAGATAACATTTCTACCTTTACAACTACAGAGCGGGACAAATTAGAAGGAATTGAAACCGGTGCGGACGTTACGGACACCACCAACGTTGTAGCGGCTCTTACACCTGGAAGCAATATAACTATTGCTGCGGACGGAACCATTTCCTCTAACGACATCAGTCTTTCTGATGAGCAGGTTCAGGATATCATCGGAGCGATGGTTACGGGTAATTCCGAAAGCGGAATCACCGTTACGTATGACGATGAAACAGGTTCTATTGTCTTTAGTGTTGAATCACAAACGGACGAAAACTTTACCACCGCTGACCACTCGAAATTAGATGGCATTGAAGCCGGTGCTGATGTAACACCCACCTGGGTACCTGATGCAGATCCGAGCTACGCGACCGAAACCTATGTTGATAGCGAGGTATCCAACCTTGTTGACTCCGCTCCAGGCACACTTGATACACTTAATGAACTCGCGGATGCTCTTGGAGATGATCCAAACTTTGCTACCACTATAACCAACAGTATTGGCACTAAACTCCCGCTTGCTGGGGGAACAATGAGTGGTGATATTGACATGGGAGAAAACGATCTTACTAATGTTGGTAATATCGGCATGGCTGGCTCTACAATTGATGTTGCTGGAGGTTCAGGAACGCTTACAATCGATGGAGATATTACCGTAACAGGAGACGTTAATGGACGTGATCTTTCGGATGATGGAACTAAACTTGACGGGATCGAAGCTGGCGCTACGGCCGATCAGAGCGACGCGGAGATTAAAACAGCATACGAAAACAACGCGGACACCAATGCGTTTACAGACGCGGATCACACGAAGCTTGATGGCATCGAAGCATCAGCGGATGTAACTGATACAACCAACGTTGTGGCGGCTCTTACAGCCGGGACAAATGTTACTATCGCAGGTGATGGTACAATTTCTTCCACAGACACTAATGACAACACCCAGCTTACTGATGAGGAGGTTCAGGACATTGTTGGAGGAATGGTTTCTGGTAATACTGAAGGTGGCATTGCCGTTACATACGACGACACCAGTGGCACTCTTGACTTTGCTGTTACTTCCCAAACTGACGAAAACTTTACTACCGCTGATCATAGCAAGCTTGATGGAATTGAAAGTGGTGCTACTGGGGATCAAACCGCGGCTGAGATACGTACTTTGGTTGACTCGGCAACAGATTCTAATGTCTTTACCGACGCGGACAACACCAAGTTAGGTGGCATTGAAACTGGCGCTGATGTTACTGATACAACCAATGTGACTGCTGCCGGAGCCTTAATGGATTCGGAAGTCACAAACCTAGATCAAGTTAAGGCGTTCGATTCTAGCGATTATGCAACCTCCGCACAAGGAACACTTGCTGATTCGGCGACACAGCCTGGAGATTTGGGAACCGCTGCAAGTCTTGATGTAGGAACATCGGCCGATGAAATTATCCAACTGGACGGTTCGGCCAGACTTCCAGCTGTGGACGCCTCACAACTGACCAATCTACCTTCTGGAGCTACTGAACTTTCTGACCTTTCCGATGTTAACACAAGCACAGCGACCAATAGAAATGTGCTGATTGCGGACGGCATTGACTTTGAATCTCGCGCATTGGTTGAGGCGGATATTTCCGATTTGGGTAGCTACCTTACAGGCATTACGGGTGAATCACTTGCCAGCTTGTCCGATGTTACTACCACTGGAGCGGAACTAGATGCGATAAAAACCAAGGTGGATGGAATTGAAGCAAGCGCCGACGTTACTGATACAACTAACGTGGTAGCCTCACTAACTGCTGGAACTAATATTACTATTGCAGGTGATGGTACCATCTCTTCTAGTGGCGGTGGCGGTGGCGGGGGACTTTCCGATGAAGAAGTTCAAGATATCGTGGGTGGTATGGTTACGGGTAATTCCGAAAGTGGTATCGCAGTTACATACGATGATACCGAGGGAACACTTGACTTCTCAGTAGCATCACAAACCGATGAAAATTTTACCACAGCTGACCACAGTAAATTAGACGGAATTGAAGCTGGTGCAACCGGCGATCAAACCGCATCTGAAATTAAGGCCTTGGTTGATTCCGCTACGGATTCCAATGTATTCACTGATGCTGATCATTCGAAGCTTGATGGCATTGAAGCCTCCGCGGATGTTACTGATACAACAAACGTTGTGAGTGCGCTAACTGCGGGAACAAACATTACCATCGCAGGTGATGGCACCATATCTTCTACTGATACAAATACGCAACTATCTGATGAAGAAGTTCAAGATGTTATTGGAGGTATGGTTGAAGGGAACACGGAAAGCGGTATTACGGTTACTTACCAGGATGATGATGGTACACTTGACTTTACTGTAGCATCTCAAACAGACGAGAATTTTACCACCGCAGATCATTCAAAACTTGATGGCATATCCTCAGGCGCTGATGTAACACCCGCTTGGGTGCCTTCATCTGATCCAAGTTACGCTACCGAGACTTATGTTGATACGGAGGTTTCAAATTTAGTTGATTCGGCACCCGGTACTCTTGATACATTAAATGAACTTGCCGCAGCCCTTGGAGATGATCCAAGCTTCGCGACAACCGTAAGTAACTCGATTGGGACGAAGCTTCCTCTTGCTGGAGGTACAATAACTGGTAACATTGTAATGTCGGGATCGGAAACAGTTGACGGCAGAGATCTTTCAGTTGACGGTACGAAACTTGATGGTATCGAAAGTGGTGCGACCGCTGACCAAACTGCTAGCGAGATTAGAACACTTGTTGATTCGGCGACAGACTCAAACGTATTCACTGATGCCGACCATTCCAAACTTGACGGGATAGAATCCGGTGCAGATGTTACTGACACCGCTAACGTTACGTCAGCTGGAGCATTGATGGATTCAGAAGTGACCAACCTTGCTGATGTAAAGGCTTTTGATTCCACTGATTATGCTACAGCAGCTCAAGGCACACTCGCTGATTCAGCAACCCAACCGGGCGATGCCTTATCTTCGCTTGATACAACCGTAACGGGATCAGAACTTAATAACTTAAAAACAAAACTTGATGGAATCGAATCTGGTGCTACAGCAGACCAAACTGGCGCCGAGATCAAGTCTGCTTATGAAGGTGAGTCTGATACAAACGCCTTTACCGATGCTGATCACTCAAAGCTTGATGGAATCGAAGCGAGTGCTACAGCAGATCAAACTGCGAGCGAGATACGAACCCTTGTTGATTCCGCTACGGATTCCAATGTGTTTACTGACGCAGACCATTCCAAGTTAGATGCGATTGAAGCTTCCGCAGATGTTACTCCAGCTTGGGTACCTTCATCTGATCCGAGTTACGCCACAGAAACTTACGTGGATACAGAGGTTTCAAATTTAGTTGATTCGGCTCCAGGCACCCTTGATACATTAAACGAACTTGCAGCGGCACTTGGAGATGATGCTAATTTTTCTACTACGGTGACAAACAGTATTGCGACCAAGCTTCCTCTTGCTGGAGGAACAATGAGCGGTGATATTGACATGGGAGCCAACGATATTACCAACGTTGGCAAAATCACTGTTGTTAACACAAGTACTGACGACAGCCTGTTAATTACAACCACCGAAGATTCCTCTGACGCAGCGCCTGTGTTAACATTCAAAAGAAACAGCAGTAGCGTTGCCAGTGGTGATTACCTTGGCCAATTAAAGTTTAAGGGAGAAAACGACGCCGATCAAGAACTTGTTTATGCAAAAGTAACAAGTAAGATTAGCGATGAAACGGACACAACCGAAGACGGGCTACTGGAGTTCGCATTGCGCAAAGCCGGTTCCTTAAATATTGGCGCACGACTTACTAGCACTGATTTAAAACTTTTAAATGGAACCTCGCTTGATATGGGCGGGGAGACAATTACTAATGTTGGAAATGTTGATGGACGAGACATTGCCACTGACGGCACGAAACTTGATGGTATTGAAGCAAGCGCGACCGCAGATCAAACCGGTTCTGAAATTAAATCTCTTTATGAAGGTGAGTCTGATACAAATGCCTTTACCGATGCTGATCATTCGAAGCTTGATGGCATTGAATCCTCCGCTGATGTAACCGATGCTACAAACGTCACGGCTGCTGGAGCGCTTATGGATAGCGAGGTTACAAACCTTGCGCAAGTTAAAGCTTTTGATTCGTCCGACTATGCCTCTGCGCTTGGTGCGGATGATAATTATGTAACTGATGCGGAGAAGACCGTTATTGGAAATACCAGTGGCACAAATACCGGGGATCAAGATTTATCATCGTATCAACTTCAGCCTTCCGAGGGTGCTTTTGCCAATGGCGATAAAACAAAGCTTGATGGTATTTCTGCTGGTGCTGATGTTACCCCGAGTTGGGTACCTTCATCTGATCCGAGTTACGCCACTGAAACATATGTTGATACGGAGGTAGCGAACGTTATTGATTCGGCGCCAGGCACGCTTGATACGCTAAACGAATTGGCTGCAGCATTGGGTGATGATCCAAACTTTGCTACGACCGTTACAAATAGTATTGCTGCCAAGCTTCCCCTTGCTGGAGGTACAATGAGCGGTGACATTACAATGGGAGCAAACGGCATTAATTTTGATGACGGTGCTACGATCGAAGTTGGTGGCGGGACAGGGGATCTTACGATCACAGGCAACTTTGATGTTTCTGGAGGTAGTTGCATACTACTTAATGGCTACGGTCGGGGTGGCTTTAAAACATACAGCGGCTTATCCGGAACCATTACCCCCTCAGGTGGAGTTGCTTTTGGATTCGCTAATTACTTTGGAAACACCGGAGCTTACTTCGCAACGAACAATTCCGGAGGATTTGAAATTTACAACTCAGCTCTCACCGCCTCAGCCGGTTTCAGCAGTACGCAGTGGGCGGCAACGGGATTCCAGGCGACTAGCCCTGGATCGGCATATAATCCGGCATTCAAGCTCGATGGGACTTCCGGCGATGAAGGAGGTTTTTATCTCAGCGGCACTGATCAGATTTGGTGTTCAGACCGGACTGATCGCGTTAAGCTTAAACTAACTGGAGAGCTGGAAGTTCTCTCAGATCTTGATGTTACTGGAGACATTATCGCAGCGGGAACGGTAGATGGCCGAGACGTTGCCGCTGACGGTACTAAGCTTGATGGCATTGAATCCTCCGCTGATGTAACCGATGCTACAAACGTCACGGCTGCTGGAGCCTTAATGGATTCAGAAGTAACTAACCTTGCACAGGTTAAGGCTTTTGATTCAAGCGATTACGCAACTGCGGCGCAAGGAACAACGGCGGATTCCGCATTACAATCGGGTGACATTGATACGCTCGCTGAACTAAACTCTGTTGTAACAGATGCGACATTGATTGATACAGCGGACAGCAGACTATCCGATAGCAGAACTTGTGATAATACTTTCGATAGTGCTGCGACTTCGCGAACAAATTTGGGACTTGGAACGGCGGCTGTAGAGTCTGCCGCTTCACTTTCTCCCGCTGGAGGCATACAAGCATACGCTGGAAGTTCTTCGCCTACGGGCTGGCTTATTTGTGATGGTAGTGCGGTTTCTCGGACTACCTACTCTGATTTGTTCGCTGTAATTAGCACTACATACGGAGTCGGTGATGGATCTTCAACATTTAATCTACCAAACATATCAGGCCGCGTGATTGCAGGAAAAGAAGCCTCCGCTACACTACTTACATCTGGTGGCAGTGGAGTCGACGGGGCAACTCTCGGATCAACGGGCGGAAGTGAGACGCACACGCTTGATGAAACGGAAATGCCTACACACTCCCACGACACTAGTGACAGATATGACACTGGAAGTGACGGATCTGGCTCTGGATCACGGGCTAGAGATAACGCTATCACAACGCTTGCGAGGACGACAACTACTGCGGGTGGGGACCAGCCGCACCAGAACACGCAGCCCACAATCGTTTTAAATTATATTATTAAAACATAAGACTAAATAGACACATGAGTT
>ERZ1047472.3209-NODE-3209-length-10925-cov-6.025207_pt1 | contig 10925 bp, 9 predicted proteins | sample MGYA00383095_ERZ1047472 | MGnify/ENA primary metagenome ERZ1047472 (study PRJEB29581, sample SAMEA5548365) | metagenome | biome: marine; feature: coastal; material: water | depth 1 m | study: Short-term variability in the microbial, nano- and picoplankton...
GGGCATGTCAGGCGATTCCCAGCAAAATTTTTGCCAATAGGCGAACTTGGTGGCTGCACTGCCAGCCATTTGGCCCACTGCCTTTTGCATTTCTAGCAACGTGGGTGTTGGCGCGTTGGCGCGGAAATCTTCTACTTCTTTCACAACACTGTCTGGGACTTGTGGGTTGTAAGGCAGGCCTGTGTTCGCCACAACGACCCGAGCAAAGCTGGCGTCATGGTTGGCCACTAACCGAAGACCAATCAGCCCGCCCCAGTCTTGGCCAAAAAATGTGATGTTGGAGAAATCGTTTTGCTCCAACCATTTGCCCATCCATTCCACTTGGCGCTCGTAACTGTAGTCTTCAAGCGCTGCCGGCTTGTCAGATTTGCCGTAGCCGGGTAGGTCTGGTGCGATAACCCGCATGCCCGCAGCAGTTAAGTACGGGACCATTTTACGATAGAGGTAGCTCCAGACCGGCTGACCATGCATGCACAGCACAATGGGTCCATCGGCTGGGCCCTCATCTAAGTGATGAATGCGCAGGTCGCTATTGTCATGGGTTTTAATGTTGGTGTAGTGCGGGGCGAAAGGGTACCCAACTAGATTTTCGAATTGTGAATCAGGGGTGCGCAGTATTTTCACTTTGGAAGTCTCGTTTAATAATGACATTCATTATAATGATTGAGGCGAGAATTGGAAGATGGAGACGAAGACGAAGACGAAGACGAAGACGGAGGTGGAGCTGGAGGCTAAGGTAAAGGTAAAGGTAAAGTATGCCTTGTTAGGTAACTGTGTCTGGGCGGCTTTGCGCAGTTATTTAGGTCGTGATTGCTAGGCATCAAAGTGCTGCTTTTTTCTCAAGCGGCGCAGGGCTAAGGTTGTGTTAGTAGTGCTTTTTTTGAAACCCTGACCTCCAACTCTTTGTTCAGAAAATCGCTTGGGCTAACTTTGTTTAAGCTTGTCTGCCAGCGCTTGGGTTTGCGGAGAAACAGCGGCGCTGAATATGCCCACTACTGCATCAATCAGGCTATGTAAAAAAAGCTCGGCTTGGTCGCCACTGAAAGCATTTTTCTGCCGAGCTTGATGGTACATAGAGGTTGAGCAAAGTGTTACCGCTGCATCTAAGCGGCGTTGATAAATCTCGCTGGTAAGATGCGGTAGGGCCTTTTTGAGCATTACGCCAACTTGTTTTCCGCTTTGCCCTCCGCCCCCTTGGCTAACCGCCAATTCTGTTGGGGATGCGTCTGTAAGCACCAGTTCGTGACCAAAGGCTTTGACATAGAAGCGGTAGCCAGCGTTTTCACAGGCCAACTGAAAAGACGGCTGCACCATAAGCATGCAGATTTCTTGAATGCTGGGCTGCTCGTTGGGCAACGCTTCTATCAGTTCGGCACGTTTTGCGTGTGTCTGCTCAGAACGGGTCAATAAAATGGCTTCAATCAACCCAGTGAGATTTTTAAAGTGGTATTGCAGGACAGATTCATTTTTCTGGTTTGCAGCACCGACAATGTCGCGGATAGACACATTTTCAATGCCCCGCTCAGCGATCAACTGCTCCGCGGCCTGCATTAAAGCTTTTTGAGTTGCCTCGCTGCGTGCGCGTCTATTGTCTGTAGTTGAGTTATGCGCTTGAATCTGAGTTCTCCTTCGAATATACGCCTGCCTGATGGCCCATAAAAGACTGACCTCAGACAGCGAGTATAATGCTTAGTGTCTGCGCTAGCCAAGCGCCCCTTGCCCCAGTGGGTTGTGCGGGCGGGGCAATTATTAACAGGCGGCCCACAGTCGAGGACAGCTCCCTAGGCAGTGGATCTTTTTCTTTTTTTTGGGGGGGGGAGGGGTTAACCCTCGCTGGTCTCAAAGTCTAAGAGACTGGCACCGCCTTCCACCAAAGCGCCCGGTACAAAGTGAAACTGCAACACTTTGCCTTCTACTGGGGCTTTGATGGTGTGCTCCATTTTCATGGCTTCCATCACCACAAGTCCTGTGCCGACGCTCACGGTCTCGCCGACCTCAACCAGATTGGCGACAATTTTGCCATTCATAGGCGCCTGTAAGCCGCCGCCGTCTGCGGTTTCATCTGCGATGCCAATGTCTGGGTTCGTTAAGTGTCCTTGGATACTTGCGCCGTCAAAAAACAGGGTGAAGGCGGCTTTGTTAGATGCGCTGTTGTCCCTGTTTGTACGCGCTATGGTCAAGGTATGAGATCGGCCATCTAAGCTAATGCTGATTTGATCGTCAATCACCGTGCCGTAGACCTTTTGCGTGCCTAATTCCGAGTGCAGTAGATATCCGTTGCCAACCGTATGCTCGGCCTCAACGTGAAATTCTGTGCTACCTTCTGTCAAATCCAACGCTAGATTGACTGCCTGTTGGTTGGGCTCGTTCATGCGCCAAGCATTGCTTTGCGCCCAGGGCGAATGGGGATCACTGGCTGCTGTTTTAGATGCATGTTGGTTGGCCGTTAACTGCGCAAGGGCCGCCGCGGCAACCAGCAATGGCACGTTCTCATTGTTGGATGGGAACAATACGTCGCTGTAGGTTTGAATAAAACTGGTGTCTAAATCAGCCTCTCTAAAGCCTGCTGATTTGCTCAAAGTATGCAAAAAGCTGACGTTGGTGGTGACCCCAGCCACATGATATTCGCTCAGCGCTTTAGTGAGCCGTCGCAGGGCACTCGCTCGGTCCTTGTCCCAAACAATGAGCTTAGAAATCATAGGGTCGTAATAAATACTGATTTCATCGCCTTGAACAACGCCGGTATCAATGCGCACATGGTCAGATTCGGCCGGTGTGGCTAAGAAACTTAGCCGACCTGTTTGTGGCAAAAACTCTTGTTCTGGGTCCTCGGCATAAATGCGCGCTTCAATAGCGTGCCCCATAAGCGGTACTTGGGTTTGTTGCACGGGCAGGGGCTGGCCATTGGCCACCAGAATCTGCCATTCCACCAAATCAAAGCCGGTGATCATTTCGGTAACAGGGTGCTCTACTTGCAGGCGCGTGTTCATCTCCATGAAGTAGAAGTCACCGCTGGCGTCCAACAAGAACTCCACTGTTCCTGCGCCCACGTAGTTAATGGCCTGGGCGCACTCTAATGCCGCCTTGCCCATTTTCTCGCGCAGGCTGTCGCTCATACCTGGTGCGGGTGCTTCTTCAATAATTTTCTGGTGACGACGCTGAATGGAGCAGTCGCGCTCGTTCAGATAAACCCCATTACCCAACTGATCACAAAAAACTTGTATCTCAATATGTCGCGGCTTGAGTAAGTATTTTTCTACCAGCATCAACTGATCGCCAAAAGCGTTAGTGGCTTCGCGCTGGGCAGCGGCTAATGCCTCATGGAACACGTCAGCGCTTTCCACAATACGCATGCCTTTACCGCCACCGCCAGCGGCTGCTTTAAGCAGCACCGGATAACCGATCTTTGCCGCCTCTTGCTGTAAAAAATCTGGGTTTTGGTTGTCGCCATGGTAGCCGGAAAGTAATGGCACGCCAGCGGACTGCATAATTTCTTTGGCTGCAGATTTAGAACCCATGGCTTCAATAGAGGCCACAGGCGGTCCAATAAAATTCAGACCATTGTCACTGCAGGCTTTGGCAAACCCAGCATTTTCGCTGAGGAAACCATAGCCAGGGTGAATGGCATCTGCACCGGTTGCCAAGGCTGCTTGAATTACTTTGTTGTAATCCAAGTAGGAGGCATTGGCTACAGATTCGCCAATATGAATGGCCTCATCTGCCATGCTTACGTGCAAGGCATTGGCATCTGCATTTGAATAGACGGCAACACTAGATAAGCCGAGCTTTTTTACAGTGCGAATAATGCGACAGGCAATTTCGCCGCGGTTTGCGATAAGTACTTTGCTGATCATTGGATTACATCCTAAACACGCCGAAGCGTGTTGAAGCTATTGGGCGATTGAGAGAGGCAGATATGCCAAGGCCAAGCACCATGCGGGTGTCAGCAGGGTCAATAATACCGTCGTCCCAAAGTCTCGCTGATGCGTAGTAGGGGTGACCTTGTTGATCGTAGGTGTCTAGTACCGGTTGTTTGAATGCCGCTTCATCTTCCGTAGACCACTCTTCACCTTGGCTCTCTAATTGATCTCGTTTGAGTTGTGCCAAGACGCTGGCCGCCTGTTCGCCTCCCATGACAGAGATGCGCGCGTTGGGCCACATAAATAGAAAACGGGGGTCATAGGCGCGTCCGCACATACCGTAATTGCCAGCGCCAAACGAACCGCCGATAACCACAGTGAACTTAGGCACCTGAGCGCAAGCCACAGCCGTGACCATTTTGGCTCCGTGCTTGGCAATGCCGCCCGCTTCGTATTGTTGGCCAACCATGAAGCCCGCAATGTTTTGCAGAAACACTAGGGGTATTTTGCGTTGCGCGCATAACTCAATAAAGTGCGCGCCTTTAACGGCGGACTCGCCAAACAAAATGCCGTTGTTAGCGACAATGCCAACAGGATAGCCGTAGATGCGAGCGAAGCCTGTGACTAATGTGGTACCAAACAAAGCTTTGAATTCGTCGAAGTCAGAGTTGTCGACAATGCGCGCAATAACATCGCGCACGTCATAAGGCTGGCGCGCGTCGCTGGGCACAATGCCATAAATCTCTTTAGGGTCGTAGGCAGGTGCAACGGGTTCGCGTAAATCAACGGTAGCCGGTTTGGTTCGGTTCAAGTTTTTAATGCACTGACGCACCAACTGCAACGCGTGTTCGTCGTTCTGCGCGTAATGATCGGTGACGCCAGAAGTACGCGAGTGCAAGTCAGCACCGCCCAGTTCTTCAGCCCCAACAATCTCGCCAGTGGCCGCTTTAACCAACGGCGGACCAGCAAGAAAAATAGTGCCTTGGTTTTTAACAATAATGGCTTCATCCGCCATGGCCGGAACGTAAGCACCGCCAGCAGTACAAGAACCCATGACCGCTGCAATTTGCGGAATGTTTTCAGCGGACATGTTGGCTTGGTTAAAGAAGATACGACCAAAGTGATTGCTGTCAGGAAAAATATCGTCCTGCAAAGGCAGGTTGGCACCGCCGGAATCCACTAAGTATATGCACGGCAGATTATTCTGCGCGGCAATGGCCTGAGCGCGCAGGTGCTTTTTAACTGTAAGCGGGTAGTAGCTGCCCCCCTTAACCGTGGCGTCATTCACCACAATAATACATTCCTGACCCTCTACACGGCCGATACCAGTGATGATGCCTGCGCTCGGTACCTCTTCAGGGTAAATATCCAGCGCAGCCAGCTGCGACAGCTCCAAAAACGGACTGCCCGGGTCCAGCAAGTGCTTAACGCGGTCTCTAGGCAACAATTTGCCCCGAGCCACATGGCGCTGCTGGTACTTTTCACCACCCCCTTTTTTGGTTTCAGCCACCTTTATCGCAAGGTCTGCAACAAGGACGCCCATGGCGTCTTTATTGGCCTTAAATTCAGCGCTACCGGTGTTAATGGTGCTGGGAAGTACTGGCATTGGTTAAATCTCCTCGGTCTTCAATGCTCGCAAAGCGTTTGCCCAAACCGCAATAACCCCACCGCAAACAGAGAGTGAACTCGGCTTTGGCGGGGTGAATTGATGAGTTTGCATGGCGCTTTTAGGCGACATCGAATGTGTTTTCTCTACCGAACTATACCTGTAGAGGAAGGGCGCGCCTATGGTTTTGGGGGAGGTGCCGTCACTCCAGAGGTCTGAATAATTTGTCGTAGCACTTTTTTGGACCGTTAGAGACGCGCCTTTCTTGATTTTCGCGTTGACTGTCGAAACGGCGCAATGCCCAGTAGGAGTAAGTTAATGAGTAAGATGGAAAGGGTAAAATCAGAGAAACGTAGTAGGCGCTTAAAAAATAAATGCTCTTCTTACAGAGTGTTGCCGTGGTGTCCGTAGTTTATGTATCTCATTTGGACAAGCCTATTCATGTACATGAATAAAAAACACCAGCGTATCGTTAACCGATCAACTTTGCGTCGATAGCTCATCTGTCGAGGTTACTTACTTCAGGTCCAATCTGCGCTCACCGTTCTCACTAAAACGGCCGCGTTTCCCCTACGTCGAATACCCAAGTCTTATCTCCAGCTAAGACCGTTGTGGCGGCGGCTTCTCTGAATAGCACCGGCGGCTCCGCTAGCGGCTCATCAGATAGATCAAAGGTGCCAAAGTGTATGGCCAGTACATGCTTTGCCTTGATGTCTAACGACGCCATTACTGACTCTGCTGGGTCCATATGCGAGGCTTTCATCATGGCGGTGGGTTCGTAGGCGCCTATGGGCATGGCGGCCACATCGAAGGGGCCAAGCTTTTCACCAATTTCTTTAAAGCCGGGGAAGTAGCCGGTGTCGCCGGCAAAATAAAAGCGCTTTTCTGGTCCGGTCACGGCCCAAGACGACCACAGTGTTTTGCGTGTGTCGCTGATGGAGCGCTTGCTCCAGTGCTGTGTCGGTAGGCAGTGAATAGTTAGGTCTTGATAAGTTGCAGTATCGCCCCAGTCCATCTCGGTGACGTTTGCTACGCCTTGGCTGTTAAGTAATTTTGCATTGCCTAGAGGCACAAAGAATTTTGTGTCGACGCTGCGTTTCGCCAAGGCTTTTAGTGTGGGTAGGTCTAGGTGGTCGTAATGATTGTGCGACACAACCACAAAATCAATTTTAGGCAAGTTGTCTATTTCAATGCCGGGCTCTACAAACCGGCGTGGGCCGATGTAGGCCATTGGGCTGGGCCAGTCTGACCATATGGGGTCGGTAAGGAATGTGACGCCATGCATTTGCACCAGCACCGTTGCGTGGCCTACCCAGGTGACCGTGGCTTTTTCTTTATTCAGTGCATTGGCCCGCAGTGCCGCGCCATCGTTTTTTCTCAGTGTTGGTGCACCGTTGCTGCTGCGAAAGTACGTGCCAAAACGGCGCAGCAGAAAAGGCACTCGAACGTTGAGTCCGCCTTGGGACAATTCGCCTTTGACGTTGGTGAACAGACCTTTTTCGTCCAAGGGGGCTTTGGTAAAGTTTGCCATGGTGTCTTCGCTAGCCTGTGTGACTTGAATGAGTGAAGCGGAAATGAGGGCCAAAAGTAAGGCTAATATTTTCATACGACGCAATGTGGTAATTCCGGAAAAAGCAGACTGCGCATCCTAATAGATATTCCATATGAATGGGTAGCGGGTAGACGGTCGGCGGATTTTCAACTTGGGTATTTTGCTTGCGTAACTTTGCCGCTTCGCCCTAGGATGCGCCAATCATAAAGCCACAAAGTAGGAGGTTGTATGCTGGCAATAATTGGCGGCTCTGGGCTATATCAATTAGACGAGCTGAGTATTGAAAAAGAACACGTTATAGATACGCCCTTCGGTCAGCCCTCTAGCCCAATTATGCAAGGCCGTTATCAGGGCCAGAGCGTTTTGTTCTTGGCGCGCCATGGGGTTAATCACCAACTGCTGCCTGGCGAGGTAAATTATAGAGCGAACATATTCGCCCTAAAGTCTTTGGGCGCACGTCGTGTTTTGGGGATTTCTGCGGCAGGCAGTTTGCGCGAAGACTTAAAGCCTGGTGACTTGGCCATTGCTTCCCAATATTTTGATCACACTCGTGGCAAGCGTGCCTACAGCTTTTTTGGCGATGGTGTGGCAGCCCACGTTTCTACTGCCTATCCGGTGTGTCCGGCGTTGTCAGCAGACATTCAAAGCGCGGCGGCGCGTATTAGCCAAGCCCTGCATATTGATAAAACCTATGCCTGTGTTGAAGGGCCGCGGTTGGGTACTCGTGCCGAGAGTTTCTTTTTACGCGACAGCGCAAAGTGCGATTTAGTCGGCATGACCAATGTGCCTGAAGTGTTTTTGGCCCGAGAAGCGCAGATGGCTTATTGCACCATTTGCCTAGTCACAGACTTTGACTGCTGGATGGACGATCCGGCCCAACATGTGAGCGTAGAAAAGTTTTTTGCCACTTACCAAGGGGCTATGACCAACGCCAAAGCAATATTGCCTGAGCTTTTGCGTGTGCCGTTTACCGACACGCCAGTGGAAGTTCGTGAAGCATTAGCTGGATCTGTGCTGACCGCTGACGAGGCGTTAACCGACAGCCAAAAACATTGGTTAGAGGTTTTGCGGGCTTAGTGCTGTTTGCAAAGTTTGGCGGCTATTAGCTAAAGGCTTTTATCGGCTAGCTAGCCGCCTAACTAGCGGTCTAACGAGCTGCTAGGACTGACTATTGGCCAAAAGCCATTCACCAAAAACTAGGCGCTGCAACTGCCGCCGCCCAGTACGCAAAATTTGGCGCAATGGGGGTGGTTGAGTTGGACACTTTGAGACGCCTGTTTGAGCGTGGTGCCCAAATTGAATTGCTCGTCATATGCCAACAGAGTACACGCCATGACCGAGGGCTTGTCTTGGCCCTTGTGCTTAACCACCATGCGCGAGCTGGCGCACATCATGTCGCTTGCTGCTACGCCAAGAATGTTCCAACAATCGGTGGTGATCTCCGGTATCAGATCGTCGTTGTTCATTTCCGGGAACAAGGTCAGCTGCTTGGTATCCAGCGCATCAATAGCAATTTTTTGCCGTTTGAACAGGGCTGCAAAACCCTCACGTAATTCCGCTTCGCTTTCGCCCCAGCGTGTGCGGCCAGCAATATCAATTTGAAACTTGTTGGTAGACAACCATTTAAGGCCCTTGATCATAGGTGCCCAAGAATCTGCACCGCGTTCCTCTTCGTGCAGGTTTTGTTTGAAATGGTCTACCGACACCCGCAGCGTTAGCGCATTGCCATAAGCCTTTTTCAAATCTAAAAGCCCAGCTTGTATGCGAGGGCGCATCATCGGGCGCATGGCATTGGTTAACACCAATAACGCAAAGCCGTGACTCAAACACGCCTGCATAATGGCCAAGATGTCAGGGTTCATAAACGGCTCGCCGCCGGTAATGCCTATTTCGCGGGTTTTGTAGCTGTCGCGCTGGATCTCATCCAGATAGGGCAAAACTTCGGCGAGGGTCAGGTAAGACAAGCGGTCATTGCTGGGGGTAGATTCTATGTAGCAGTTTTCGCACGCCAAGTTGCATAGTGTGCCGGTGTTCAGCCACAGGGTATTCAGCTTGTTCAAGGCGACATGGGCGCGTGGGCTACCGTTGTCGGTAATGTAAGGGTCGGCAAATTTCATTGATGCTAGGTTACTGCTTAAGAGCGCGCATGGTATCTACTTTTTGGTGATTTTGTTGACTACATCACACAAATGTAAGAGGTGGCGTTGAGTTTTTCGCGTTCACTCAATTTTTCACTTATAGTCCGGCCTCAATCAAGAATTGGATGTGTAATGAATGGATTTGTGAAAATTTTGGTTATCGTGCTGGGCGTTGCCCTAGTGCCGACTACCGCTGTGATTACTGCCGCGGCGAAACAAAGTTCTGCAGATGGACCAAATAGGGTCTTTTCTGGAGGGGTTCTGACTTCTGGCGATCTCTACAGTGGTGCAGAGCCGGATTGGAGTTTTCTCAGCGAGGTTCCAACGCTTGAACTACAGCTCGTCAACCCGCCTGAATCTCGTCGTATTTGGGTGGCTGAGGTGCGCGGTAAAATGTACGTGTGGTCCGGCTATATGAATTCGTTTTTCGGAAAAATTTGGAAAACGTGGCCAGGTCAAGCTGTTGCCGATGGTCGAGCGGTTGTGCGGATAAATGGCATTCGTTACGAGCGTCAATTGACGCGCATTCAAACCGGTGATGTATTAGATGAGATTGCTGCAGCCATTAGCGCTAAATATCCATCCCAAGCTACCCGTGCGGTGATTGATTCTGGCGACTTGTGGGTATTTGAGGTTGCGCCGCGTAACGAAAGTATCACTGCTGCTGAGGCGGTTGTCGAAGGGTCTGTTTTAGAGAACGTTGAAGCCATGACCGAAGGAGTGACCGAAGGAGTGACTGAAGAAATGGTTGTAGTAGTAGGAGACCAATCATGAGCTCATTTTTTAAATGGATTGCCGTGGCGGTTGTTGTTACCGCGTTGAGTGTTTGGTTTATTCCCGGGGTGGCTGATGCCGTTGAAGGCATATTCCAGTTAGTGGTTTTGGTTATTTCTTAGTAGTCAATATCCTGTGAGGGGGTTGCCGTTTTAGTACTTACTTTGAGTACTAAAAAAGTGCCCCCGCACAAATTTTTCCCCCTTAAATTGCCGCCCTAATTTCTAGGCTTAAGTTATCTGCCTAACCTTGTCTGGCTAGATGCTTTTTTTAGTGAATGCTCAAAGACTACTCTAAGTTCGGCTTTCTATGTGCCGCACGCCTTCAGGTTGGCGTTATCTACATACTCAAAAATCTGTGTCTGCGGATGAAAGGTAAACCACGCAAACCAAAAGCTTGTCAGCGAGGGCAGTGGCTCTCCGTCCGCATCAGTAATCCATGCACTGTTGTTGGCGTCATCCCATTCTATTCGAATGGTCTGGTCTGCGATTTTATCGGTGAAACATTGCTTATCGTATGCGCGCAATTTGATAAATGGATAGGCTTTGCTAATGCCGCTTAAATTTACCCCTAGTACTTGTTCTTTGGGGTGGAATTGGCGCGGTGCTTTGTTGGTCACCGAAAAGTACAGGCCGCGATTTTTTTTATAGTTGGGATAAGGGTTGGTTTTGTAGGCTTCAGCAAAGCGTTTGTCGCCGTGCATGATTTGGGTTTGCGGGTGGCGCTCTTGCCAGCTTGCCCAAGTGGTATGCCAAACCGGCAGTATGGGTAGCTTAGTGGCGACCATTGGACCTGAAATGGCTTCTGCGGAAATTTGTGACCAGAGTGATTGTGTATTGCGGTCGTACATCAGTAGGTCGCTGTTGTAGAGCAAGCCAGAAACGCCAAAGTTGAGTTCGGCGGTTTTGCCATCTGCAAGGTTTATGTTGGTGGCGAATAACACGCCGCTGCCGCAAAGGGGGCAGAAGGATACGGTGAAATGTTGGTCCTCTATG
>ERZ1047472.3212-NODE-3212-length-10921-cov-5.204675_pt1 | contig 10921 bp, 10 predicted proteins | sample MGYA00383095_ERZ1047472 | MGnify/ENA primary metagenome ERZ1047472 (study PRJEB29581, sample SAMEA5548365) | metagenome | biome: marine; feature: coastal; material: water | depth 1 m | study: Short-term variability in the microbial, nano- and picoplankton...
TGTCCCGTGACTACATCTAAGTTTACGATAGTTAATAAATTTAAAAAACTATTCCAATTTGTTTTATTCTCAAGATTATTGTTAATAGCTTCTTTACAGTGAGGAATGAGTTTAGATTTAAGATCATCAATATTTATTTTAGAACGAACACATATAATAATTCTATATTTGTTATTTATTTGATTATCTAAAAATCTCCAAAACAACGCTGGTATTATTTTTCTTACAGAAAGATCTCCTGAACCTCCAATAATTACAAAGTCGCTTGGGATTAATTGAGCCGTTTCTGGTATATTATTATTCATTTTATATTTCTATCTTACTAAATATTTTTCATAATCTGATACTAATAGATGAATGGGATCAGCATCTTCTTCAACTGAAGTAAACCTTGGTATTGTTTCCAAAAATACATTATCTTGATTATCATCATTAATTGATGATACTTCTCCAATTAAGACATCCCCACCATGCCCCCAAAATTTATGCCAATTACCTGGAAATAAAGTTACACTCTCTCCTGGTTCCAAAATAACTTTAGATCCTGCTGGTAAAATTAACTGTTCTGAATTTTTTAAAAAACTAATGGGTTTATTCAAATCTATATTTCCCTGAGGATTAGAAGAAAACATTTCAATACACAAAAATCCTCCACCTCGATTTATTATATCTTCAGTTTTTTCTATATGTCTGTGCATTGGTGATATTTGATCTTCACGAGATATCATGATTTTTTCTGCATAGGGAATATTGTTATTTTTCTTATTAATATTATTTCCATTTCTGACAGTAAATAATGTTAATCCAGTACTTTCAAAAAGATTGGTGCCATAATCCGTTATATCCCACCCTAATTTAAAGTTAAAAAAATTAGATTTTTTTTCATAGTTAGATATTAATAAATCAGGAGTTAAATATGCAAATGGTGGAAGCATAAAACCCATTGATTTAATAAACTCTTTAGATTGATTTAATACTGTATTTATTTTTGAACGTTTCATTGTTTTAATTTAAAAAACCTATTATTTTATTCTCTGCCCATTTTTAGGATCAAAATATGTAACTTTTTGTAAGTTGAAAGAAAATTTAACTTTAGAACCAATTTTTACATCTGTTTCAGAATGAAAACGCGCAGTAACTTCTTTATTCCCCAACTTTGTAACAACAAACGTGTCTGAACCTGCTGGCTCAATTATGTCAACTTTAGAAGAGATAAACTGATAATTAGAACCTTTTTTTGAACCATTTTCAGTAATGTTTTCAGGTCTTACTCCAATAATTATATCTTTTGGCAATTTTAATTTATTTTTTTCTATTAGGGTTGCAGTTGAACCATCTTCCAGTTTGATTTCTATTGTAATATGATTTTTTTCTTTTTTTGTTGTTGCTTCAATAAGGTTCATTGCCGGGGACCCCATAAAATCTGCAACAAATATATTTTCTGGATAGTTATAAATTTCAAAAGGTGTTCCAATTTGTTGAATAAAACCATCTTTCATAACAACTATCTTAGTGGCTAATGTCATTGCTTCAATTTGATCATGAGTTACATAAACCATTGAAGCACCAAGGTCATAATGGAGTCTTTTAATTTCAGTTCTCATTTCAACTCTTAATTTTGCATCAAGATTAGATAGGGGTTCATCGAATAAGAATAATTTTGGGTTTCTTACTAACGCCCTACCCATAGCAACCCTCTGTCTTTGTCCACCTGATAGTTGACTTGGTTTTCTTTTTAAAAGACTTTCTATTTGCAATTGGTTAGCAACCTCATTTAGTTTCTTCTTTTGTATTTCTTCAGAAATACCTCTTACTTTCATTCCAAAAGTAATATTTTTTTCAACTGTCATTGTTGGATAAAGAGCATAAGACTGAAATACCATGGCAATATCTCTATCTTTAGGGGCCACTTCTGACATGTCCTTATTATTGATAGAGATTTCTCCACCATTAATTTTCTCTAAACCTGCTATACAGTTTAATAGAGTAGACTTACCACACCCAGAAGGACCAACTAAAACTAGAAAGTCTCCTTTATCTATATTAATATTTATGTCATTTAAGACAGAAATTTTTCCAAAATTTTTGTTAACATCTTTTATTTTTAAAATAGATGACATTATTTTATCCCTTTACAGATCCTGCAGTTAAACCACGTATAAAATATTTTCCAGCAAATATATAAACCAACAAGGTAGGCATAGCTGCAATAATTGCTGCAGCCATATCAACATTATATTCCTTAACTCCGGTCGTTGAGTTAACTATATTATTTAGAGCAACTGTTATAGGTTGTGTGCCAGCTTCACTAAAAGAAACTCCAAATAAAAAATCATTCCAAATTTGTGTGAATTGCCAAATAACAGTTACCACTATAATTGGTAGAGATAATGGAAGAAAAATAGACCAAAATATCCTTAAGAACGTAGCTCCATCCATTTTAGCGGCTTTAACTAATTCGCTTGGAATATTTACATAATAGTTTCTAAAAAATAGCGTTGTAAAACCAATACCGTATATTACATGAACAAAAATTAAACCTGAGATACTTCCAGCTAAATCCATTAAACCTAAAACTCTAGCCATTGGCAGAAGAACAACTTGAAAAGGAACAAAACAACCAAATAGCATAAATGCAAAAATCATATTTGCTCCTTTAAATCGCCATTGCGCAACAACATAACCATTTAATGCACCTATCAAGGTTGAAATAAAAACAGCTGGTATGGCTATAAAAATAGAGTTCCAAAAATAAGGCTTTAACCCCTCACACTGAATGCCCGTGCATGCAGAAGACCAAGCTGTACCCCAAGCCTCAAAAGTAATATTTCTGGGTAAAGCTACCAAACTTCCAGTTCTTATTTCTTCTAGACTTTTTAAAGATGTTGTTATCATTACAAATAATGGAAGGAGATAATACAACACAAAAACAGATAAGAAAAAATACAACAATATTCTTAATATAAAGTTGGTATAATTATAGCCATTAGTTTTACTGATCATTTTTATTCCTTAAGTCTGAGTATAAATAAGGAACAACTACTGCAAAAACCACCAACATCATTATAATTGCTGAGCTTGCTGCTTGACCTATATCTCCTCGAGAAAAGGCCATTGTATACATATACGTAGCTGGAAGATCCGTTGCATAGCCAGGACCACCTCCCGTTAAAGCAATAACAAGATCAAAGCTTTTTATCGCTAAATGAGCTAAGACTATGAAAGCTGACAGAAAAATTGGCGCCATAGACGGAATTATTATTGCAGAATAAATTTTAAAAGTAGGTACACCATCGACTTGAGCGGCCTTAATTATCTCTTGATCAACAGATCTTAACCCTGCTAGGAAAAGAGCCATTACAAATCCAGAGGCTTGCCAAACTCCAGCAATAACAACAGTATAAATTGCAAAATCTGGATTTATCACCCAATCAAATGTAAAGTTTGTAAAACCCCAACTTTTAACAACTGATTCCAAACCCAAACCCGGGTTTAAAATCCATTTCCACGCTGTACCAGTTACAATCAAAGATAAAGCCATTGGGTATAAATAAATAGTCCTTAATACACCTTCAATACGTATTTTTTGATCAAGAAATATTGCAATCAGCAGTCCCAAAAACATTGATATTAGGATAAATAAAAAACCAAAAATAAATAAATTATCAATGGCTACTTCCCATCTTGGGGAGTCGAACAACCTGTCATATTGAATAAAACCAACAATATCATATTTAGGCATAAGTCTTGACTTGGTAAATGATATCCAAGCAGTCCATGCAATAAAACCATATACAAATAAAATTATTGCGAGGAATGAAGGTCCTAAGACAATCTTAGGTAAGTGTTTTTCAAGCCAATTTGACATTGTTAATTCCAAAAAAAATAACTGTTCCCAAAGTTAATTGGAAACAGTTATTTAACTTTTATTTATTTACTATTGTCAATTGCCTTTACAAGCATTGCTACAGCATCTTTTGAAGACATTTTAGAATTAAAATGTGCTGTTACTGTATCTGTAATAGCTCCGGCTTGTGCACCTCTTAAAGCCATTCCATGAGCATAACTTGGTAACAAGGTACCCCCAACTGAACTTGCATTCATGTCAGCAGCAGATACGTGTGCGCAATGATCAAACTCATTAAGACTTACGTCTGTTCTAGCAGGAATTGATCCTTTGTTTAGATTAAAAACTTTTTGAAAGTTTTTTCCAACAATTAATTTTGCAAGAAGTTTTTGACCGTCTTGACGCTCAGAACCTTTTACCTTGAACATGGCAAAACTATCTACGTTGTATAAAAACCCTTCACCAGGTGTAGATGCACATAAAAAATCTTTACCAGGAACTTTACCGGCAGCTAAAAACTCACCTTTGGCCCAGTCACCCATGATTTGGAAAGCTGCTTCACCATTCATAACCATTGCAGTTGCTAGGTTCCAATCTCTTCCAGGAAAATTCTTATCAACAAAGCCACGCATAATTCTCATTTGATCAAAAACTTTAACCATAGTGTCTGATTGTAAGGCTTTTTTATCTAATTTCACAAAAGCGTCGTGAAAGAAATTTGCTCCACCTATTCCAAGTGCAACTGCTTCAAATACTGTAGCATCTTGCCATGCTTGACCACCATGAGCTAAAGGAATAATTCCTTTTGCTTGTAAAGCTCTAGCTGTAGCATTAAATTCGTCCCATGTTTTTGGCATACCAAAACCATTTGAAGAAAGCACAGATGCGTTAGCCCATATCCAATCAATTCTATGAACATTAACAGGTGCAGCACACCACTTTCCTTCGCATTTCATATGACCAGCTATTGATGCAGGAAGCACTTTGGACCAATTATTCTTTTTTGCAACAGCACTTATATCAGCTAATGCACCTTCTTCGTACCATTCTTGTATAGAGGGTCCTTTTAATTGAACTGCAGCAGGAGCATTACCAGATAAAACTCGCGCTCTCAAAGCTGTCATAGCAGCATCACCACCACCACCAGCAACTGGCATATCAGTCCATGAACCACCATTTTCTGAAAATTCTTTTTGTAAAACCGCAACAGATTTAGCTTCACCACCAGATGTCCACCAGTGAAGTACCTCTGCCTTTGGACCAGCATAAGATACAGATGCTGTTAACGTAAATGAAGTTGCAACCGCTGCAACTACTAATTTTTTAAACATATGATTTCCCCATTTAAATTTAAAAGTTGGATTAACACTATTCATTTATTTTTTTTTTAAAACTTACAAATTAAGCAAATCATTAAATTGTCTGTTTTTTTTTGTTCATTTGTTACATTGTGTTACTAAAAGATAGTAATAAGACGATTTTAATTTAGCAGAAACTTGATGACTATTTATAGAATATTAATTGTTGAAGACGATTTAGACATGCAAGAAATGATGGTAAGTTTTTTGCAAAAAAGTGGTTTTATGGTTTCAGCTGTTAAAAATGCTTCAGAGTTGTCAAATGAATTAAAGTCACAAAGAATAGATTTAGTTTTATTAGACATAATGCTTGGTGATGATAATGGTATTAATTTGTGCAAAAAAATTAGAGAAGACAACAATGTACCTATTATTATTGTCTCCGCTTTATCCGCAGATCAAGACCGCCTGTTAGGTTTTGAGGTTGGCGCTGATGATTACATTGCTAAACCATTTAATCCACAGATTTTGTTAGCTAAAATTAAAGCTGTTTTGAAACGAGGAACAAAAATTGCATCTTTAGCCTACAGGAGAAACACTAATAGTTATTACTTTAATGACTGGGTCTATAATGGAAAAAAAGATATAATAGTATCTCCAACTGGGTTTCAAATATCTCTTTCTAAAAAAGAAACTACTATTCTTAAGGTGTTTCTTGCAAATAGCCATGTATCTTTAACAAGAGAAGAGATCGCCAATTCTATCGACGATACTAGAACAAAAGATTCAGTCTTAGACCTTGCAGAAAGCAGAGCTATAGATGTGTTAGTTGGCAGGTTAAGATCTAAAATTGAAAAAGACAGTAAAAACCCTAGTCTTATTAAAACTGAAAGAGGTGTTGGATATATTTTTTCAACTGAAGTAATCATTAAAAATGAATAAATTTTTCAAACTAAATTCACTTATAAACCAAACTTATTTTTTAGTTTTTATATCTATTCTTGTTGGTGCAACAACATCTTTTATATGGGTTACATCAAATAACCAATGGAATATTTTTTTAAATAACGCCTATAATTCTGGTATCTCAATATACAACACAATAAAATATAATAATGACCTGAATGCTAATATTACGGTTAAAAAACTTGATAATAATAATGACCTTATTAGCAGGAAAGAACTAGAACAATACTATATAAAAGCTTCACCTTTTAAAGTTACAACACTCTCAATATCAAATGACAAAAAAAGTAACATAGACCAAGGGAAAATATCCTTACATATAATTTCATCAAAATTAAAATATCCTCTTGCAAAAATTGAAAGTTTTGAAATTTTAACAAGAGAACAACAACTAGGTAAAGTAATTCAACTAGTTGCTAATTACTGCTCAACGACTATATTACTTATCAAAATTGATGAAAGTTTTTGGCACCGTATTGATGGTAATGAAGTCTGGAGTTGTCAAGCAGCACCTAATGACAAAAGACTTATTGCACTTATAATTTTTATTATTTCTGTAATATTTATGTATTTCTTGATCAGAGAAAATGACCTTAAATTTAATAATTTTATATTAAATCTAAGAAATAATTTAAAAAGTCAGAGAAATACACTTAATGACTTAAAAGGTCCTTCTGAACTTACACAAATTAAAAATACATTAGATCAGTTTTTAAAAGTACAAAAAGTAAAATTAGAAAAAAGACTAATGGTTCTATCTTCAATTAGCCACGATATTGGTACTCCAGCGACCAAGTTAAAATTAAGAACCTCTCTAATAGAAGATAATAAACTGCGGGAAAAACTGGAGACAGATATTGATCAAATGATTGATATGATGAATGGAGTATTATCTTACACCAGATCAGAGATGGATTTAGAGGAAGAAACTGAAATATCATATATTTCTTTGATAGAATCTATTGTGTTTGACTACCAAGATTTAGGAAAAAACGTTTCGTTTATAAAACCAAAGGAAAAAAATATAGGACTTGTGTCATCTATTTTTTCTAACCACCAAAGTACTAAGTCTGTTCAGTTAAATGAAAGCCATCCTTTATTAGTTAATGCAAAACCAATGTCATTACAAAGAGCAATTAATAATTTAATAGAGAATGCTCTAAAATACGGAAGAACTGCAACATTATCATTAGAAACAAATTCTCAAACCATAACTTTAATTATTGAAGATGAAAGCAAAAATATTACCGAAGAATTATTAGAAAATCTTAAACAACCTTTCATAAGAGGTAAAAATGTAGGGTTCACCAAAGGTACTGGATTAGGTTTAACAATTGTGTCAACTATTGCTGAACAACATGGAGGCAATTTAACATTTGAAAAATCTAAAACAGGTATTAAAGCAAGGTTAATGATTAAAAGATAATAAATTGATGTTGGTTATTACAACTAATTTATGTAACTTTTAATCAAATTAAAAACTATACCAACAAGGAGAATATTATGGGAGAAAAAGTTGCCTTTATAGGTCTTGGTGCTATGGGTGGACCAATGGCTTTAAATATAATTAAAAAAGGTACAAGTGTTTCCGTATTTGACATAGAAACTGAAAAAATGGAGCCTCATATCAAGGCTGGTGGAACTCCTGGAAAATCAATTAAAGATACTATTGAAGATGCTGAAATTATTGTCACAATGTTACCATCTACTGAAAATGTTAAATTAGTGATCACAGGCCAAGATGGTGTTTTGTCTTTTGCGAAACCAAATACAGTTATTTTAGATATGAGTACTATTGCTCCAACTGGTACAGACGAAGTTTACGCACTATGCAAACAAAAAAATATTAAATTTATAGATGCTCCTGTAGGTAGATTAGTAAGTCATGCAATTTCTGGAGATTCACTGTTTATGGTAGGTTGTGACGAAGAAGATGCTTTTAAAAAGGTCGAACCTCTTTTGAATGCTATGGGCACAACAATAATAAGGTGTGGTAAAGTTGGATCAGGAATAAGAGCAAAAGTTGTAAATAATTTTCAAATATTAAGTATTGCACAAATTACCGCTGAAGCCCTAACGCTCGCTCAAAAAATAGGTTTAGACCTTGAAACTTTTAAACAAGTTAATGCCGGAACAACTGCTAACAATGGCCAATTTCATATTAATTTTCTATCAAAAGTACTACAAAATGATATTGAACCAGGATTTACAATAGACTTAGCTCATAAGGACATGGGATTAGCAATTGAAACTGCCAATAGTTTTCGAGTAGGATTGCCTGTCGGATCTTCTGTTCAAGCTGTTTATGCTCAAGCAAGATCAGGTAAATTTGCCAAAAAAGATTTCAGCGCATTACTAGATTACGCATGCGAATTAGCTGAGGTAAGTCCTCCTAGAATAAAGAAGTAATTTTAATAATTTATTATTTAATTAACTACACAACTGGACATAGGCCGCCATCTAAATTTATGGCGGTACCAGTTATGTAAGAACTTCTTTTTGATGATAAGAAAGCCACGAGGTTTGCGTAATCCATTTCTTCACCTACTTTTCCCATAGGGACCTTTTTCGCCATTTCCAAGTACAGTTCATCAACACTACCAGCGCCTGATCTGCGATCCCATTGAGCACTCTTTATAAGACCAATACATATTGTATTAACTCTTATATTATTTTTTGCATATTCATTAGCTAAAGATTTAGTCAAATTAATGCCCGCAGCTCTAGTTACTGTGGTGGGAAGAGAACCTGCATTAGGCGCTTTTCCTCCTCCAATTGTGGCATTAATGATAACACCTTCTTCATTTGACTTCATATAAGGAATAACCAACCGACACATTCTAACAGTTGACATTAATTTCAAATTAATATCGTCTTCCCAGTTTTTATCGGTTACATCTTCAAATAACCCTGCAGCTGAAGCTCCTGCGTTATTAACTAGAACATTAATTTTTTTAAAATTTGATATTGTTTCTTCTACTAATTTTTTACAGTCATCTGCCTTGCTTACATCTGCTTGAATGGCTAAGACTTGATTTTTTGTTCTTTCAGTTATTATATCTGCTTTTTCTTTTAAATAATCTCCTCTTCTACCGCAAATAACAACATTTGCTCCTTGAGATGATAAAAGTTCTGCTGATGCGTAGCCCAATCCATCACTACCACCCGTAATTAGAATAACCTTATCTTTTAAACCTAAATCAAACATATTTTTTCCAATCAATTATAAAAATGATAATTATTTCAAATAACAACAGTCTTATTATTATTTGCTGACTCTAGTATAGATAACGCAACTTTTAAAGTTTGTTCTGCGTCCTTGGCTCCAGTAATCGGTTCAACCTTTCTGTTAATAACATCCTTAAAATGGTTAATTTGTGAAATGTATGGATCTATATCTGGCGTATCAATAGTTGTCTGTATTATTTCATCTTTCCAATTATTTGAATTATTTTTATTTTTATATTCCCATAATCTAAGGTTTGGGAACTCTAAAGATCCTTCTGTACCAATAATCTTTAAATTATTCACATGATAACTAGGAAGGTGGATATTTTCTCCAACACCTGTTTCCCAGGACCATGGTGAAGTTCCTGCATCTGTAATTAGAAAATTTCCTATTACTCCATTTTTAAATTGGATGTTAGCGCTAACAATATCTTCTTTTTCAAAATTATTTATCATATTCGAAGAAAATGCCGAAACAGAATGTATTTCACCAAAAATAAATCTCAGATAGTCAATGTCATGTATTAAATTAGTAATAATTGGACCTGCACTTACCATTTTCCTCCATTCAGGTTCAAAATAATCTTTATCTTTTCTTAAACCCCATACACCTGAAAGCCCAATTACCTTTCCAATTTTTTTATCAGAAATAATTTTTTTAGTTTTTAAAACTAATGGATAAAATCTTCTTTGGTGACCAACTAATACCTTACAATTATTGTCATTAGCAATTTTATCTATTTCTTTTGCCTCTTTTACAGTTGCCGATATAGGCTTTTCAATCAGTACATCTAAACCTAATTTTAAGGCTGCAATTGAATTTTCATGATGCAAGATAGTTGGTGTTGAAATAATCACGCCATCTATATTATGGTCTATTTTAAGATTATTAATGTTTTTATATAATGGTATCTTTTTATCATCACAATAAATTTTAGCATGCTTACTTAAATCAACTATGCCAGCAAGATTGATGTTATCTATTTGCTCAATCGCCATATGATGACGTTTGCCAATACTGCCAATCCCCACAAGAGCAATGTTAGTTATTTGCGAGGCGCACATTATATTTTCATTGTTTCCTTGAATCGATTCATAGAAACTGAACCATCAAATGAATGAGGAAAAACTAAAGGCGTGGCTTTGGCTTGACACTTAATCACTATCAAAGACGGGCCATCCTCTTTATAAATTGTATTCATAATTTTCTCATAATCTTCTTCACTTGTAACTGTGTAAGAATTACTTATACCCGATCCTTCAGCTATTAATTGTAAATCTGTTTTCCCAGCAGTTGCTGTTGGCTGACTTCCAGTTTCCACATAAGATTCATTGTCAAGAACAACAATAGTTAAATTAGAAACAGGATGATTTGCAATAGTGGCTATAGATCCTAAACTCATTAATGTGTCGCCGTCGCCAGTGAATAATAGCACTCTCATGTCAGGCTGAGCTTTAGCAAGCCCCAAAGCAAATGGAATTGATTGACCCATAGCACCAATGAAACCAAAATTACCTTTATTATCACCAGCTGACATTAGATCCCAAGTTGAAGTTCCAATACCGCTAACAACTCTTAGGT
>ERZ1047472.3213-NODE-3213-length-10918-cov-4.252693_pt1 | contig 10918 bp, 11 predicted proteins | sample MGYA00383095_ERZ1047472 | MGnify/ENA primary metagenome ERZ1047472 (study PRJEB29581, sample SAMEA5548365) | metagenome | biome: marine; feature: coastal; material: water | depth 1 m | study: Short-term variability in the microbial, nano- and picoplankton...
GACGAGCCTTGAATTGCGCCGGATTTGCCCTCAGATTTCAAATCAACGCCGCCCGAGCCTTTGCTTATGCCCTGGTTACTCTTATTTTTTGCCATGCCCATTATCGAAATGTATCTGCTTATCACGGTAGCTGGCTACATTGACGCCCTGCCCACCATCGGATTGGTGATGTTGACCGCAGTGATTGGCGTCACCCTGTTGAGGTATCAGGGACTGGAAACGTTAATGCGCGGTACGCAAAAGATGCGTTCGGGTCAGATGCCTGCGCAAGAGGTCGCTGAAGGATTGTTGCTGGCGGTAGCCGGTGCGCTGATGATTACGCCAGGGTTCGTCACCGATGCCATCGGCTTTTTGATTCTGTTTCCGCCGACCCGATTGGTGATTGCACACATGATGCTGGCCCGGGTACAAACGCACAGTTTCCACGGACCGGAAAACCCGCATCAACAGGCTTCATCGGATCATGCCGAGCGCGATGGCGAGCCGCGAACCATAGAGGGTGAACACCAGCGCAGGGACGACTGATGGACGCTCAATCCCCTCGTATCCCACGTTGATGCGAAAAACCGCAAAAATTTGCCCGATTCCATCCCGAAGGGCTTGAAAACATGGGTGTCGCCTCTATTATGCATTCGCGCTAGCACTCATGTGGTGTGAGTGCTAGCGCGTTAATCTGCCGGTTAAGGCGCTGGTTCTGGGAACACTCAGCAAACAAAGAATCAGCCCGGGCATGAGAAAACGGATTCAAATTGGAGTAACTGGGAGACCAAAGTTCATGAATATTCGACCCTTACACGACCGAGTCGTTGTGCGCCGGTTGGAAGAAGAAACCACCAGCGCTGGTGGCATCGTTCTTCCCGATTCTGCGACAGAGAAGCCTTCACAGGGAGAAATCCTTGCTGCAGGGCCAGGCAAGGCGACAGACAGTGGAGATCTGCGCGCACTCGACGTAAAAGTTGGTGACAAGATCATCTTCGGTCAGTACGCGGGCAGCACCGTAAAGATTGACGGCGAAGAATTGCTGATCTTGAGCGAAAGCGAAATTTTCGGCGTTTTGGAAGGTTAGACCTTCGACCCAAACGACACGGTTAAGAGTCAGACACGATTAAGAGGAATTAAGCGATGAGCGCTAAAGACGTAAGATTTGGAGATGATGCCCGCATTGAAATGCTGGAAGGCGTCAATGTCCTAGCAAACGCGGTCAAGGTGACCCTGGGTCCTAAGGGCCGAAATGTGGTTTTAGACAAAGCCTTCGGTTCGCCTACGGTAACCAAGGACGGTGTGTCAGTAGCTAAAGAAATTGAGCTGAAAGACAAGTTTCAAAATATGGGCGCGCAAATGGTTAAGACCGTTGCAAGCCAGACTTCTGATGAAGCCGGTGACGGCACCACCACAGCGACCGTGCTGGCCCAAGCGATTTTGCAGGAAGGCCTGAAGTCTGTTGCTGCGGGCATGAACCCAATGGATCTCAAGCGTGGGATCGATAAAGCCGTTGCTTCGGCGGTCGAACACATCCAAGGCTTAGCGACCCCATGTGAAGATTCCAAGGCCATCGCTCAGGTAGGCACGATCTCGGCAAACAGCGACACCGCTGTTGGTGAAATCATTGCCGAAGCAATGGAAAAGGTCGGCAAAGAAGGGGTGATCACGGTTGAAGAAGGTTCGGGGCTAGAGAACGAACTGGACGTTGTTGAAGGCATGCAGTTTGACCGCGGTTATCTGTCGCCTTACTTCATCAACAATCAGGACAACATGGCTGCAGAGCACGATGACCCCTTCATTCTGTTGTGTGACAAGAAGATCTCAAATATCCGTGATCTGCTTCCCGTACTAGAAAACGTTGCCAAGGCCGGTCGTCCTTTGGTTGTGATCGCTGAAGACATCGAAGGCGAAGCGTTGGCCACACTGGTTGTGAACAACATGCGCGGCATCGTGAAAGTTGCAGCGGCTAAGGCTCCTGGCTTTGGCGATCGTCGTAAGGCGATGTTGCAAGACATCGCTATTTTGACCGGAGCGACCGTCATTTCTGAAGAAGTGGGCCTGACTCTCGAAGGCGCGACGTTAGAAGACCTGGGTACGGCAAAGCGTGTGTCTTCCACGAAAGAGAACACCACGATTGTCGACGGTTCTGGTGAGAAGGATGATATTTCCGGTCGCATCAAGCAGATCCGTCAGGAAATTGAAGACACATCATCAGACTACGATCGTGAAAAGCTGCAAGAGCGTTTGGCTAAGTTGGCTGGCGGTGTTGCTGTGATCAAGGTTGGCGCGCCAACCGAAGTTGAAATGAAAGAGAAGAAAGCCCGCGTTGAAGACGCTCTGCACTCCACGCGCGCAGCAGTGGAAGAAGGTGTGGTTCCCGGCGGCGGTGTCACACTGGTTCGCGCCATTGCAGCAGCGGAAGCGACGGTTGGTGACAACGAAGACCAAAACGTCGGTATCGCCCTGGCCGTGCGTGCGATGAGCGCGCCATTGCGTCAGATCGCGACCAACGCCGGTGTTGAAGGCGCCGTCGTTCTGGACAAGGTTTCAGCCTTGTCTGGCAATGACGGTTACAACGCAGCCACCGGTGAATACGGCGACATGTTGGCCATGGGTATTTTGGACCCAGCTAAGGTCACCCGTACGGCGCTGCAGGCGGCATCGAGCGTGGCGGGTCTGATGATCACCACCGAAGCCATGGTCAGCGAACTGCCAGCTGAAGAAGGCGCCGCTGCCGGTGGCATGCCTGGTGGCATGCCCGACATGGGCGGCATGATGTAAGCGACGCTTACGCCCCGAGAAGCCCGCGAATCGTCGATTTGCGGGCTTTTTTTTGCATCAATTTCGCTCGGTCGAGCCGTCCTGCTTCATCCGATTTGCCGCGCCTCGACAAAGTTGTCTGTCGCTAATGCTGGTACCGCTGTGGTTGTTTAGCTATTCTTTCTCGGTATTTTCAAACTATGGGTGAGGGAACTCTATGGACATGATGTTTATCGATTATTTGGCGCGATTCGGACACATGTTGTTCGGTGTCACATGGATAGGCCTACTGTATTACTTCAACTTTGTACAAACGGAGTATTTTAAAGAAGCCGAGCCGGCTGCTCGCGTTGACGCGTTTTCAAAGCTCGCGCCTCGCGCCCTGTGGTGGTTCCGCTGGGGTGCCATGGGTACCTTCCTGACCGGTGTTATCTTGCTGGGATATCGTCATACGGGATTAACCGCAGACATCACGGTTGGCGCCCTGATGGGTACACTGATGTTTTTGAATGTCTGGCTGATCATTTGGCCGAATCAAAAAATCATCGTGGAGTCCAATCAGGGTGTACAGGCCGGTAACGAGCCAAACCCCGAGGCTGCAGCGGCTGCACCGAAGGCAGCACTGGCCTCTCGCACAAACACGCTGTTCTCCATGCCCATGCTGTATCTCATGGGTTCGAGCGCACACCTGTCCAGTGGCAGCCTAGCCTCGAGCACGACCGCGGTATGGGTCTGTGTCGCCATCGTCGCGGCGCTGGAAGCCAACGCAATATTTGGTAAGCAAGGTCCACTGACCACGGTTCGCGGCGTGATTCATTGTGGACTGGCACTGACCGTCGTCTTGGTAGCGATTCTGAACTTCCTGTAGTCGACAGGTTCGCACGAAGCAATGACAAAGGCCCATCAGGAAACTGGTGGGCCTTTTTTGTGTGCGTCATAGACCGTTGATGTGTTGGGCATGGCTTTGTCACAACAGGTCACCTGCCCTATAAACCCAGATGAAACCGGCGATTGATCCAGTAGTCTGCCCCCGCCTTACCGCTGCCTAAGAACAACAGCGCCAACAGCATCACAAAATATGTGGCAGCGAATTCGATGCCATTGTTCAGCACGACGAAGTTGCCGTGTTCTGTCAGCCAATCAATGTTGCCGTGTTCTTGAAGAATGCTTTTGGCCCGCCCCAGCCGTTCTGTGGCTTCTATCGTACGCTCGGTCGCAAAAAGCCCGGATCCGCTGGCGATTGCCAGCCATCCGTTTTGCCAGTGGACGACCAACCCAGCGACCAGCATGGTGACCATGAGTGGTATCGAAACCCAGCGGACGCCAAGGCCGATGAGCAACAACAGTGCCCCCAGTACTTCCGTCAACGTGGCGAGCCACGCCAAAACGGCAGGTAGAGGCAATCCCAACCCCCAATCTGCGTTGCCGAACCAAGCGATCGTGCTGCTCATATCGTTCAACTTGCGGGTGCCCGCCATCCAAAAAATTGGTGCAAGGTAAAGACGAAGGGCAAGTGCCGCGAAAAGCTCTCCGGGTTCTAGGTAGTCCAGCAGCGTGTTTGCTCGTTGTATCGGGTTGCGCATATCGCCTCCAACGGTCCGCCTGTGACCGCTTTTCAGATAAGTTAGCCTGCCGCTGCACGGCAGAACACTAAGCCTTTTGTTCGCATCCGGTCGACAAGGTTCACGGTGTCGTCGAAAAGGCTTTGACGGGATAGCGTGTCGTGTTGTTTCGCGAGAATGGCCACATGATCGGCCAACGAACAGGCGGCATGATGTTCGATGTTTTCCAGCAGTAGGGCGGCCAAAGGTGTTAGCGACATAAACTCGCAATCTGCTTCGGCGTTTTGAAATACCGTCAAGAATGTGGGTGTCTCCGGTCGCTCGGTTGGTATGAATTCGGGGCCGATCTGATGCACCGGCCACTCATAAGCCAACACATGAGCCGTAGCGTTTAGTTCGAGCACGTCGTCGGCTTGCGCTGTCGTGGTAACCCGTGTTGGTTCCGGGGTGTCGGCGATTTGAACGTCGAGCTCTACCCATTCGTAATGGGCTAGGTCCCAAATGAACGGACAGCGATCAAAAATCGAATCATTGCTTTGGTAAAGGCCCTGCAAATAGCTGAGAAATTCTTGGGGCAGCAACGGGAAGTGTGGGGTAGTTGCTCGGTAATCTCGAATGAATCCGCGAATCAGTGTCTCCCAGTCTTGGGGCTGGGTGATCCTTTGAACAACGGGAAAACTGCCGGCAAGCAAGCTGTCAAGATTGCGAAAGACCAAGTCTTGATAAACCTGCATTCGCTCTGCCGGTAAATCTGAGGGTATCGGAACCGCAATAGGGTCACGAAGGTAGCCCGTAAAGCGCATTTGAACGATGTCCAGCGCGTCGTTCAAGTGCCCGATACCGCTTGTTTCGCGCCAGATGGCATGGCGGTTGTGTGTTGTTGGATTTTGACGATGTGCTGCAGCTCTTGTTCCAGCTGTTGTAGGGGCGGGATGTTAAAATCGCGCTCCAGCAGCGTCGGGAAAACGCCGCGAATTTCGTAAGCATCGGCCAACAGGGCCCACACCGGATCGATGACATTGCTGCCATGAGTATCCACGAGCAGTTTCTCGTGTTCCCTGTAGTGACCGGCAATATGGCCGTAAGCGATTTTTTGCGTTGGCAGCTGCCGCAAAAACTGCACGGCCTCGTAGCCATGATTCACGCTATTGACGTAAACATTATTGACGTCGAGCAGCAGCAAGCAATCGGCTCGCTCCAGTACATCAAGCAAAAAATCGATCTCTGGCATTTGTTGGCCTGGGGCGCAGTAATAGGACACGTTCTCGATGGCCATTTGCTGTCCTAGGACATCTTGAACCTGCTTGATCCTGTCACTGACGTGTTCGATGGCTTGTTGGGTAAAGGGAATGGGCAGCAGGTCATAGAGGTGGCCTGTGTCGCCGCAGTAGCTCAAGTGTTCGCTGTAACAGAGCGCTTGGTAGCGTTGCAGAAAGTGCTGGATGTCTTTGATGAGGCCAATATCCAAATCCGCCTGTCCGCCAAGGTTTAACGACAACCCATGACATACCATCGGCAGACGATCAGCGACTTGGTCGAGTAGACAGGCAAATCGGCCTTTGACATGGATCCAATTTTCCAGAGCTACTTCAAAGAAGTGCGTATGCGCTGGAGGTTTACGAGCGAATTCGTCTAAAAATACGCGGCGCAGGCCTAAGCCCGCACCCTGTATTTCGTTACTGCCGCTTCCAGCGGCTCGAGTCAGGGATGGACTAGGCACCCCCGCATTTACCCTCGCCGCATTTGCCTTCCTTTCCTTTGTCGTCCTTGGCATCGCCGCACTTACCTTCGCCGCATTTGCCTTCCTTTCCTTTGTCGTCCTTGGCATCGCCGCAATTACCCTCGCCGCATTTGCCTTCCTTTCCTTTGTCGTCCTTGGTATCGCCGCACTTACCCTCGCCGCATTTGCCTTCACCAGCCATGGCGAACTGCATATAACCGCCTTCCAAGGTGGAAGCGTTGAGTAGCGAGGAATTGTTCGATGGCGAATTCGCATGAGCCATGGTCGATGCCGCAAGCGCTGCGCTTACCGCAAGCGCGATGGATTTTTTCGTAGGTTTTTTCGTCATAACAAGAGGCCTGAAATTGAGATTAATGTGAGGAGCTTTCGCCCATGACCGGAAACGCTTGGTTTTGCGTGACTCTTGTGAACGACCACTGTTTGAAGATCGCGCAGTGCGCTCAAAAAAGTCATTGCAAACCCTGCTAAGCCAAGAAGGTCGAGACTACGGGGGCAGGCTGCACTCAAAATACGAAACCGACAGGCTGTAGCATTATCTGGATCAGCGGTCTGCGTCAGGATTTTTATACTCGCCGCTGTCATGTGATGCGCATCGTTTCTATAATCGAGGGCCTTGTGTCGATGTAAAGAGCGCAACCCATGGATGAATCCCCCAAGGACGTTTTGTCTACTGAAGAGAATGATCGCTATCGTTCCGGTGGCGCGCGCAGGCCGTCGACGAAGTCTTCGGGCAGCAGCGGGATGGGTACGACGCTCCTGTTGGCGTTGATGATCGCGGGTTTGTCTGGTGCGGGCTGGTTTATCGCCAACCAACAACAGATGCTCGCGGCAGAGCAAGATCGACTGAACGACGCAAACAGACGGCTGGCGGTTCTCGAACAACGTTTGTCAGCAACCGATAATGCGATGAGCCAAGAAGGTCAGGATACGAAACAGCAAATTAACTTGTGGGAATCCGAGATTCGCAAACTCTGGGCCATTGCGAATGAGCGCAACAGAGATTGGATCAAGGAGAACCAGTCTCGGCTCAAAACCGTCAGCGCGACGTTAAACGGTATTCGCGCGACTAACCGCGATTTGAAGGCGGCCACTGGGCGTCACGAAGTGGCCCTGAACGTTCAGCAACAACTCATCGATCAGGTCACCAGTCTCGAGCTTCAGCTGCAGCAGATGTTGCGATCCCAGCGCGAATTGGTCGATAAGACCAATGTAGCGAGTCAAAACCTCGCAAAGATCGAGGCGGGTTTACGTCCTCAGGTGTTGGAAAATACTGAGGCAGTGCTGGCCTTTGATGCGTTTCGGATCGCTTCAAACAAACGCTTGGTGGCAGTGGAGCGTGAGCTGGCGAGGATGCAAAATGCCAACGCCGAAAGGCCTCAAGCTGCGGCACCAATCACTTTGGATTGAGGCCCATTGAGGACAGACCAAGAGCGACGTGTTCAGTCGCCTGTAAGATGACGTGATATCAGGACGTCTTTTTCTTCCCATAGGAGTTGGACCCATTGGGCGACTTGAGCTTTGCGCTGGGTCTCACCTAGTGGTTCCGCGGCAAATTCAGGCAAAGGGCGGTAGCGGGCATCGAAGATGACTCGGCCGCTTTTGCCCTGCAAAAAATCCCAAAATGTAGGCACACCATCCTGGTAAATGATCGTGACATCGACCAATCCGTTCAAATGGGAGTCCATGCCCTCGAGGGTGTAGTTGATGCCGCCAGCCTTGGGCTTCAGCAGATGTTTGAAGGCGTAATCTTGAAGGCGATGTTTTTCGTCCGTTCGACGTGTGCCCTCGGCGAAATTTAGAATCGTACTCGGGTGATTCTTTAACCCTTCGCAGGCTTTCATCACGTTGTCTTTGTCTGCACTGCGCAAACGTGGATTTTTCTTTATTTGCTCCCTAGTGACGCGTTTTACGAAGGGGAACCCCAGCACATACATCGCCTGGCCGACAAAGGGGAGCCAAATCAGCTGAGATTTCGTGAAAAATTTCAGTGGAGGAATGTCGTCGAGTAAGTAGGTTTGTAGCAGCAAAATGTCAGCCCAAGTCTGATGATTACAAACCACCAGATACCACTGCTCCGGTGACAAGTGTTCCCGTCCCTCCCAGAGAATCTCGGGTGAGACAAGATTCAGGCGGTGGATCATCCAACGATTGGCTCTGGTCCACCAGATGATGATGTAATCCATTCGTTTTTGGATAGCGGGTTTGCTGGCTTTTGGCGCGATAGCGAAGTGAAGCGACCAGACAAGTAGGACAGCACAGACACCAACGGTGGCGATGGCGATAGAGATACAGGCTAAAATGCCCTTTACAACATGCATGATCAATCAGTCAAAAGTCGGTTGCCGCATGGTGGCACTGTCGGGTTGGGCCAGCAACCGTTGGTGTGCGGGTTCCATGAGTTAGCGCTCAAGTACATCAAATATTTCTAAGCAAGAGCACGCAGGCGAGGCTGATTACCACGACCCCGACCAAATTTAATACCACGCCCTCGCGCACCATGGTTTGGATAGAAAAGCGCCCAGTGGCGAAGGTAATGACATTGGGTGGAGTGGCCACTGGCAGCATGAACGCGCAAGAAGCACTCATGGCCGCCGGGATCATGAACAACGCAGGGTCAGTGCCAGCTCCCAGCGCCGCGGCCGCCAAGATGGGCATGAGCAGGGTTGTCGTCGCCATATTGCTGGTGACTTCCGTCAGGAAGGTGACCGCCAAACAGATCGTCGCGATCATGAGGAGCAAAGGCAGGGTAGAGAGCTGCTCCAACGATTGTCCAATCGTGCCGCTGAGGCCTGAATTGATGAAGCCCGTCGCGATGGTGATGCCAGCGCCAAACAGCAGCAGCATGCCCCAGGGGATTCGTTCAGCGGTTTCCCAGTCGAGTAGGCGCTCGGTTTCGTCCTTGCCGTTGGTCTGGCCGCTGGGGATAACGAACAGCGCAACCACAGCCAGAAACGCCACCATGGCGTCATTGGCATTTGGCAGGGAGAGCCATTCGCTCCATCCACCCCAGGGACCCTTGCGGGTCATCCATAACCCAGCGGTGACAGAAAAAACCGTGAGCACCCGGCGCTCGGCAAGGGTCCACTCGCCACTGCTTGGCAGCGCGACGCCGCCCCGTTTGGACACACCCCGCGTGATCCAGAATCCTGCGATAGGCAGAAGCACCACGACCACGGGTACTGCCCACATCATCCACTGACCAAAGGAAATGGCAGAGCCGGTCACTTCCGTATAAACCCCCATAAAGACCATGTTGGGTGGCGTACCGATGGGTGTGCCTATGCCTCCGATGCTAGCGGCATAGGCGATGCCGAGCAGAAGCGGAGCCGCCAGCTTCGCGTCGTCAGACTTCTCTAGTGCCGCGAGGGCCACAGGCAGCAGCATCAACGTGGTGGACGTGTTGGAAATCCACATACTCAAAAATGCACTGGCACACATAAACCCGAAAACGAGGCGGCGTGAGCTGTTGCCACCAAAAGCGCGAACCATATACAGAGCGATACGACGATGAGCGCCACTGCGCTCCAGAGCGGTCGCGAGCAAAAAACCACCCAACATCAAAAGCACCAAGGGGTTGCCATACGCGGCACCTAATTCTTTGGCAGACAAAACCCCAAATAACGGGAGCAGCGCCATGGGCAACAGGGAGGTCGCGGGAATCGGAATGGGCTCAAAGATCCACCAAACCACGACCCACAGAGTTACCCCTAGCGTGATAGCCGCCTCGGTGTCACCACTGCTTTGCCACAAGGCAAAAAACGCACAAAACGCAATAAACGGACCCAAGTACAGGGCCAGTGTTCGCGGATTAGGGTATGGTTTTAACATGGCTGGCGAGGGTAGCGGACATGGCTGACAGTTTCTATTGGTACGATCTTGAAACTACGGGTACGAATCCGAAGTGGGATCGGATTGTGCAGTTTGCGGGTATTCGAACCGATTTGGATTTAAACCCCATCGGCGAGGCACTGTGCTTCTTCGTTCGACTGCCCGATGACGTATTGCCAAACCCCGATGCGTCCCTAGTCACAGGTATCACACCGAGCAAGTTGGCGGCTGAAGGCATCAGTGAGTTCGATGCACTGCAAAACATACTGCAGGAATTTAATGCGCCAGGCACCTGCACCCTTGGCTACAACAGCCTGCGTTTTGATGATGAGTTTATGCGCTACGCGCTCTACCGCCATTTGCAGGACCCTTACGCGCGGGAGTATCGCAACGGCAATACCCGCTGGGATTTGGTTGATTTGGTGCGTGCGGCCGGAGCCCTGCGTCCTGAAGGAATCCATTGGCCCACCGATGAGAATGGCCAGACTGTCTATCGGTTAGAAGAGCTGACCAAGGCCAACCGCATCGATCACGGTCAGGCCCATGATGCGATGTCAGATGTTCATGCGACCATTGGTATGGCGCGACTGCTGAAAGAGCAGCAGCCGAAACTGTTCGAGTATTACTACGGCATGCGCCAGAAGAAAAATGTGAAGTCGCTCTTGGAACCGTTAGGTGCGCGCCTGTGCGCCCACGTCTCTACGATGTATGGAAAGGATCGCTTCAACGTCGCTCCGGTTGTCTCCATTACGCGGCACCCGAGCAATTCTAACGCCATCGTGGTGGCGGATTTGGGTGAAGACATCGAGTGTTTGCTGGACTGGTCCGAGGATGAGATTCGCACCAAGCTTTTTGTGTCCAGGGGCGAAACTCGCGCGCCGCTTCGTGAGGTGAAGGTGAATCGCAGCCCATTCATCGCACCCTTCGAGGTGCTCACCGACGAGAACATTGAAAAGCTGTCGTTGTCCAAAAAAGTCATTAAGGAGCGCTGGCGACGCCTCAATCAGCCTGCGCTGTCGCAAAAGGTCCGTCGTGCGTTCGTGCA
>ERZ1047472.3214-NODE-3214-length-10917-cov-4.858774_pt1 | contig 10917 bp, 10 predicted proteins | sample MGYA00383095_ERZ1047472 | MGnify/ENA primary metagenome ERZ1047472 (study PRJEB29581, sample SAMEA5548365) | metagenome | biome: marine; feature: coastal; material: water | depth 1 m | study: Short-term variability in the microbial, nano- and picoplankton...
TACCATGAATCTGACTGAACCACATGCGGGAACCGATTTAAGTTTATTATCGACTAAAGCGGTACCGCAAAATGATGGTTCCTATGCCATCACGGGGAACAAAATTTTTATTACGGCCGGTGATCATGATTGGTCTGAAAATATCATTCACTTAGTACTTGCTCGATTGCCAGATGCGCCAAAAGGAGTGAAGGGTATCAGTTTATTCTTAGTGCCTAAAATTAATGTCAATGACGATGGCACTCTTGGTTCTCCAAACGCCGTGAGTGTGGGCAGTATTGAAAAGAAAATGGGGCTGAAAGCTTCACCGACTTGTGTGATGAATTATGATGAGGCTCAAGGATTCTTAATTGGTGAGGAGCATTCAGGGTTAGCATGCATGTTTACCATGATGAATGATGCACGCTTCCAAGTTGGCCTTCAAGGTTTAGGTATTGGTGAAGCATCCTACCAAGGTGCATTAGAATATGCGGTCGAGCGACTCCAATCTCGGGCCCCACAAGGTATCCAAGCACCAGATAAAAAAGCAGACCCGATCATTTTTCAACCCGATGTCCGTCGTATGTTATTAACCCAGCGCAGTTTAACTGAGGGTTGCCGAGCCCTATCCATGCTATATGCGAAATTCATGGATATTGAAAAATATGCGACGGGTGAAGCAAAAACAAATGCTGAAGTCGTTATTGCTTATCTCACACCAATTTGTAAGGCTTTTTTCACGGATATGGCGACTGAAGTGTCTAACTACGGTATTCAAATCTACGGTGGCCATGGTTATATCCGTGAATGGGGCATGGAGCAATATGTACGTGATACCCGTATTGCTCAACTTTACGAAGGTACTAATGGCATCCAAGCTGCCGATCTTATCGGCCGTAAATTGACCCGTTCAAATGGCGCTATGATGAACATTACGCATAACGTCTTCAATGAAATCGTGAATGATATCGCTGACAGTGACTATCAGGCTCATGCATTAGGGTTACTCACCCAATGGCATACAGTCTCAGAATCATTATTAGACAAATCACCTGAATATTGTGCCGCGATCGCATGCGATTATTTGAATTACTGTGCGTATAACTTAATTGGTATCTTATGGTTATCGATCTTAGATAAATTACCTGACACTGAAAACCAGGCATATGCCAAAGGTAAAATTAAAACAGGTCAATTTTATATTGCTTATATTCTACCTAGAGCACAGCAACACCTACATGCCATAGAACAGGGTGCTGATACTGTCAACGCCACTCATCTTGCAGATTTTGTTTTTGCATAAACAAGACAAATAACACTCAAAAAAAGGGTAATGTTCTCTCCTACATTGCCCTTTTTCTATTTATTGTGTTTTAAGACTCAAGAAAGGTTTCATTAAACCAATTGCGTAACATATTCTTCTCGTATTTTAACGAGTCGGAACGAAACACGGGGTTATGTCGTGACAAGAAACTCATATCTTTTATATTCACGTCATCACGTTTTAATTCAACCCCATCCTGGTCAGCATAAATGTAAGTAAACTTAATTCTCGGAATATCGATCTGTTTAATCACCCTAATACTATCTGCACTATGCATACCTAATCCAGCAAAACTAGCCGGTAACACACGCCCAGCCAAATCTAAATCAGTCACTTCAATATTAAGTTGATGCCCTTTAGGTAAATCGCTAGCAAGCTTCACAATATACTTTTCCAGATCAGCAAAAGTACGTTGGGCAAAGCGTTTTCGAGATTCATTTGCAGACTTCACATCCGTAAATTCTTTATAATCACCCCACTTGACTTGTACCGCTGGTAAGTTATCGCTATTAGCCATCACTATATTACTCAATAATAACGTACCTAGTAGTCCCGATAACATGCCACTTTTTACGAGTAATGGTAATTTCATTATTTTCCCCTTTACACTAACGTTGGTGATTCGCTATAACAATATAACAATATAACAACCCATTATCATTATGACCAGCATCGCCATAGACAGTTCCACTCTTTTGCATAATAGTATCGCGCTGACAGGTTATTAGATTACATCTTCATATAACAATTTAATCCGACAAAACATCATAAAATCGTCATAAATATTGATATACTTCAAACAATTACCGCATGAATTGTTTTATGCTACTTGGTAAACAGCAGTCACTATATAAGGCAATGGCCCCATGAGCGATAAAATTCCCATTAAAGTCATCCCAACCGATGCAAGTGGGCGCAAAAAAATCCCAGAAAAAGTCACCATCAAACCATCACATGATACTGATGTAGGCATTTATCCTGCTCGCTCACGAATTTATGTGCGTGCAGTCAAAGGCACTTTAGAGACATTTCGACGCTTATTTGGGTTTATCTTTTTAGGCATATTCGCACTGATCCCATGGCTTCAGTATAATAACCAACAAGCTATCTTATTTGATATCCCTGAACAGCGTTTTAACTTATTTGCGATTACCCTGTGGCCAAGACCTCACTGTATTAGCCTATATTTTTATTGTTGGTGCGTTCGCGTTATTTTTCATCACCACCTTTGCTGGTCGTGTGTGGTGTGGGTTTATGTGTCCACAAACGACATGGACCTATATGTATATTTGGATTGAGGAAAAAATTGAAGGAAGCGCAAACAAGCGCATGAAACTCGATCAACGCAAAATGGATGCTGATAAATTTATTCGTAAAACCCTCAAACATACCGCATGGGTTGCTGTCGCACTACTGACCGCATTAACCTTTGTCGGGTACTTTACCCCCATTGATGAATTGTTTATTGATTTTTTTACCTTTCAAACCAGTTTTTGGATAAGTTTTTGGGTGTTGTTTTTCACCTTTTGTACTTATGGTAATGCTGGTTGGATGCGTGAAATCATGTGTATTCACATGTGTCCTTATGCTCGTTTTCAATCCGCTATGTTCGACAAAGATACATTTACGGTTGCCTATGATGCTAAGCGAGGAGAAGGCCGAGGGCCTCGTTCACGCAAAGCCACACCTGAACAACGCGAAGAAAAAGGCCTAGGCGACTGTATTGATTGTAATTTATGTGTACAAGTCTGCCCTACCGGTATTGATATTAGAAACGGTCTACAATATGAATGTATCAACTGCGGAGCATGCGTCGATGCCTGTAATGGTGTAATGGATAAAATGGGTTATGACAAAGGCCTAATTAGTTTTACATCCGAACATGAACTTAATGGCGGTACAACAAAAATTTTCCGTCCCAAACTCATCGGCTATGCCGTCGTATTGTGTATTATGGTGGGATTATTAGGCTTAGATTTCGCTCTGCGTAAACCGCTTGAAGTCGATATTATTCGTGACCGAAATTCACTTTACCGAGAAACGAATGAAGGGCTCATTGAGAATGTTTACACTCTTAAAGTACTTAACAAATCTCAAACTGAGCAGACTTATCGGATTAAAGTTCGAGGCTTAGTCGAAGCGGTCTTTATTGGCGACCAAGAAGTGACTGTCGCAGGGGGTGAGGTCTTCAGTTTACCTATCAGTGTCGCCACTGATGCTTATAATTTAGAACAAGCCGTCACCGAAATTAGCTTTTATGTGTCGACGGTACAAAATGATGGTACATTAGTGGAAATAGAAGAACCCAGTAAGTTTTTATACCGTTAATGAATCAATTACCTCCTCAAACACACTCATCGGGTTTATCTAATACCGATGAGTGTGTGGATTTTAGTTTTGCCAACCTCAACCCTGATGTGATTTTGGATGCCTTAGAAAGCATTGATATCCAAGTCGCTACCGGTCTACTGGCATTGAATAGCTATGAGAATCGCGTTTATCAATTTGCTGATGACCACCAGCGTTTTGTGGTGAAATTTTACCGTGCTGGTCGCTGGACTGATGCTCAAATTCAAGAAGAGCATGACTTTGCGCTAGAACTAGCAAGTAATGAGATCCCATTAGTTGCACCTTGCGTCATTAATGGCAATACCTTACATCATTATCAAGACACCCGTTTTGCATTATTTCCGTCTGTCGGCGGACGTCAATTTGAAGTGGATAATCTCGACCAGCTTGAGTGGATGGGACGTTTTATCGGACGAATGCACCGTGTAGCTCAATCATCACCGTTTGTTTATCGCGCACCGTTAAATGCATCAACCCATCTACAAACTCCGTTGATTCAGTTACAACACAGTCAGCTAGTGCCTTCTCACTTACAAACCGCTTTTTTCGCTATCCTCAATCCAGTAATCGAAGCAACAACTGAACTATACCAACCAAAAAATGAACTTATTCGGCTGCATGGCGATTGTCATCCAGGCAATATATTGTGGCGCGATGGCCCTAGTTTTGTGGATTTAGATGATTGTCGGATGGGACCCGCAGTCCAAGATTTGTGGATGATGCTATCAGGTGATAAGCACCAACAATTTATCCAGCTGGATACCTTGATTGAAGCATACGATGAATTTCATACGTTTGCCCCAGAACAAACCCAATTAATCGAGCCACTGCGAGCGATGCGGATGGTACATTACATGGCATGGCTCTCTGAACGCTGGCAAGATCCTGCGTTTCCACAAGCATTCCCTTGGTTTGCCGAAGATAAGTATTGGGAAGGACAAATCTTAGCGTTAAAAGAGCAAATGTCTGCACTCCAAGAAGCCCCTATTCGCTTATAAATAATAGTTAGTAATTCATAGTTAGTAGCGTACATTTTTGCCTAAACTTGTCGTCTGACTATCCGCTTTGACTGTAGCCCTACATCTGCTTCTAGGCTATAATCCGCTTCGCTTAGGTGCTACCTCATATTGAGACCAGTTAAACGGGAAAAAAGTGAAATGCTTTTGCTGCCCCCGCAACGGTAAAATAAGGTCACCCTCATTCATATCGAGTATCGTCTTTACGACAATCTCTTGCCACTGTTTAATTATGGGAAGGCGAATGATGGGTTTGTGAATGCTTACTATCACAACTTATTGAGCCCGGATACCGGCCTATGCATTGATAACCTCATACTCTGTGATGTTGCGATTATTTACCCTGTTCGGTGGGAACAGGCTCTGGAATATACTTACCATGACATTTCACAAATACGCTATTCGTGCTGCTATCAGCGGTGCTTTTTCTTGTGCCTTATTGATGACCATTGTCGCACATGCACAAGATACGAACGAACCACTGGAAACCATTGTTGTATCTGGCTCTCATAGTCCCATGTCGATCGCACAACTTGCTGGCAATGTATCAGTAATGACGGCAGCTGACATTGCCAACAGCCAGGCTGCTTTTGTATCGGAGCTATTGGTCCAATTCGCTGGCGTAGATATCTCAACCAACGGTGGTGTTGGTCAATTTGCTGAGCTGCGTTTACGTGGCAGTGAAACTAACCATATTTTAGTCCTACTTGATGGCATTGCGATCAATGACCAGGGACAAGGCGGATTGGTTGATTTGGCCCATTTATCAACGCAAAATATTGCTCGTATCGAACTGTATCGCGGCTCACAAAGTGCGCTATGGGGCGATGGCGCAGTAGGTGGCGTACTTAATATCATCACCCAAAGCGGCGCTAATAACGATAAAACCACGCATTCACTTAAAGCGGGATTGGGAACGAATAACACCCAACAACTTCATTACCAGCAACAGGGCCAATTCACTGATGGTCACTACGGGTTAACTGCCAGTCGTCAACAGACCGATGGCCAAAATATCAGTATCGTTGATGGGAATACCGAAAAAGATGGCTATCAAAATACCTCTATGAGTGCCCAACTTGGTTATGTCGTTAACCCTGAGCATACTGTGAGCGCGGTACTTCATAACATCGATTATCTGACGATGTTTGATGCGACAGATTTTGTCACTACAGGTTTACCGGTAGACGCGGATAACGTCACCGATGGTCGTCAACAAAGCGCAGCGCTTCGCTGGGCGTTTACCCCGACAGGCATCACTAGCAATCGTTATTCTTATACTTTAGATTCATCCGCTAAATATCATCGTAATCTTGTAGAAAATACCAGTAGCGGTGCATTATCGGGGTTAACCGATGCTAAAACAGTATCACTTCGTTCAGTGGCTCGCCTCGCCTCTAATAATGGTCTGACGCGTCAGTATCATATTGGGTTAAGTGCGGATAAAACCGATTTTGAACAACGTGGCCCGTCTGGTTTTGGCGATCCAAACCAATCACAACGCATTGAAAGTCATAGTATTTTCGGTGATGCCGTGATCGCTTTATCCGACAACATTTATACAAATAGTTCTATTCGCTACACCGATAATAGTGAATTTGATGCGGCGATTAATTATCGTATTGGTGCGAATTACCAAAGTTCAGATAAGTTGACGTGGTTTGCCAGTATCGGACGAGCCAGTAAAAACCCGTCTTTTACAGAACGCTTTGGCTTTTTTGCTGGTACTTTCCAAGGTAACCCCAATTTAGAGCCTGAGCAGTCTAGCAATATAGAAATAGGACTTAGAAGTAAGTATCTACTAGCTAACAGTCAACTTAACCAACAAATTAATGTGTTTGTAGGTAAGTTGGAAAACGAAATCAATGGCTTTGTATATGATGCACAAACGGGTAACTTTACTTCCGATAATGTCGCGGGTACCAGTGATCGTAGCGGGCTAGAATGGGAACTTTCATGGACAAGTGCCGATGTCTCCATTAATGCTGCTTACAGTTATTTAGATGCTTCTCAAGGTGATGAGGAAACGGTAGAACTGCGTCGTGCCCGTCATAATGGGTCGATAAATGTGTCTTATACGGTGACCCCAACAGTGAGCACGTATGTCAGTGCAAGTTATGTGGGCAGCAAATCAGATCAATTCTTCCCACCATACCCTGAACCATCGAAAATCATTGGTTTGCGAGCGTATTGGCTAGTGAATGCGAATCTTACATACCAAATTTCATCCGCGTTAAATGTCAGTGCGAAAGTGGATAATCTATTTGATCATGGATATCAAGATATCGTGGGTTATCGTGGCCTTGAGCGCAAAGCCATGCTTGCGGTGAAATATCAATGGTAATGTAGCAACATAGTTTAGCAGCGGTTATTACGTATCGTTTATCGTACGAGAATAAGCACTTTCTCTTAGATTAAGCCATGATTCAGCTTGTCAGTGTATACTTAACGTATCAAATTATGTATGTGCTGACATTTTTTGTCACAATCTCTGGTTTCATTCCCCTTCGAGCCTGTGTATTATCAGCATCAACTCCACCTTTATAAGCGAATATCAATATGAAAAAATTGTTTACCAGTGTGTTATTTGTCATTGTCAGTGCATTAATAGCTTCACAAGCTGCCGCGCAAATCCGGTTTGTTGAAGGTGAGCACTATAAAGTGATCAGCAGCCAAGCTACAGCAACCCCCGAAGTAAAAGAATTCTTTTCTTTTTGGTGCCCGCATTGTTTCAACTTTGAACCGTTAGTTGTGCAAATGAAAAAGAAGCTTGACCCGAGTGTAACGTTTGAAAAAGTGCATGTGAACTTCATGGGTTTTGCTGGCAAAGATTTACAAGATGATGTCACCAAAGCCATGATGATTGGCCAAGCGCTGAAAAAATCTGAACAAGTCAATGCAGCCATCTTTAACTATATTCATCGTCAACGTGGCAAAATCACTAGCTCAGATGATGTGCGAAGTATATTAAGTGTCAATGGAATTGACCCTGCTGAGTACGATAAAATGAATAAAAGCTTTGCTGTGAACTCTATGTTGAAAAAGAACAACAAGGCCATCAGTGAGTATCGCCGCTTTGTGAGTGGTGTGCCTAACTTCATCGTTAATGGTAAATACCAAGCACAATTCACCCGTGATATGACAGCCGATGACATGGTTGATTTAATCGTGTTTCTATCTGAAATGAAATAGTCTTTACTTCATTGTAAATACAATTGGGAGTGTAATACATGAGTGGCGAAACGAATCTAACTAAGTTATTAGCCAGTATGTCTCCGGCATGCGATAACATGATGTATGGCTTTGCCACTCTCCCGTCAAAAGATGCTCAAGGTCTATCTTTTTTGCCCAAGTGTATGTTTCAAGAAGATGAAGGCATCACTGTTATCGCCACCATTGATCAGTTAGTCGATAACAATATTGAGTGTATGGGACCGTTTGCATGTATTACCCTTACCGTCCACTCATCACTTGAAGCGGTAGGGCTAACAGCAGCCTTTGCTACCGCACTGGGTAAAGCTGATATCAGTGCCAACGTGGTAGCAGCTTACTACCATGACCATATATTTGTGGCATGGGAAGACAGAGACAGTGCGATGGCGACGTTGAATGCGTTGTCTAAGCAGTAATATCAAGTCAGTATAGAATGGCTTACAAGCAATAGAGCGATGAAAGTCGCTATTCTTCTGCTAATTAATACTCTGAATAATAAAGTGTTTTTTATGAGCACCCTCACCAAAATAAAATTCATCGTCTACGAACTTGCCTAAGAGGCAATGCCCCAAAGGAGACTGAGGGGTTATTATCATTATGTCAGTATCATTATAATGAAACTTAAGTCCACCTGACACCGGCGCTAAAAAAAGACACAAAAATTGCTGGTCTTGGTCGACTAGCTGTATATAAGCACCTATTACAATCGCATCATCCAATTTAAAATTGATAACGCTCATGCCTTTAATCGCATTAACATCATCCAAGCATGCTAACGCCCGTTTCGCCTGACCGTCGGCTAGGTAGGATGCTTCCGTTCCTAGTGTGTCATATTTATTTTCAGCGACATTTGCCTTATCAGCGGCACTCGCACGTGCTATTTCCGAGGAACGCAGCGCAGTTTGGTATCTCACTTCCAAATAAGATAGTAAATAGTCTCTCAACGCCTTTTTGGCTGTAAGATTGGGCTGCTCAGGCATTGTTATAGACACTCTTAGACTATTATTTTTGCATAGGATCTGCAAAGTAAAAACTTAATGATGAGAAAAGCTTAGCTGATATATTGCTAAGTAAAAGTCACTAACAACAGCCACCATACTGATGATGATAGCTGTTGTCGTATCTAGAGTTAGGTAGGTTTAACCTAATTCATCCGTCGCGACAAAGTAACGCGGATCTTCATTAACATTAATTTCCACGTAACGAGATGCTTTACGCAATAACACACGACACTCTGGTGAAATATGACGAATATGCAGTTTTTTACCTGCTGCTTCATATTTACCTGCTAGCGTATCTAATGCATCAATACCCGATGAATCCCAAATCCGCGATTCATTGAAATCAATCACCACATCAGTCGGGTCATTTTCTGAATCAAAGATCTCTTTAAAGTGAGTTACCGAACCAAAGAATAAAGGACCTTCTAACTCGTACACTTTCCAGCCATCTTTGTCATCATGAGTCTTTGCAGCGATATGGGTCGCATGTTTCCATGCGAACACTAAGGCTGAAACAATAACACCCACAACTACCGCAATCGCTAAGTCAGCGATCACTGTGACAAAGGTCACGAGGAATAACACGAACGCATCTTCTTTGTTCACACCGCGAATAATTTTGAATGATGCCCACTCAAAGGTGCCTATCACTACCATAAACATCACACCAACCAAGGCTGCTAATGGGATCATTTCGATAAGTTATGAAGCAAAAAGGATAAAGCCTAATAATACTAGCGCAGCAGTGATCCCTGATAATCGCCCACGACCACCAGAATTAATATTGATCATAGACTGACCAATCATGGCGCAACCACCCATTCCACCGAAGAAACCGTTAACCGTATTTGCAACACCTTGACCAATACACTCTTTGTTACCACGACCACGAGTACTGGTCATCTCATCGATTAACGTTAAGGTTAATAACGATTCAATCAAACCCACTAAACATAGAATTATCGCGGTAGGTAATACGATATAAAGCGTTTCAAGCGTAAACGGTACCATTGGGATAGAGAAGCTGGGTAACTCGCCGGCTAATGTTGCTGACGCTTTCTCCGCTTCTGGTAGCATATCACGGACAAAATCAATGACCGTGCGCGCTTCTAAATCCAAACCGTGTACCAGTCCTGTCACTACGATTATCGCCGCTAGCGATGCTGGAACCGCTTTGGTTAATTTAGGTAAAAAGACAATGATCGCCATCGTTAATGCGGTTAAACCAAGCATTAAATACAGCATCTCACCTTGCATCCATGTTTGGATACCAGTGGTTTGATCAAAGATTTTGAACTGCCCAAGCTGGGCTAAGAAAATCACAATGGCTAGGCCATTAACAAAGCCAAGCATAACAGGATAAGGCACTAAGCGGATAAATTTACCGAGCTTAAATACCCCCGCTAGGATTTGCAACACACCGGCAACCACGACAGCAGCAAATAAGTATTGCACCCCGTGTTGAGCGACTAACGCGACCATCACAACAGCCATTGCCCCAGTAGCTCCAGAAATCATCCCCGGACGACCGCCAATAGCTGAAGTTATTAACCCCATCATAAACGCTGCATAAAGACCCACCATCGGCTCTACGCCTGCGACAAACGCAAACGCTACAGCTTCTGGCACTAATGCCAATGCCACGGTAATGCCTGATAACACATCGTTTTTCACGTTGTTATTGGCAAACTTACCGGCAAAATCAAAATTAAACATACTTTGTTACACCCATAAAAAATTCGGGTGCAGGGTAGCATATTTAAGGATATATTGCCGTTAAATATCTGTTAACAGATTAACTAACCTATCGCGATAGGCTGGTCATGAAATACCTTGCGCATAAGTGGAATAAAACTGTCTAGCGGATCCACTTCAAAATCAGGATCAAAAGCGGGTGCATCCCATTCATCCACCAATTTACAAGCCAATGGATACCAAGATTCATGTTGCCATTGCAAGCGTAAATCTGTAGGTGCACCTAGATACTCATAATAATATTCACCTTGGAAGGCTTGATGGTTATACACCACATGAT
>ERZ1047472.3221-NODE-3221-length-10901-cov-8.151761_pt1 | contig 10901 bp, 7 predicted proteins | sample MGYA00383095_ERZ1047472 | MGnify/ENA primary metagenome ERZ1047472 (study PRJEB29581, sample SAMEA5548365) | metagenome | biome: marine; feature: coastal; material: water | depth 1 m | study: Short-term variability in the microbial, nano- and picoplankton...
TGCCGCATCTGGGATCGGCAACAATCGAAACGCGAACCGCGATGGGGCTAAAGGTCGTTGAAAATGCGCGCGCCTTTTTTGCTGGCCAGCCTTTGATTGATCCGGTTTGAGGTAGATCGCATGCATTTTGATGCTTCATTCGAAGCGTTGGTTCGCAACAGTTTTGCCGCGGCGCTTGCCGCCGGACAACCGGATCGCATCACCCGATCGGCCTATGCAGCGCTTGACCAGCAACCAACGGTGGTTATTGCGCTTGGCAAGGCGGCTGGGGCGATGGCAGCGGCGGTTCGCGATGGCGGCTATGATGGTTCGGGTCTTGTGATTACCACCGATGAAAACCATCGCCAGATTGATGGTTTTGATTGCTTTGCCAGTGCGCATCCGGTTCCCGATGAACGCGGTCTTGCTGCGGCAATTGCGGTGGAAAATCTGGTCAAATCCCTTGGTCAGGCAGATCATTTGCTGTTGCTGATCAGCGGTGGCGGCTCGGCCTTGTTGCCAGCACCTTCAAATGGCATCAGCCTTGCCCAGAAAATTGCGCTGAATGATGCGTTGCTGGCAAGTGGTCTTGATATTCACGCGATGAATGTGGTTCGGCGGTTATTTTCGCGGCTGAAAGGCGGACGATTGGCGCGGTTGGCAGCACCCGCCGCGGTGACGCAATTTCTGTTATCTGATGTGCCGGGTGATTTGCCTGAATCAATCGCCAGCGGCCCTGCCGTTGCCGATCCGGTGCCGTTTGATGATGCGCTTCATCTCATTCAAAAACACGGTCTTGATCGGCTGGATTTTGTCATGCCGCATTTGCAGGCAATCCAGAACGGAACCGCCGATGGGCCAGTGCGATCGGGTGATCCGGTTCTTGATAAGGTGCAAACCAGAATTTTGGCAAGCAATGCACAATGCCGTGATGCGGCCGCAGCCTATATCCGCCAAGCGATGCCTGAAATGCAGTTTCTTGATGCGCCAGCCCTTGATGGCGAGGCTAGTCAGATGGCAGCGCATTTGGCGGCGCAGATCATCGAACAGCGCCATGCTGGCAAGCCTTATGCGTTGGTGGCTGGTGGCGAAACAACCGTAACCCTTGATATGGCTAATCCCGGCAAGGGTGGGCGGTCGCAGGAACTGGCGCTTGCCTTTGCAGCGGCAATGACAGCAGCCGGATCAAACGCCCCTGAAAACTGGGTGATTTTGGCTGGTGGCACCGATGGCCGTGATGGGCCAACCGATGCGGCTGGCGGCATGATCGCCGCGTCACAAAATTTTGATCAAACGGCGGCGCGTGCCGCGCTGTTATCGCATAACAGCTATGATTATCTAAACGCGCATGATCAGCTTTTGATGGTCGGGGCAACAGGTACCAACCTTGCCGATCTGGTTTTGATCATTGCGCAAGATTGATGTTTTTGCCAAGGGCGAAATGCCGTCCAGAATGATTTGCCCCAGTTATAATCTGGATAAGAAATAAGCCGCATAAGAAAAGGGTCGGACAAGACATAAAGTCCTGACCGACCCTGATTTGCGGATAGGATTGGCAAACCAAACAAACTCCCCCAAGCTGGCTTTGTCTGCCGCAACCTATATCGCAAAGCTCTATAATTGCCGTCTAAAATCGCCGGCTAAATTCGTGCAGATCATCTGCGATTGATACGTCTGATCCGCCCTTTCCTTGTGCCTTTTTTGCGGGGTTGCGGGCAAGGAAAAAAAAGCAAATTTGAAAATTGTAAAATATTTACATTTTCCATTTACAGGCTATGCTGAATTTGTAAGCAAAGCGAAACAGCAGCCACGATCAGGGAGAGGGCGCGATGCAGGAGAAAATTCTTGTTGGACATAAATTGCGGCGTTTTCGCAAATCCATTGGCCTGTCACAAACAGCGATGGCGGAAGCGCTGGAAATCAGCCCATCTTATCTGAATCTTCTAGAACATAATCAGCGTCCTTTGACCGTTGGGTTGCTTCTTCGCCTTGGCAATAGCTTTGATATTGATCTCAAGGACTTTGCCGAAGATGACGCGGCAAGCCTGTCAACGGGCATGTCTGAAATTTTTGCCGATCCATTACTTGCCGATGAGCAGGTGCCACGCCGTGAAATTCAGGACATGATTACCGCCGCGCCGGGGGCGGCACGCGGCTTGGTGACGCTGTTTCAGGCCTATCGCAAAGTGCGTGATGAATTAGAAGCAACCGCTGGGGATGGCGGCGTTCGGCAGATCAGTAACCCTGTTGAAAAAGTGCGCGCCACATTGCAGCAGTCGAATAATTACTTTCCGACCCTTGAAGACGCGGCAGATGAATTGCGCCGCGCGGCCAAAATTGAAGCGATCAGTGATTTCGGTCTGACGGGCGATAATACGCTTGCCAGCCTTGCCGCCCATGTGAAAGACACGCTTGGCCTTCGGGTCAGAATCATGCCGGTAGAGGTGATGCAGAACCAGCTTCGCCGTTATGATCTGCATCGCCGCGAAATTTTGCTAAGCGAGGCATTACGCCGCCCACAACGGCAGTTTCATCTTTTGATTCAAATCGCGCTTCTTAGCCAGCAGGCGGCCTTGGACAAAATCTGCCAAGATCAGGCGGTTCAGGATACGCAGGCGCAATCGCTGTTGAAAATCACGCTTGCCGGTTACTTTGCCGGTGCGGTGATGATGCCCTATTCGGCCTTTCTGGATTCGGCGAAAAGCCTTCGTTATGATCTCGATCTTTTGGGGCGCCGGTTTGGGTGCAGCTTTGAACAGGTCTGTCACCGCCTGACAACATTAAATGCACCAAATGCGCGTGGGATTCCGTTTTTCTTCATTCGGGTTGATGATGCTGGCAATATTTCCAAGCGGCTTGCCGCCGCCGGTATGCAATTTGCCACGCATGGTGGTACTTGCCCAAAATGGACGATGCATAAGGCCTTTCGGACACCGGAAAAGATTTTGGCACAGGCGGCCGAATTGCCGAATGGACAGAAATATTTCATGCTTGCCCGCACCGCACCGCCATTATGGTCGCCAACCTTGGCGCAATCACCGGAATTTGCTGTTACGCTTGGGTGTGAATTGCATCATGCCCGCGATATGATCTATGCCGATCAAATTGATATTTCAAAATCGGCGCGGCTTGACCAGATTGGTGTTGGCTGTTCGGTTTGCGAGCGCATGGATTGCACCCAAAGAGCGCACCCGCCGATTGGCCATGAATTGCGCTTTGACGGGCCGATGCGCCGGATTGGTCTTTATGACCTTGGCACCAAAGGCACTAACAGCAAATAACCTGCAACAATTTTTTTGGCCAAACATCACTGGTTTGGCGTGTCGGTGCGGCGGTTTTGCCAGTGGCAAGCTTGTGCCAAATTTTGAAATATTATTACAAAAATGATGATTCCAGCTTTTTGAAATAAAATTACAAAGCAAAATTTGCCTTGGTTTATTGCCATGTCTTGTTTTAAAACCAGCCGTGATCTGCTAACCTGTGACACGAGATTTAAAGCAGGCTAGCGCGGGCATCGATGCGATAAAATCTGATCTAACGGTCTCCAAAATGGCGTATAGGCAATGATGCAAGATAATGAACAGATTGAACGCAAGGATGACGGCAGTGACCGGCTTGCGGCGCTTTACGGCCTGACGCCAAAGGTTGAGACGGCAATCATCGAGGCTGTTCAGGCGGGTGCCGTTCGCCGTCTTCGCACGCTTGTTGCACCGCTTCACCCAGCCGATCAAGCCGATCTTTTAGAGCGCATGCCAGCGCGGACAGCAGCGTCACTTGTGCGGTTTCTTGGCGACCATCTTGACGCTGAAACGCTGACTTATCTTGATGAAAACACGCGTGAAGCCATTGTCGAAGTGATGGGCGCAAAGGCTTTGGCGCGCCAGCTTCATGATCTGTCAACCGATGATGCCATTGATATTATTGAAGAGCTTGAAGATGATGCGCTTGCCGATGTGTTGGCGGCGCTTTCGGCCGAAGATCGGGTTCTTGTCGAAGAGGGCCTGTCTTTCCCGGAAGATTCGGCGGGCCGTCTTATGCAGCGCGAGATTGTCACGGTGCCGTCTTTCTGGACGGTTGGCCAGACAATTGACTATTTGCGGGGCGGCAAATCGGCAACCGATGATTTCTATCTGATCTTTGTTGTCGATCCGGCGCGCAAGCCGCTTGGCGAAGTACCGCTTAGTAAACTTTTATGCGCGCAGCGGCCCCGCCGAATTTCCGAAATCATGGAATCTGATTTCCGCTCGATTCCGGTTGATATGGATCAAGAAGAAGTGGCGGTTCTGTTTCGGCGTTACGGCATGGTCAGTGCCGGTGTTGTCGATCTTGGCGAGCGGCTTGTCGGCATGATCACCATTGATGATGTAATTGATGTGATTGATGAAGAAGCCGAAGAAGATTTGATGGCGCTTGCCGGTGTTGGCGAGGCCAGTTTGCGATCGAGTATCCGCGAGACTTTGCAGGGGCGGACAACCTGGCTTTTGGTCAATTTGCTGACCGCGATTTTGGCGTCGGTTGTGATCGGGGTGTTTGATGCGACCATCGAACAATTGGTTGCCTTGGCGGTGCTGATGCCGATTGTTGCGTCAATGGGCGGCAATGCTGGCACCCAAACAGTGACCGTTGCGGTGCGGGCGATTGCCTTGCGTCAATTAGATGCGGTTTCGACGCGCAATTTCGTTATTCGCGAAGGTTTGGTGGCATTGCTGAATGGATTGCTTTTTGCGGTTTTGGCCGCCGCTGTGTCTTTTGTGTGGTTTGGTGATCCGGAAATTGCCACGGTGATGGCGGTTGCCATGTTTGCGAATTTGTTGATTGCCGGTCTTAGCGGAACCTTGGTGCCGATTGGGCTGCTCCGTGCGGGGGTCGATCCGGCGGTGGCATCAAGCGTTTTTGTGACAACGATAACGGATGTTGTTGGGTTTTTTGTATTCCTTGGGCTTGCCGCACTCTATTTGATGTAGGCGGTGTCAAAAGACCGAGGTAATCGGTACGGGTTGAATTTGGTATTTTCATGACGGTTCATTTAAAAAAATTATCAGTTGGCTCGCAATCGCTTGATAATCTTCGGGATTGGCAGGCGCTTCGTCTGGCGCAAGGCGGCAGATTGGTTCATGTCACGCGCAATCGGCCGCGCCGTGCCGATGAATTGCTTGATGGGGGGTCGATCTATTGGATCATCAAGGGGGTGGTCACGGCGCGTCAGGCTATTATTGACCTTGCCGAGGCGCAACGCGCCGATGGAACACCGGCCTGCGGCATTGTGCTGTCACCTGAAATCATTCAAGTTGCCCCAACAAAAATGCGTATTTTTCAGGGCTGGCGTTATCTTGAAGTAAAAGATGCGCCGCCTGATATTGGCGCGGATGATACGGGTGATATGCCTGCTGAACTGGCTGCCGAATTGCGCGATCTTGGTATTTTCTAATCCCTAATCCTTGCTAGTGCCAATGCGTGCCAGCCTCAATTTGTGCCAACCCCAATTTGTGCCATGTGGTTTGGTTGATTTTTTGGCAATCATGGCGGGTGAGGGCGATTATGCGATTGGTTGCCAAACTTTTGGAATCTTAAGCTTTTGGGTGGCCTCAAGCTTTTTAGGGGCTATCGTGAACGGCGCCATGCCCATGGCGCGGTAAAGGCGCCTGCCCACATGCCCAATTTGGCGGTTTTGGCACTCTCTTCATCGGCGCTATAGATGGATGAATATTGCCGATAGGCCAGCGCCAGCCCAGCCTGAACAAGTGCCGCGCCTAAATCGGTTTTTCCGGCAAAGCACCGCATCACAACGCGGCCATAACGATCAACATCAATCAAATCACATTGCAATTGAGGCGCGCTTGCCACCAATGCAGTAAGCGCCTTTTGCGCTGCCATGCCACAATCCCATTTCGCACCATCGGCATCGGTGCATTGCTGTTTCTTTTCAGGGGCATCAATGCCAAAAAGCCTAATCCGTAATTTGCCACTTCGAAGCGAGTCACCATCGCTAATGCGGGTGATGGTAACACTTCCCGAAATGGTAAAATTTTTGGGCAACGGGCTATTACTTGCAGAGGATTTCGGGGCGTAAATGCTGCCAAACCCAAGGATGAACATGAAAATAGCGCAACGGAAAAACTTTAGAAAAATTTTCATTAGCTATAATAATATTATTTATCTTTAAAACAAAGAAGAACCGTGATTAACCGGTCTGGTGCGCAAAGGCTGTAGAACGCGGCAGGCGAAGGCCGCCGAGCGAGGCTGGCAAAACCGCAGCTGATGAAAACACGGCGCAAAACACGGCGCAAAACGCCAAAACCAATCCATTTTCTATGCCAGATGTTTCGAATTGGTCAGGGGTAATAAAAAGGGTCAGACCTAATTGACATAAGGGTTGTTTTTGAACGGATCATTTTCGTCATCATCTTCGTCCTGATCCATCACCCATTCCACCTCAGGGCTCAAATTCACCGCAACGCCGGATGATGCATCAGGAATGGCAACAAACGCACCTTGCGCCTCGGCGGGAACCGCGCTGCGCATTCTCATCCGGTACAGGACAAACCCCGCCAGTAAGAATAGAAAACCGGCAATTGTTGGCATGAATCCGCGAGTGCCAACAATTTCGATAACCGATGCGGCAAGTGGTGATCCCATCACCGCACCAGCGCCATTGACCATTAACAGGCCTGACGACATGGCCACCATCTGGCTTGGTGCCAGATAGTCATTGGCATGCGCGATGAACAGTGAATAAAGGGAAAAGACAAGCCCGCCAAAAATCAGCATCATGATCAAAAGCAAACCAAATTGATCGGCACCAAAAAGGCTGGCGATGCCAATTGCAATGCTGGCAATCACCGTCACGCCAAAAATAACAACCCGTCGGTCAAATTTATCGGAAAGGCGACCAACCGGATATTGAAGCGCCAAGGTGCCAAGCGTGATTGAAGTCATGAAATAGCCGACTTGGGTATTGTCCAATCCGATATTGCGCCCATAAACAGCGCCCATACCAAACACCATCGAGATCACGATCCCAACAAATACCATGCCGACAACGGCCAAGGGCGAAACCTGAACCAGCCTGCGAAAACTAATACGCTCGGGGGCCTCAAAGCTAGGAGCCGCGCTGGCGGTAATCAAAATCGGCACAACCGCAATCGACACCATAACCGATGCCAGCAGAAACAATCCCGCGCTGCCATCCTCGCCAAGCGAAATCATCAATTGTCCGGCGGCCATGCCAGCCATATTGGTAATCATATAAAGCGATAAAAGCTGGCCGCGGGTTTCATTTGTGGCTTTTTCATTCAGCCAGCTTTCGCAAACGATATACATGCCAGCAAAACTAAAGCCACTGGCAAAGCGCATGCCGGTCCAGACGAACGGATCAAGAAACACCACATGTAGCAACACCGCTGCCGATGCAATAGCAGACATGGCACCAAAAACCCGAACATGGCCAACGCGCGCTAAAATATGCGGAACAATGATTGAACCGGCAAAGATACCGGCAAAATAGCCCGACATGACAATACCGGTCGCAATATTGCTAAAACCGGCCTCGGGCGCGCGCGTGCCAAGCAAAACCACCTGCAAGCCATTGCCCGCAGAAATGAGCAAAAGTCCAAAAAACAGAGTCCATGTTGATATGATGGCCTTTAGCATAAGGCACGCCTTTCAAACGTAATATGACGTTGCTTCACTTGAATAGAACATATGGCAAAACCCTGCTCGCAGTCGCAGGGCACGGCGTCACATAACGCGCTACTGCATGGGGTTTGATAAGTCTTACAAGCATATGAAGTCTGTTCCAAAAGCGTTGTTTGACAGTCGTTTTAACAACATTGTTGACGCGTTATGCCGAAATGGCTGGGTCATTTGCCAGATATTGAGTCAAAATCGCAAAGACCGTTTCTAATGTTGTTTCCAATTGCAGGGTGAGTTGCTGTTCGTCTGCAAGATCCATACGGGCAAGCATGAATTGTTGCAATGGCAATGGCAGCTGATCAGGAACCAAAGCGGCATTGCCAAAGGTCAGGCGCAGACATTGGTGGATTTCGCTCAACAGCCGGTCAGCATCTTGCAGCGCTTCGGCATGGTTGGCATTGATCTTACCGCTGATTTCCAATTGTGCCAGAATGGCCGCAATTGATTGTCCGGTCTGGTCAAACAGGTCGCCATGTTGAAGCCGCATGCCTTGGATCAAAAGATCAAGCTCGACAAGGCCACCATCGCGCGCACGTAAATGCCATTTTGATTTGCCTTTGCGGACTTTGCGGATGCGCACCAACATGTTGTCAATGGCTGGCCCGATCAGGCTATGGTCATGCTGCTGATTAACAATCGCGTGGATCGCTAGATGCAGTTTTTCGGTTAAATCAGCATCACCGGCAATTGGCCGCGCTTTGGCAAGTGCCAGCTTTTCCCAAATCCATGCATCAGCCGCAAAATAGGTTTTTAGCCTATCAAGCGATGTGGCGATGGCACCAGCTTCGCCTTCGGGACGCAACCGTAAATCAACCGGATAAAGCACGCCTTCGGCGGTTGCAGTGCTAAGCCAGCTGACCATTGTCTGCGCAAGGCGGGCAAAATAGGTTGGCGCATTGATAGGGCGTTTGCCGTCAGATAGCGCATTCTCAGGCGCGTCATAAACAAACAAAAGATCAAGGTCGGAACTGACCGTCATTTGCCTAGTGCCAAGCCTGCCAAGCGCAAGGATCGTCACGCTGCCATCAATCTGGCCATGGCGGCGGGTCATATCGGCGCGCGCCAGATCAAGGATCAGCCTAACTGTCGCTGTGGCAATCGCGCTAAGGCCGGTGGCAAGGGTCGGGCTGTCAATGGTTTGGCTCAGGGCTTGGATTTCAACCTGAAATTTCCATTCGCGGGCCTTTATCTTGATCTGGTCAAGCGCGTCCTCGATATTGCGTCCATCACAAATTTGATGCAATTGCGCGGTCATTATATTTGCATCGGGTAATGGTCTGAAAAAGCTTTGATAAAGCAATAGATCGAACAAAGTTGGATATTGGCGTAAATGATTGCCAAGCTGCGGCGATAGCAACAGAATATCGCATAAAAGGCGGGTCAGATGCCGGTTATAATCAAGAAGTGAGAAAATCTGCACGCTTGCTGGCAGACCTTCGATGAACTGCGCAAGCGCGGCAAATTTGTCATCAGGCGCATCTGCGGCGGTAAAAGACATCAAAATTTCAGGCATTAACCGGTTTAACAGGGCGCGCGCCCGTTCACTTCGCGTTGCCGAAATGCGCCCTGCCATCCAGCCGGACAGCGTATCAGCAATGATTTTCGGCCGTTCAAAACCATGATTGCCAAGCCATCCAACAAGCGCATCATAATCATCAAGCAGGATATCTTTCATACCATCTGCTGTCGATATGATGCCGTCGGCGGGGTTCAGCAAATCATGCTTGGCGTTCGCGCCAACCTGATCGAGCAAATTGTCCAATTCATTGCAGAAATCAGCGGCGGTTCGATGCCCCATGAAATGCGCGAATTTTTCCAAATCTTCTTCGCCGCGCGGCAGGCTGTGGGTCTGATTATCGGCAATCATTTGCAGCCTATGTTCGATCCGGCGTAGCTGGTGATAGGCGGTGCCAAGCGCGGCCGCCTGTTCATTGGTAATCCATGTGGCGGCGGCAAGCGCATCAAGCGCAGCAAGGCTGTTGCGATGCCGCAGCTCTTTATCGCGTCCACCCGCCACAAGCTGTAATACATGCGTGAAAAACTCGATTTGCCGAATGCCATTTTTACCGGTCTTCAGGTTATAGCCACGCCAGCCATTGCCTTGTGGTGGACGGCGAAGCATGGTTTTCATATCTTCCATCACCGTATAATCAAGCGTTTTACGCCAAATAAAAGGCTGAATTTGTTCAAGAAAGCTGTTGCCAAGCGCAAGATCACCTGCAACGGGTCGTGCGCGAATAAAGGCGGCGCGTTCCCATGTGCGGGCAATTGATTCATAATAGCTGATCGCTGCTGTCAGATCGATGCTTACCGCGGTTGCGCCCGGGTCGGGTCGAAGCCGCAAATCAACACGCCAGCCAATGCCGTCACTTGTGGCGCTGCCAAGAAGGCGGATCAGATCACGCGTCATGGCGACAAAAAAGGGCTGAACAGCATCGCGATTGTCAAAAGGGGCGTGATGCGTGTCATGAAGCATGATCAAATCAATATCGGATGAGAAATTAAGTTCGCCAGCACCTAACTTGCCAAGCGCCAGAACGGTCCAACCACATCCTGATAAGTAGGCATCAAAATTCTTTATCTTGCCGCGTTGCGCGGCTTGGCGGAACAGATATTGGATTGTTGCTGACAAGACCGTTTGTGCCGCCTCGCTTAGCCATTGCATTTGCTGTGGCATGTCTTCGCGTCCAGCAAGATCGGATAGCGCCACCATCAGCGCGGTTCTTTCCCGCCAGATGCGGATTGCCCGTAAAGCGGTTTTTTCGTCGCCAGCCGATTGCATTGACGCGATAAAATGGGTTTTTGCAATATTGATCTGGCTTGCCGCTTGGCCGTTCAGGCAGGGGCCGACATCTTCGCCATGACGCAAAGCAAGCCTTTGGAGATATTGACTTGTCACCAGCATTGCCGCCAGATCATCTGCGCCATAGCCGCTTTGCAAAAGCGTATTTTCTGGCCATTTCTGCGTGAATGTCGCGGCAAAATCGTCGCGAACCGCCTTATTGGCTGGATCAGCGATTGGCAAATTCGGGCAGATTTGGTCAAAATAGATCGGGTTTGTCATAAGGGGTAGTCTATCCGAAATGGTCAGCACTGCTAGCCCAAATTATCGCGGCAAAACTGGCCCTTTTGCAGTGCCAGATTGGCGGGGGTTTGACCAATGTCGAAAGGGACAGAAACTGAGGCTTGTGAATTGGCGGTTGTAAAATCCGGCAAGGTTGGCGATAAGC
>ERZ1047472.3222-NODE-3222-length-10897-cov-8.640657_pt1 | contig 10897 bp, 7 predicted proteins | sample MGYA00383095_ERZ1047472 | MGnify/ENA primary metagenome ERZ1047472 (study PRJEB29581, sample SAMEA5548365) | metagenome | biome: marine; feature: coastal; material: water | depth 1 m | study: Short-term variability in the microbial, nano- and picoplankton...
GACTACTTAGACTTGTTGATGCCAGCAAGCACAAAGGTAAGTGCAGAGAACTTGTTTATCAAAGACAAGTACGTAAGTGAAGAACTACGTAACCTAGCAATGGAATTGAACACAGTGTTTGTTACAGCGGCACAGTTGAATCGTGGTGCTGTGGAAGAGATTGAATTTGATCACTCGCATATTAGTGGTGGACTTAGTAAGATCCAGACTGCGGATAACGTGTTTGGTATCTTTACATCAAGAGCAATGCGTGAACGTGGACGCTATCAGCTACAGCTAATGAAGACACGTAACTCAAGTGGCGTAGGACAAAAGATTGATCTAGGCTTTAACTTAGATACACTACGTATTGAAGACTTAGGCGAAGATGAAGATGCAAATAATTATTCAAGCGCAGGCACAAGCAATACAGCAGGAGCCTCTGCATTAGCAAGTGCTTTGAAAAGAAATGGTAACGGTACAGTTAGTGAAACTAGACAAGACCCAAGTGAAGGCGCAGGCTTAGGAAAAATTAGAGCAGAAACAGACTCAACAAAATTAAGAGATTTTCTTAATAATCTAGAAGACGGAGAGGATTAAGTGATTGTTGGTACAATTAAACAGTGAGCAATTAGATGAATACATTAAAGACGATCCTGTACGTCCGCATATCCCAGTCGACTGGCGACTAAGTTCTGGGCGAGAAGTATACGGCCTGTTTGATGACAACAATATAAAAGCAATTATCTGTGTAGCATATACAGATGATGTGCCTGTCTGTGAGGAAGACTTAGATAACTACGGATCGAGTGTTGCAGTATTTTATACTGTATGGAGTTACTCTCGAGGTAGTGGACGAGAAATAGTTAACAAAGTTGCAAATACTATTAAAGATACAAATCCTCAAATAAAAAGATACGTAACATTAAGTCCATTAACAACTATGGCAGAACGATTCCATTTAGCAAATGGTGCAAAGTTTATTGGTACTCATACTACTTGTCAAAACTTTGAATACTTTTTGTGAAACACTATGTAGGATCTTGTGAGTATAAATGGACTCATGTAGGATCACCTATGGAAAAATTATGGATTCAACGAGCTGTAGGAAATGAACTTTATACAACTGTAGAAAAAAATAATTGGTGCTGGGCATTAAAACATACAAAGGCATTTTCTATACCCGGTGACATTTATTGCCATTGCGAAATTTTTGTTGAACTGCCTGATGCTAATCAGAGTACATTATTTTTACTTAAATATTCAGACATAATTATTACTGATAAAGTATATTAAAAAGATTAAATACTATATGTTACTAAAACCAGATAGTATTGAATTATACAAACCCTTTCAGTTGTTTCAACCAGAAGACTGCAAAAAAATAATAAAAGATGCTTGTCAACAAACGCCCGGAAAAAGATCAAGCGTTGCAGGCAATAATACCGGCGCTCGTCGAACTAGTACTACTTACTGGTATAGGCCGTCATTTTTTAACACACAAGATTTAAAATATTATTTTGATCCATTCTATAACGACGGATATCTTGTTGAACGTGTCTCAGGCCCAATCCAAGTTGCTAAGTATGACGAAACTCAATTCTTTGGCTGGCACTATGATCAGTTTACAGGAAAGAAAAGAACAGGTAGACTGCTTACATTAGTTTGTACTCTACAACCGGCCTTGGCCGCATCGTTACAAACAAAAGATCATACATGGCAATTAAACACAGGGGAAGCAGTAATATTTCCAGCTAACGTGTTACATAGAGCTACTGCTCCTGTAGAAGGTGAAAGATGGTCGTTTACAACTTGGGGTGTTGGAAAAATTACTAAAATATCCAAACGCAAAGGAAAGTAGCAATGGATAAATATATAAAATACTTGAGAGATTAACACATGTCAAAGAGCATCACACTAAGATCAATAAGATTACTTCCTGCTTCGTATGGGATAAATGACCTATCCTACGAAAGGGGCGAAGTTTTCTTTGACACTAATTCTAGTACATTACGAGTAATGGACGGACTTCGAAAAGGTGGTTTTCCAATTGCAACAGAAGAGTTTGTTAATACAGAACTATCAGCAGTTGAAAATGATTTACAAAGCCAAATCAATAATGCAATTGATGCTATACCTGAAGTTGACTTAACACCTTATTATACAAAAGTACAAACAGATGTGCTATTGCAAAACGTTAGTGTTGATTTAACAGGATATGCAACCGAAACATATGTTGGTATTCAAATTGCTGCAATACCATCAGTTAACCTTGACGGGTACGCAACTGAAATATTTGTTAACAATGCTGTAACTGGACTAGTAGATAGTGCTCCTGAAACATTAGATACTTTAAATGAATTGGCAGCTGCACTTGGTGACGATCCAGACTTTGCTACAACTGTATCAACTCAAATCGGACTAAAGGCAAACACTGCTGACTTAGGTACAGCAGCATTTACAGAAAGTACTGCATACGCTACATCATTCCAAGGTTCACTAGCAGATTCAGCAATACAACCTTTAGACAATGTTAGTACTCTAGTTAATGACGCAGGTTACCTTATAAGTTCTAATCTTACAGGACTAGCAAGTGAAACTTATGTTGATACAGCAATTACTAATTTAATTGATGGTGCGCCTGAATCTCTTGATACGTTAAATGAGTTAGCAGCAGCACTTAACGATAATGCTAATATAGGTAGTGAAGTTCTTGCAGCCATTGCACTAAAAGCAAATACAGCAGATTTAAGTGTAGTAGCAACATCAAATAACTATAATGATCTTGATAATATTCAACCTTGGGAATATTATAATGAAAAGCACAAAGGACGATTTAATATAGCAGAAGCTGTTACTATTAGACAACCAGTAGTGCTTAATCTTGATAATACAGTTACGCCTATTGTACAAGAACAGTCATATGTATTAGACACGTATACAGCATATACAGATATTACTGATGCACCAAGCATGCCTCAAGGCCGAAACTTTTCTCCAGTTTCTGATTCATACGGTACACTATACAACGGTCCGCAGAGTCATCAGTATGCAAAATTAGGCAGCCAAATATTTACTGTAACAACTTGGCAGAACGATTTAATACTCAGTGCGTTTAATGAAACTAGTGGAACGCTTACTGAACTACGTACAGATGTATTCAATAATATTTCCGTCCAAAACACCGGCGGTAAAGTTACTGCATCACTAGTAGCAGACACAGTAAATGAACAACTAATAATAATTTCAATAGGTAATGATGCCTCAACCGGTATGCGTTTTAGATACGTTTCATGGAACGGTACTGACAATTTATTTGCATCATCTATTACTGGAGATGTATCAATTACAGCTGACGGACAATTACTAGGAAATAGCGATTGTCAAAAAATAAATGCACACTATAACGAAGAGCATGAAAAGGTATATGTTGCGTTTGATTACGGAGTTAAATCATACTTTGCATCATATACTATCTCCGGTAGTGGGCTCGTAGCAGATAGTTATATTGATAGTTCAACGAGTACACTTGGTGCAGCAATACTGTTCCAACCATACGAAATGTTGACGTATATGCCGACAGTAGACAACTATCTATTAACGTGGGGATATAATACAACCTCTATGGTTAGTGTAGTTTTAGATTCAGATGGTGATCCAAGTTGGGGTACTGAAGTTGCTCTTGAAAATGACACTATGGATGTAATGGTTAACACTCGAATCAATAGACTAGGAGTCGTAGCCAGCAGTCCAGTTAGCCAAGTTCCTAGATTCTTTATGTATACGTTCTTTGCTGATGGAACATTTAGTAGTAGAGACCCAGAGGTGCAAATTGATGATGGCACACTAGTAGGTTTTAATAATACTGCAAGGGGACACTTTGATCCTAGGACACGGTCATATTTAATAATAAGTTTTTTCAACAACGGCTCCACCAACCGACAAAGACCTGCTTATAGTAGTGACGGATCTACATGGACATATGGTTCAGACGTTGTCGCCGGAGCGTCACAGGTAGTAGACGGACATTATAGCGGTGACGAAGCAGTTTATCAAATATTTGTTCAAGGAAACAACCAAAGCCGACCGCTGCGCCATACTACTTGGACAAACCAAACAGGACCAATTATATCTAATCTATCAGCCGATAATCTTATTGGTGTTTCTAGCGGAAGTTTTCCGAAAGGAACTATAGGTGCTAGAATATATGCATTTGGAGATATAGTTGAAGGGTTTTCAAACCTTGTACCAGGCGATACATACTATGCTAATACATCAGGTTTAATATCTAATACTCCGTCAAGTGGCGCCCAACCATTAGGTATCGCAATCGATGAAACACAAATTAATGTAACACTAGATCACAATGGCGGGGCAGGCGCAAGTGTATCAGTTTCAGACACACCACCGGCTGCCGCAGCCGCAGGAGATTTATGGTGGGAAAGTGACACAGGTAGATTAAAAGTTTATTATGAGGATGCAGATACACAACAATGGGTTGATGCTAGTCCTCCAATTAGTGTTCCAAATACACCTTATATTGTAGGTGCGGTTAAAGGAGGAACATCATTTGGTTCAGGATTTAGTATTGTAGAAAACTCTACAGGTAACTACACTGTTACATTTAATACACCATTACCAAATGCAAACTACAGCATTATAACTACAGCAGAAGATATTTTAGCAAGATTTGTATTTGTACAAAATAGAGCTACTACGTCATTTGATCTAGTAGTACAAACCGATACTGGCTCGGCCAGTGGTGCTAGAGCAAACTTTGCAGTATATAACATAGGATAACAGAATGGCTATTAACTTTCCAGATACAACAGGCCAAGCAACAGATGGTTCATTTACAAAAACAGATCTAGTCACAGGTGTAACTTGGGCATGGAACGGAACCAGTTGGGCAGCACTGGGTGTAGATGCTACAACATCAGTTACAGTAGTAAGTGGAATCAGTCTTACTGATCTTAGTGTCACTACTCCAACTAGTGCAAGTGGTACTGGTAACATAAATTACGACAACGCATCAGGTGTGTTTACATTTGTACCTCCTGATCTAACTACGTATGCACAGACTAGTAACTTAGCAACTGTTGCTACCTCAGGACAGTATACCGACCTTACAGGAACGCCTACGTTACCTACAGTATCGGCAGCAGCAACAAATGTTAATGGTGTTAGTACAGAATACGATTTTGGAGCCAGTAGACTATTATACAGAAATGTGTGGGACACTGAGGCAGACTTGCCAAACCCAGGAACATATCATGGTATGTTTGCACATGTTCATGCTACCGGTAAAGGCTACTTTGCTCATGCTGGAATGTGGATGGCAGTATCAACTGCTTCGACAATACTTGATTTAAATATATCAGACGGACTACCTAATCAAGTATTAACTACAGACGGTGGAGGCAACTTTACATTTGAAGATGCACAAGGATCAGGGCAGTCATATAACCAAACATTAAACACTACAGACTTAGTTACATTTTCAAGAGTAACAGCAGACGACTTTGTGCTAGGAGCAACAGGACCTTATGTAGTAAGTGCCGCTAGTTACATACAACTAGATGCTCAGGATGGTACTAGAGTAACAGGCGGTTCGTTTAGATTGCCAAATATAACTACCACTGAAAGAGATGTATTAATTGCAGCAAACGGTGATATGATTTACAATGTTGTAGATAATAAAATACAAGCATACCAAAATGGTTCTTGGATAAATCTTGACGATGGTAGTGCAGTTTCAGTTCCGATTACATATAGTGCAACATCAGTATTTGGTAGTGTTAACGAAGGTAGTGCATTAACTATTAACGTATCTACAACAAATATAGCAGATGCAACTACGCTGTATTGGACTGTAACTAATGCTGGGGACTTTAGTACAGCTGACGGTAACTTTACTATTACTAGCAATGCAGGGTCATTTACAGTAACTCCAACAGCAGACGTTACCACAGAAGGTAATGAAACATTTATAGTAGAAATACGTACAGGTAGTGCTAGTGGACCAATAGTTGCACAAACTGGAAATATAACAATAGTAGATTCAAGCACTGCACCTGTGGCTACTTACTCTTTAACTACTCCGCTTTCGATCAACGAAGGTAATTCTGGTACAATAAATGTAACGACTGCAAATGTCGCTAATGGTACAACGCTTTACTGGGCAGTTAGTACTGGTGATGCGCCAGCAGATTTTGCTACTAGTTCCGGTACAGTTACGATCAATAGTGATGCAGGATCATTCACGGTAACGCCTACAGCAGATTCCACAACTGAAGGAGCTGAAACTGCTACTGTAACTTTGAGAACTGGCAGCCAAGGTGGTACAGTTGTTGATACTGATACATTTACGATTGCTGATGTATCACAGTCGCCAGCATTTACTCCTGACTATACTGTAACTGTATCTCATAGTGGTAATAATTATCTACTAAGCGGCACTGATAGAAATGGTACATTTAGTAATGCATCACAACCGACACTAGAATTTAACAACGGCGACAACGTAAGATTTTCAATTGCTGGAGCAACTTCAGGAGCCCACCCGTTCTTTGTTAAGACTAGTCAAAGTACAGGCACAACAAATCAAGTTGCAGGAGCAGTAGGACAAGGCGGCACAACTATTGATTGGACTACAGCAACAGACGGCGCTGGTTCATACGGATATCAATGTGAGTTTCACTTTGGTATGTGGAATACAATAACAATTAATTAACTAGGAAAGACCTAATGGAAAGAGAATATACAGTAATTGTAAACAACAGAGAAGACCTTACAGTAATTGAAACAGAACTTACTGCTTCAAGTGGTGCTGGCCCTATTCCAAAACGTAGCGTAGGCATTGCCAATCCACGTCCTGGTTCTCGCGTACAAACACACTTTATGCTTACCGACGAAGAAGCTCAAGCACTAACAGATGACTCAAGAATACGTGCTGTAGAAATACCACCAGAACTTAGAGACGATATCCAAATAGGACTCAATGCAACACAATCAGGATCATATAAAAGAGACGGTACTAGTGATGCAGACAAAGTTAATTGGGGACTGTTAAGATGTAATTACAAAACAAATGTATATGAAGATATGGACAATTCAGGAACAGTATTTGAATACGCACTACAAGGTACCGGTGTTGATATTGTTATACAAGATAGTGGCATACAAGCAGATCATCCAGAATGGCAAGACAGTGATGGTGTCAGCAGACTTCAGCAAATTGATTGGTATACAGCAAGCGGCGTATCTGGCACACAAGACGCTACATTCTACACAGACTATGACGGACACGGAACTCATTGTGCAGGTATAGCAGCAGGTAAAACTTATGGCTGGGCCAAAGGCGCTCGTATCTATGCACAGAAGTTAGGTGGATTAGAAGGTGCCGGTGATCCTGACAACGGTATTAGTCTTAGTAATGCATTTGATACTATACGTCTATGGCACAACAGCAAGACCGATAACAGACCTACAGTAGTAAATATGAGTTGGGGCTATAGTGTTACTACAAGCGGCAATCCATCCAGCGGTTCATATAGAGGAACAGGTTGGACTTGGCCCACAGACTATAATAGTGATAATACATTATGGAGTGATGTAGGAATTATGTTGCCTACAGGTAACGGAGATAGAAATCTTCCTGTGCGTTTAACAAGTGTAGATGCCGAAGTAGACGATATGATTGCTGACGGTATTCACATATGTGTTGCTGCTGGTAACAATTATTTCAAAGCAGATTTACCAACAGGTGATGACTACAATAACAGTGTAAACTTTGGCAACGGCAATTTACTTTATGCTAGAGGTTCGAGTCCTTATTCGCTAGACGCATTTATGGTAGGCAATATTGATTACACAGTACTACAACAAGATTCAATATACAAAGACAAGCGTTCAGAAAGCAGTACTCAAGGACCAGGTGTAAACATATGGGCACCAGGTGAAGGTATTACTAGTGCATGTTCTACAACTAATAGATTTACATCACAAGCATATCCAGGAGACACTAACTTTAGGATCACATCAATTGGTGGAACGTCAATGGCATCGCCACAAGTTGCTGGTGTAATAGCACAACATCTTGAAGCATTTCCTGATGCTACACCTGCACAGATACAAGCTCGCGTGTTTGCAGATACAAAAGCAGTACTGTTTGATCAAGGTACTGACACTTCCTACAATAACCTTAATGCGCTGGTAGGCAGCAGCAACAGAATGTTGTGGAGTAGATACGGACGTCAACCAGGTCAGATCAGTAATTCAGACGCTACCATACCAGCACCATTGCCTACATACACACTCAGCACTACATCAAACACAGTCAATGAAGGTGCTACAGTACGTGTAACTCTCAACACACAGTATGTTCCAGACAACACTGATGTTGACTACACCATCACAGGTATTACAGCAGCAGACATTAGTTCAGGCGCACTTCTAGGAGAGTTTAGTGTACAAAGCAACACAGCCTTTATTGAATTTACACTGAGAAACGATCTCACCACAGAAGGCACTGAAACCATTACAGTTAGTCTAGACAACGGCGAAGACAGTGTCACAATCACAGTAACTGACAGCTCAACTACACCACCACCAGAAACTTTCAATATTGGTGTAACAGCAGCAGGGTCAACAGCATACAGTCTTGTTGGTACTGATAGACAGGGCAGCATAGACAGTGACAACGCAACTGTTAGAATTCAAGTGGGTGACACTGTTAACTTTAATGTTAGTGCTAGTGGACATCCGTTCTATATCAAAACTGCACAAAGCACAGGCACAGGCGATCAAGTGCCAGGTGTAACCAACAATGGTGCAGAAGAAGATACAGTGGCATGGACACCTAACAGCAGTGGAACTAGATACTATGTGTGTGAAAATCATTCAAGTATGAGTGGCGAAATAATAGTATCATAAACATATAGTATAACGACACTAGACAGGGTGTATACACACCAAACGAACCAAACCATGCTTTAACACCTAAACTATAGCCCTGCAACACCCCGTAAACAGTGATTGTTCAAAAGATGGTGTTTTAACAGTCTATCTGGAGCTACATCTGCGTCTAGCAGTGTCGATTACATCAAAGTTATTAAGTACCACAACCGCAGTTATAAATGTAGCAGGTGCTAGTTCCTCGTCAGTAGCATACCAATCATCTATAAACAGCACAGGCAGTGCTTTGAGCAACAGTAGATCACCCACTGTGGGTCTGCGAGGCAGTAGAGGATTGAGTTCTACTATGCAGTCATACTTGCGTATAGCATAAGCAGTGGTAGCAACATCAAGCAACTGTAGACCCACAAGAGTGTACACATGCAGAGGTGTAGCTGGTTCACGCCATTCAACGTCTAGTGTGTATCGAGGTTTGAGATCTGCGCATTCTGGAGGTTGGCTTGCACAGTAGTCTGCACGTATGGGAAATTCATAGTCTAGGCGCAAGGCCTCCGCATGACTTGCAAAGCAACACAAACCCAACAGTACCACCAGGATAGTTTTCATATAGTGTTATTTATTTAACACCAGTCCAAAACAGCCCGAAGGGTTTAAGCCCAAAAAGCGCGAAGCGCCTGCGCAAGTTACAGCAGCCGCGAAGCGGTAAACGCTTTGCGACAGATATACAGCGTTTACTTTAGCACAAGATCATACCGTGCGGGATCTGCTAGTACAAGCTGAGCCAACATACAATCACGAGCTTTGGCAAACTGTAGTTGATGAGCAGATGTTTGATGTGACTCTATTGAATGCTTTAACCAAAGATCTATTGACAGCGAGTACACAAGTGCATCGATGGCTTGTTCATTAGTAACAGTACGAAAGTTGAATTCCAGTGTGTGCATACGCTATAAGCCTAATGACCACATCCACACGGGTATAACAACAACATGCAATACTACGCACACTGCTAACATCAGCCATACTATTTTTACATTACCTCTTGATCCGTGCATAACGTGTCTCCTATACAGTTACTTATACTAGCACACAGTAGCACACGCAGTGACCGAGAACATACGAGCAAGCTCATATGACACTGTCGCTAGTCGCTCTGTGTATTTTTTGTGTGTAGCGTAAATACACAGTGAGGGAAATAACTATGACAAGACTACTACAAATGTGTGCAACACCTGTATTCCTTGGTGCTGCACTATACACAGAACTACAGCCTATGAGCATGTGCTCAATGGAGCCGCAACTGCTTAAAGACATGACTGTTATGTACTTACTGATGGCACTATTTCATGTGCCCGGTATGCGTAAGAGAGACTGTGGCTGTTGAAAAGGGTTATTGCACAGTAAAAAAATTGTGCGCAAAAAAATCTACAAGTGAAATCTATTTTGGTGATCCACGAGCGAAATGGGTTCTGTAGTGAGAAAAAATTTGAAACGGTTTTACTACGCCCAGTACTTACAGATCCGCCCAGGTGATTTCTATACCCCCCGCCTCGAGAAATAATTTTTTTTTTTGAAAACAAAAGTCAAAAAAAATCCCTAGTATTGCTACTAAGGATCTTCCCCACACTAAGTTCTTTGTATCAATACAGTGTAGCTGTCTAGTGTGTTGTATACTACTACTGTACCTGTACTAGTCAGTGGGCGTGTCCTACACAGTCCCCACACAGCCTAGCCTGCTGTTGTCCTTAGTCAGCTCTGCTTCCTGCATAGCAAGTAAAGCCTGCTGCCTTGAACACTTGTGCTGCCGCAGACGCTCCAGCTTCTTTGGTGCTCATACATTGTGTGCCTAAGCCACTTGGGTTCCATATTGAATATGCTCCCGTGTAGTCTTTCTCATAGCCTGCTGCCTTCATGCGTCTACCCAGCTTGGTTGAACCTTTAACACCGTAGATGTTGATCCAAGCAAAGCCACAGTAGGCATGCTCACCATACTGTTCTAGGT
>ERZ1047472.3224-NODE-3224-length-10891-cov-5.619048_pt1 | contig 10891 bp, 8 predicted proteins | sample MGYA00383095_ERZ1047472 | MGnify/ENA primary metagenome ERZ1047472 (study PRJEB29581, sample SAMEA5548365) | metagenome | biome: marine; feature: coastal; material: water | depth 1 m | study: Short-term variability in the microbial, nano- and picoplankton...
TTCTGATGCCTTTAAAAAATTCAATGAACGCTGCTCTTCCAATCTGGTCGGTCTGGCTGCGCGCGCCGAGAGCAATCGTCTGCAGACACTCTATATGGATTGCCAGCGACTGCTGAGAAAGCAGCGCGCCGAGGTTGAGGCTGCAACCCTTGCGGCGGTAGTGGATCATTTTGCTGCGCTAGAGATCACTGAACCTGCTGCTCAGGTTGAGGCGCCTGAAACCCAACAGTCCAGTTCTAAAGCGGCTGAAGCGGATAATCTCAAGCTGCTCGGCCATGAAGACCTGGAAGTAATGATTGCCCTGGACAACTGTTCCAGCCGTGTCCGCGAGGAGTTGCGCGCGGCCCTATATGAGCTGGAGGGGCGGCTAAAGTCCCTGGTGGATAATCGCGGTGAAATCAAAATCCTGCCTATGTCGCCGGATGCAATTCTCGAGGCCTTTGCCGCCGCGATTGATCGGGATATGGTTGCCGTCGAGGTGCAGCTGCAGTTGATTCGAATATTTGATCTGAGCTGTTTTGATCAAGGCTACGGGGAGATGCTCGGCGTTGCTAACCAGCTGCTCGAGGAGGCGGGGTTTTCGCCTGTCGCCGATACTGGCGAGACCGAGCACGGTGGGGATAACGCCACACAGAAATCCCCTGAATTAATCGATCAAGCCGCTGGCCCAGACCAGGATAAGGTGGCTGTTGGAATAGACCAGATCAATGAGGCTGTCGCCGAATACGCTGAATCCACTCAACCCACTCAACCCACTCAACCCACTCAATCTACTCAACCCGCGGGGCCGGTTAATAGCCCTGTTCAAACCGAGTTGTTAGCGAAAATCACCTCTATGCTGGAACAGGCTGAGAGAGATTCCGCACCTGAGTCTGCGCCCTTATCCCCCAGCCACCCGTCGACGCCGCCACAGCCGAGCTCTGCTATTGAGCAGTCAACGGCTACACAGGCCACAACCAATGCTGATGGTTCACAGGCTGCCTTTCAGTCGCAGTCTGTGGGGGCGGCAAAACAAGCCAAACCCTGTATGGATAAGCCGCAACTTTTAGCTGAAATCAATAAGCATATGCACGACCTGATCGCCAATCGCTCTGAGCTGTTGGGCAATGGCCAGATTACCCGCGAATTGGCGGCGACAATAAAACACTTGGCGGCGGGTGAAAACGGCACTCGCCTGCATCGCAATGACTTGAGTTTGTTTCAGGTGGTAGAGAATATCTTTTCCAGCTTTGGCCAGTCCATGGTAGTGGCGCCAGAGGTGCAGCAGGTGATCAATCGCTGTGAGCTGCCAATGTTAAAAATGGCGATTGAGAAGCCGCTGATTCTCGAGCAGGAAAACCATCCTATTCGGCGTCTATTTAATGAAATGGCTAAATATGCTATCGGTCTGGAGCAGGGGGACTGCGAAGATAACCAGATTTACCAGCAGATGTTAACGCTTTCAGAGTCGATGCTCGGCGAATCATTTGATGAAAAGAAACTGCCGGCTATGCTCTCTGAGTTTATGGCGATTGTCGATCGCGAGAGGCAGGCGACCTCTGCAGTGGAGGTGCGCGAGTTGGAGCAGATTGCTGCGCGGGAAAAAGTAAATTGGGCGCGCACTCGTGTGGAAGAGGAAATTACCCGGCGCATAGTCGGCAAAAAACTCCCCGACAGGGTGATCGATTTTATCCAGCGCAGCTGGTGCATGGTGATGCATATGGCCCACCTGCGCTCTGGCGAGGCGGGCAGCGACTGGTTGGTGGCGATTAAGATATTGGAGAACCTGGTCCATCTGGCACGGCGAACGCCCAGCGAGGCTGACAGTCAATATCGCCATGAATTAATTGCCCATATTGATGCCCGGCTCGGGCATATCGCTGCCGATGTGGCTCAGCGCGCACTGCAGATTGTAGAGTTGCGCGAGGCGCTGGGTATCGCCGAAGCGCCGACAGTGCAGTCAGCGGTGGTCACCGAGATTGCTCCCGCAGCCAGTCGACGCAGAGCGGAAAAAATCGCTAAAAGCGCTATTGAAAACAGCATTACAAACAGCGCAAAAACAACAGCTACAGACGCGGGTGATACGGTTGCCGAGCAGCTTGTGGTCGACGAGATAAAACGTATTTTAGTGTCGGCGGTAAAAGCCGAGCTGCCGGGTAATAATATTTCTCAAGCGGTGCGCGACGCTGAAAGCCTGGACAGCAGTGCTCAGCGAATTTTAATGACCCTGCAAAAGGGTTGCTGGATAGAATTGGGCGGTGATATAAAGGCCCATAAGCGCGGCAAGCTCGTCGGCATTGTAGGGCCATCCTGGAAGTATGTATTTGTCGATAATAAAGGTAAGCTTATTGCCGAGCGTGACAGGGCGCGTTTAGCGTTGGAATTAATGGACGGCAAAGTGACTGTGCTGGATAATTCCCACCTGTTCGATAAAGCCATCAAGCAGGCGATTACTCAAATCAAGGGGTTGCCTGTTGCGAGTTAGCAGATACCCTAATGCAGATTAAAAACGGCTGGTTGAGTTCGGCCTCGGAAGTTCCATCCGCAAATGTCGATACTCGGCCAGATATTGCTGATATCAGTTTGCTGGTTATTCACAATATCAGCTTACCGCCCAATCAGTTTGGCGGCGGCTATATTGAACAGTTTTTTACCAACTGTCTGGATCCCCAGGCCGATGCGTATTTTGCACAGATTTGCGACCTAAGAGTCTCATCTCATCTACTCATTGACCGCCTAGGGAATATTACCCAGTTTGCCCCTTTTACGGCCCGTGCATGGCATGCGGGCGTTTCGCAATTTGCGGGCCGCGAAAACTGCAATGACTTCTCCATAGGCATTGAAATGGAGGGCGCTGATAATATTGCTTACACTGATCATCAGTATCAGGCGCTGGCATCGGTAACTAATCTGATCTGCGCAGAGTATCCGCAAATTACCGCAGAGAGGATAGTCGGCCACAGCCATATAGCGCCGGGGCGCAAAACTGATCCCGGTGAAGCGTTTAATTGGAATCGTTACACAGAGATGTTGGATTAAATATGGCTTATCGAGAACCTTCGGCAAACATTTATAGAGGTGAGCAGTGCATTTTTTAATTGTTTTAGTGGCGATAATAGCCCTTGAGAGCTATGGTCAGCTGGCATTTATTCAGCGCGATGCATGGGTGCAAAAATGGCACAGTAAATTAGCCGAGCTGTCGGTGTTTGAGGATTTTACTGTTCTCAGGCTGATGGCATTTGTTCTACTGCCAGTGATTGCACTCTATGTTGTGATTCTTCAGCTGAGTAGCAGCGGTCTCGGATTGCTGGTTTTTATTCTCGAACTGACGGTCTTGCTCTACAGCTTTGGTCGCGGTGATATCAGTGCGCAGATTGATTTACTGAAGTCAGATATCGAACGCAACGATCTGCAGGCGGCCTATCACGACGCGGCGGTGTTTAATATTGCCCATCGCAGCAGCGCTGAAAACGCCCAAGATCTCTATCAGGAGTTGATCGCTGCCTTGCCCTACAGGATTTTTGAGCGCAGGTTTGCCGCGGTGTTTTGGTTCTTCCTTCTCGGCGCGCCAGCGGCACTGGCCTACCGTCTGCTGGCTCTGCACGGCGATATGGCGCTCGGTGAAAAGACCTTGGATACTGAGCACGATGAGTATCAGCCCGATGCGGAGGATGCAGCTGCTGGCGAAGATCCAACAGACTGCAGTCAACAGGCCAATCGAGCACTCTGGCTGCTGGAGTGGATTCCGGTGCGTTGTTTAGCCCTAACCCTGGGATTGGTGGGCAGCTTTGCCCATGCGACTGCTCCGCTTAAAGAATTAATACTTTGTTCGCGAACTTCAACCGCTGATCTGTTGCAACGTTGCGTTGTCGGCGCACTTGGCGATATGCAGCGGCCTCAGGTTGATGGCACTGACACTGACACTGGCTTGGCGCTGATCGCTGAGATGGTGGCGCTGTTTACCCGGGCGATGATGGGCTGGCTGGTGGTGATTGCACTATTGGTGATGCTGAGTTAGACCCTTATCCAAGGGGTTAGCCAAGGGGTTAGCCAAGGGGCTAGCCAAGGAGTCAGTCAGGGGATGAATCTAAGCGTTTTGCGGCTGATGATTGTTCCAGGGTGCAACCTTAAACAGCAATAGCATTCCCGGAATTGCCAGCGCGGTACACAGGTAAAAGAAGTTTTCCCAGCCAACGCCCTCAACAATAATCCCGGTTACAGAGCTTGCCATTGTCCGCGGCACCGCAGTGAGTGCCGTAAACAGCGCTAACTGTGTGGCGGCAAAGGCGGGGTGGGTTGAGCGAGCAATAAAGGCTACAAAGGCAGCGGTGCCAAGACCCACTCCCAGATATTCAAAGCTGATTACCAGACCCAGCAACCATAAGCCCTCACCGACACGGGCAAGAACGGCAAAGCCGAGAATCGAGACAATCTGCACCAGTCCAAATAGCCACAGGGCGCGATTAATGCCTATTTTAAGCATCAGGATCCCGCCGAGAATGCCGCCAAAAATCATTGGCCACAGCGCGGCATGTTTTGCGATTAAGCCAATCTGGGTCATGCTAAAGCCAAGATCCAGGTAAAACGGTGTCGCCAGTGCGGTGGCCATGCTGTCTCCCAGTTTGTAGAGCAGCATAAAGGACAGTATCAAGAAGGCCTGTTTTATCCCCTGGCGATTAAAGAACTCTTTAAAGGGCTCAACAATGGCTTTGCGAAGTGTCGTTGGGTGGAAGTCATGGGCCTTGGGTTCGGCAACGCTCAGGGTGAGCGCAATACCGATAAACATAAACGTTGCGGTGATAAAAAATACCTGCTGCCAGGGCAGGCTGTCGGCCAGAATCAGCGACAGGGATCCAGGCACCAGTCCGGCAATACGGTAGGCATTGACATGGATGGAATTGCCCAGCCCCAGCTCCTCATCCGGCAGAATCTGTCGGCGGTAAGCATCGAGAACGATGTCCTGTGTGGCACTGAGAAAGGCGATTGCCAGACACAGCCAGGCGATACTCCATATCTGCGTGGCTGGATCGAAAAACCCCAGCGCGGCAATGGCGGCAAATAATAAAATCTGGGTGGCAAACATCCAGCTGCGGCGCAGGCCAAATTTACGGGAAAACAACGAGAGCTGGTAGCGGTCGAGCAGTGGTGACCAGAGAAATTTCCAGGTGTAGGGCAGGCCTATCAGGGCAAAGAACCCAATTTCCACAAGGCCGACACCCTCGGTGCGCAACCATGCGGGCACCAGTGAAATCAGCAAATACAACGGCATCCCAGAGGCAAGTCCGGTAAAGATACAGATCAACATGCGCCGGTTTAAAAGCGCCTGCTTGATGGTTGCTGTGTTCATTGAAATCCTTGGGTCGAAAAAATTATGGTTGCCAGTTAAATTTTTTCAGGCTAACTCGATTATTGTTTAAGACCACGCCCTCTTCCTGAAGCCGTGCCCGTTGTATTTTAAAACTGGGATTGTCCTCCCCAAGGCTGATCTTACCCGCGGCGTTTATCACCCTGTGCCATGGGAGTTTTGTTCCCTCGGGCAGGTTGCTGAGAATACGCCCGACGATTCTTGCCGACCCTGGCAACCCAGCCAGTTCAGCCAACTGTCCATAGGTTACAACGCGACCCGGCGGTACGGCGGCCAAAACCCCATACAGACTTTTTTCTCGCGTAATCTGTTCCGGGGTGGGTTGTTCTCTAGTGGCCCTGTTCAAGCCATTATTTTTCATGGGGTAAGACTACGCTATTCAGTCTGCTGTTGAAATAGTCAAAACCACCCCAATCTAATACTCAATAGAAAATGAAACTGCGAAAAAGAGACGCTTATTGTGCGCTACCTGTTTTTAATCTTCGTTATCACGCCGGTGCTGGAAATGTGGCTGCTAATTACCGTTGGCAGCCATCTCGGTGCGCTGCCGACCATCGGCCTGGTTCTGTTAACCGCCTTTATAGGTGTCAATCTGCTGCGTGCCCAGGGCGTTGAAACTCTGTGGCGGGGCCGTCGAAAATTTGCCGAGGGCCAGCTGCCGGCTCAGGAGATTGCCGAAGGTATTATTCTCGCGGTTTCCGGCGCCCTGTTGTTAACCCCGGGCTTTGTCACTGATGTCGTTGGATTCGCTGGCTTAATTCCTCCCATACGGCGAATTATTGCGCAACTTGTACTGAGTAGAATGGTTATTGCCAGCGTATCTACCAGTGAACATGGGGCGCCGTTTAATACCTCGGGACCATCCGCGAATCACAGAGCGAAGGGCGGGGGTGATGTTATTGAAGGTGAATCCTGGGATGAAAATGACAGGTTGTGAAATTTACAGGGAGTCTTAGAGAATGTAAAAAACAGGGAGCGTAAAAATTAGTAACAAAAAACTGCCGTGATCCCTTGAAAAAGAATTGCGCCACCACCATATGAGATTCAGTTGCGGAATTCCGCAAGATTGTTCGAATGTTGCAGATAGATAAATTGGAGATACAAAATATGAAGATTCGCCCATTACATGACCGAGTGATCGTTCGTCGCGAGGAAGAAGAAGCCAAAACAGCTGGTGGCATTTTGCTGCCCGGTTCAGCTCAGGAAAAGCCCAATAAGGGCGAAGTTGTTGCTGTCGGCATAGGTCGTATTCTCGATAACGGTGACCTGCGTCCGGTTGACGTAAACGTTGGTGATACCGTTGTGTTTGGTAAGTACGCTGGACAGGACACCATCGATGTCGACGGCGAAGAGCTGATTATCCTCAGCGAAACTGATATCAAGGCTGTGGTTGAAGCCTGATCTGATTCAGATTGAGTAAGAATTTTTGTGTTAGCTAATATTGAATAGCTAGGAAGTAGATAACCAAGTTTTTGAAAGGAAATAATCATGTCAGCAAAAGAAGTTAAATTTGGCGGCAACGCTCGCCAAGGTATGTTGGAGGGAGTAAATACCCTCGCCAATGCAGTAAAAGTTACTCTGGGTCCCAAGGGCCGAAATGTTGTGCTTGAGAAATCATTCGGCGCGCCTACTGTTACTAAAGACGGCGTTTCAGTGGCCAAAGAGATTGAGCTCAGCGACAAGTTTGAAAACATGGGTGCCCAGATGGTTAAGGAAGTTGCCTCTAAAGCATCTGATGATGCCGGTGACGGGACTACAACAGCCACTGTTCTGGCCCAGTCGATTATTATCGAAGGTCTTAAGTCAGTTGCTGCAGGCATGAACCCTATGGATCTTAAGCGCGGCATTGATAAAGCGGTTGTTGCAGCGGTTGCCGAGATTGCGGACATTGCCAAGCCCTGTTCCGAGTCTAAAGAAGTTGCCCAGGTCGGTACTATTTCTGCTAACAGTGATTCACATATTGGTGACATCATTGCAGAGGCGATGGACAAGGTCGGTAAAGAGGGTGTTATCACTGTTGAAGAGGGTTCTGGTCTGGAAAATGAACTCGACGTAGTTGAGGGTATGCAGTTTGATCGCGGCTACCTGTCTCCTTACTTTATCAATAATCAGGAAGCGATGAGCGCCGAGCAGGAAAGTCCATTTATTCTCTTGGTGGACAAAAAGATCTCCAATATTCGTGAGCTGTTGCCGCTGCTGGAAAATGTTGCCAAAGCCGGCAAGCCGTTGATGATTATTGCCGAGGACGTTGAAGGTGAAGCGCTGGCGACTTTGGTTGTTAACAACCTGCGCGGCATTGTTAAAGTGGCTGCCTGTAAGGCACCTGGTTTTGGCGATCGTCGCAAGGCGATGCTTGAAGATATCGCCACTCTGACTGGCGGTACTGTGATCTCTGAAGAGGTGGGTCTCGACCTCGAGACAGCAACTCTTGAGCACCTGGGTACAGCCAAACGCGTAACCATGAGCAAAGAGGCCACAACTATTGTTGATGGCGCTGGCGATCCAAAAGCTATCGAAGCTCGCGTTGGCCAGATTCGCGCGCAAATTGAAGACAGCAATTCAGAGTATGATCGTGAGAAACTGCAAGAGCGTGTTGCCAAATTGGCAGGCGGTGTTGCAGTGATCAAGGTTGGTGCAACCACTGAAATGGAAATGAAAGAGAAGAAAGCCCGCGTTGAAGATGCTCTGCATGCCACTCGTGCAGCGGTTGAAGAGGGTGTGGTGCCTGGCGGCGGTGTTGCTCTGGTTCGTGTACTGCAGAAGATCTCAGACCTTACCGGCGACAATAACGACCAGACAGTCGGTGTTGGTATTGCGCTTCGCGCGATGGAAGCACCACTGCGTCAAATCGTTGAAAATGCTGGCGGTGAAGGCTCTGTGGTTGTCGACAAGGTCAAGGCGGGTAAAGGTAACTTCGGTTACAACGCTGCGACTGGTGAGTACGGCGATATGATCGAAATGGGTATTCTCGATCCAGCCAAGGTGGCTCGCACAGCACTTCAGGCGGCAGCTTCTATTGCCGGCCTGATGATCACCACAGAGGCGATGGTTGCCGATGCACCTGCTGCTGAAGGTGCTGCTCCTGCAATGCCTGATATGGGTGGTATGGGCGGAATGGGTGGTATGGGCGGCATGATGTAAGCGCTGTCACTATGACGCTGAGCCCCGCACTGGTTGCGGGGCTTTTTTTTGGCTGGTGGAATGACAACGAAGTTGTTATCGCGGCAAAGTTTTTTTGTCATACCGGCAGAGAGTTTTAGTATGTCATCCCGACAGAGCGAAGCGACGAGGGATCTCCTTGCCGGTTACTGTTAATTCGGGAGCGGAGTAGCCCCTGTCTTGGGTCTTGAGATCGGTCCCATGGATTTAAAATTTCCAGCGCTCCCGCAACTCACTTCGTTCAAACAGGCGCTCGCTCTATCTGGAAATCCTAAATCCATAAGCGGGCCCTGACTGATCTCAAGACCCAAGACAGGGACTCTTTGGACTATTGGAGAAGATTCAAAGAAATATTGGAATTATGCTCAGTTTTGAACTTGGCTTATACTTCATGCTTCCAATCACGCGCTTCTTGGCAGGCAGTTAATGCGGCTGTTATAGGGATCCTTGCTACAGCGTTCCGTCATCCCAGCGTAGGCTGGGACCTCTTGAATCCATCACCGAACTAGTAATGCGTCATACCAGAGAAGGCTGGTACAGACAGATCCCAGCCTTCACTGGGATGACGACCTTCTTTAAATATCATCCCGACAGAGGGCAGCGACGAGGGATCTCCACCTCAATTGCCATCAAATACACCCGATCCTCAAAAAAAAACCCCAAGCAGCGTAAAGGTGATTGCTATTTGCTCTGTATTGCCGAACAATTGGGCCTTATCAAATTAGTAGCCCCTTAGGGCCACGCCAATTAATATAAAAGATAATAGGAGTCTGCTATGAGCGTTGAGTTTTTTGATTTTCTAGTCCGTTGGGGCCATTTGCTGTTCGGTATTACCTGGATCGGTATGCTTTACTACTTTAACTTTATCCAGGGCGGTTACTTTAAGTCAGCGACTCCTGAAGCACTCGCGGATGCCAAAGCTAAATTGGCACCAAGCGCACTCTGGTGGTTCCGCTGGGGCGCTATGTTTACGTTTATCACCGGTTTGTATCTGCTGCATGTTGCTACTGGTCTCGGCCAGCTGAACAACTACATTGTTGTTGGCGCAGCCATGGGTACAATCATGTTCCTGAATGTCTGGACCGTTATCTGGCCAGCCCAGAAAATTGCATTGGGTCTTGTTGAGGGTGGCGATAAAGCGGCCGCTGCTGGTAAAGCACTGCTGGCTTCACGCACCAACGTATTGTTTTCCGCACCTATGGCGCTCGGCATGCTAGCTGGCGCACACTACCCTGGTCACGGTTATGGCACTGGCGTTGGTGGTACTGGCTTGATCGTTATGCTGGTTATTGTTGCGCTGCTGGAAGTTAACGCATTGGTAGGCAAGCAGGGTCCGATGACTACAGTTAAGGGCGTGATTCACTCAAGCCTTGGTCTGACTGCTGTTATGGTTGCTGTTCTGAATTATTTATAATAAGCGGCCCTGGGCGGATTTTTAAAAATAGCCCCAAGGCGGCTTTAATAATCAGCCTTGCGCTGGTTGTAAAAAGAAGCCCTTGTGACAGATTTAAAAAAGCCGACCTCGTGTCGGTTTTTTTATGCGCGGATAAAATAATCAAGTTGCGTTAAATAACTCTCTATTTCGGGATGGAGGACTAACCCAATTGGCGTATAATAAATCCAATAAAGCACCCTGAAACAGGATTTTAAAATGTCTGCGGATAAAAACCGTATAAACCCCATAGTCCCGGAGCGGGACGATATGATTGGGCGCTCCAGCACTGCCGGATCCTCCGCCAAGAACAACGCATCGAAATCTGACAGCACCAGATCGCCATCGACTGGCTCCAACGGTTCCGGGGGTGCCTCCGGTGATTTTTTGAAGCTGTTGATTACCCTTCTGTCGATTGTCCTGCTGAGCGTCGTTGGCTTTGGCTGGTATCAATTTGATGCCCTATCTAAAAATCATACTGATCTTCAGCAGCGCTTCAATGCCTTGGAGTCTCGTCTTAGCAGCACCGATGAATCCATGAGCCAATCGGGTGCTGCCCTACAGCTTAAGATCAGCAAGCAGGGTGAGTCTCTGGAAAGGCACTGGGCAGAAATCAAAAAGCTCTGGGGAGTTTCCAATGATATTAATAAAGGCAAAATTGACAAAAATAAAAAAGATATCGCATTTTTGGCGTCCAAGCGCACGGCAATTGAAAAGTCTGTTAGTGATCTCAGCACCAGAGTTGATAAAGAAAATCGCAGCCTGACCAATCTCAGTGGAAACTATCTGGCGATTACCGCTGATATTGATGGTATCAATACAACCGCCCGCAATCAGTCCAATAAGATTGCCAGTCTAGAGTCAGCGTTGAGCAAAATCGACCGACAGCTGAAGAGTAATGCTGAGGCGATTGAATCAATGGATGCATTCCGCCGTCAGACCAACCAGAAAATTTA
>ERZ1047472.3226-NODE-3226-length-10886-cov-4.757825_pt1 | contig 10886 bp, 8 predicted proteins | sample MGYA00383095_ERZ1047472 | MGnify/ENA primary metagenome ERZ1047472 (study PRJEB29581, sample SAMEA5548365) | metagenome | biome: marine; feature: coastal; material: water | depth 1 m | study: Short-term variability in the microbial, nano- and picoplankton...
GATCCTGGCGCGGGCCAAAGCCACGGATGCTGAAAAAGGCTATGCCACCGATTTTGTCACTGCCATTGTGGCGCCCCATCTGGAGCGCATTGCCGAGTCGGGGGTCAAACTCATCAGTAACGCAGGTGGGGTGAATCCCGAGGCCTGTGGTCGCGCGATCAGGCAGCTGATCGACGGCGCGGGGCTGTCGCTCAAGGTGGCAGTCATCACCGGCGACGATCTGATGCCCAAGTTGGATCAGGTGTTGGCATCGGAACCCATAGAGATGTTCACCGGAGAGCCAACACCGCCCCGTGAAGCGATTGCGAGTGCCAACGCCTATCTCGGTGCTTTCCCAATTGCCGAAGCGCTGAATCAAGGTGCTGATATTGTTGTGACCGGCCGCTGCGTCGACAGTGCTGTCACGCTGGGTGCGTGTATCCACCGCTTCGGCTGGCAGCGTGATGACTTGGATTTGTTGGCCGCAGGCTCACTGGCCGGACACTTGATCGAGTGTGGGCCGCAGGCCACTGGCGGCAATTACACCGATTGGCATGAGGTTGCCGATAGCCTCCACGAGGTTGGCTACCCCATTGCAGAGATTGCTGAAGATGGTGCGGTCGTTATGACCAAACCCACGGGTACTGGCGGCTGCGTGACTACGGGTAGCGTTGGAGAGCAGTTACTTTATGAGATCGGCGATCCAGCGGCCTATTACCTGCCTGATGTGATCTGCGATTTTACTCAGGTCTCTCTTGATCAGATTGACACCGAGCGCGTGAGTGTTACTGGCGCCCGGGGGCGGGGCGTGCCCGCTCAATACAAGACCTCGATGACTTGGGCCGACGGCTGGCGGGCCGGCATGATCGGTTTTTATGTGGGTGCGCGAGCGGCTGAGAAGGCCCGCATTTTCGCTGATGAGGCGATTCAGCGTGCGCGTCGCAAGCTCTCGGCGATGGGTGCCCCAGACTATGTCGACCTCTGCGTTGAAGTGGCGGGGGATGAAAGCTACTGGGGCGATGCCGCCCGTTACGTAAGAAGCCGTGAAGTGGCGGTAAAAGTCGCCTGCCGACACGCTGATCGACGCGCGACAGACCTTTTGATGAGAGAGCTGGCGGGTGTCGGATTGGGCGCCCCGGCGGGATTCTGTGCCTTTGCGGGTACCCGCCCCAAGTCGTCGCCGGTTATCCGTCTGTTCTCAATACGCGTCGACCGCGCTATCGCTGATATTGCGATTCACACCGCAGACAGTTCTCAAGCTTTTACAGATTTGGCAGGTGGGGCGGTTGACCTAGTCGACGCCATCGCTGGCGATGATGCTTCAAATCTTCAGGAGGCAACGCTAGCGAGCGCTGGCAACGACAATACTGAGCGGGTCGAAGTGCCGCTGGAGCGCCTCGCTTGGGCACGTTCAGGGGACAAAGGCGACAAAGCCAACATCGGCGTGATGGCCCGCAAGCGCGAGTACTTTCCGTGGATTTCGGCGGCGTTGACCGCGCCCTATGTGGCGAGCCGCTTTGCGCACTTTATGGCGAGTCCCGAGATGGATCGCTATGTATTACCGGGGCTTCCGGCGCTCAATTTTGTGTTGCACCATGCGCTTGGTGGAGGGGGCGTCGCCAGCCTGCGCAATGATCCCCAGGCAAAGGGCTACGCACAAATTCTATTGGACACGCCGGTAACCTTGCCGGCCTCACTGTTGGAGGACTGAGATGGTTGCGGTGACATCCCAGATAGACGCAAATTCGGAGGCCTTTGCGGCCAATCGAGCCAGTATGATGAGCTTTGTCGAGCGCCTGCGCGCGCTTGAGGCGCGGGCCTCTGAGGTCTCGGCAAAACGCCGGGCGACCTTTGAGAAACGAGGGCAGTTACTACCCATTGATCGCCTCTATCGGCTCCTTGATCCTGGTATGCCTTTTTTGAGGCTCCATACGCTAGCCAATTTTGCGGTGGATAACCCAGACCAGGAGGCCAGCATTCCTGGTGCCTCGGTAATGGTGGGCATTGGGTTTGTGGGTGGCGTGCGCTGTATGATTTGGGTTGACGATTCAGGCATTGCCGCTGGCGCGATGACCACCAAGACCGGTGAAGTTGCGACTTCCCTGCAGGAGATCTGCAAGCGCCAGAAATTGCCGTTGATCCATCTTGTTGAAAGTGCGGGTGCTAATCTCCTTCAGTACCAAACGGAACTGTGGTCAATTTTTGGCGGCATTTTTAGAAACCTCGCACAAATGTCGCAAATGGGTCTTCCCACTCTGGTTGTGTTGCATGGCGGATCGACAGCGGGTGGTGCGTACATGCCCGGTATGTCCGATTACGTTATCGGCGTTAAAGAGAACGGGATGGCGGCTCTGGGGGGCGCTGCTTTGGTGAAAGCGGCAACTGGAGAAGTGGCCAATGACCGCGAGCTCGGTGGTACTGAGATGCATGCGAGTGTCTCTGGCGTGATCGAGTATTTGGTTGAAGACGATGCCCACGGCCTGCTAAAAGCGCGAGAGGTGTTTGAGCGTTTGGATTGGAACCGCCGCGCGACCCCGGTACCCCGGCGTGCCTTTCAACCCCCGCGATATCCCGCTGAGCAGTTGGCCGGTGCGGTACCTACAGACCCCAAAGTACCCTACGACTGCCGCGAGGTGCTTGCACGTGTAGTGGATGGCTCCGAGATCGAGGAATTCAAGCCCCGTTATGGCGTTTCAACGCTGTGCGCCCACGTCAGTATTACCGGCATTGCCTGTGCGGTGATTGGCAACAATGGGCCGATCGATCCCAATGGTGCGAATAAGGTGGCGCAGTTTATTCAGCTCTGTGATCAGGCCGATCTGCCCATCATTTTTCTCCAGAACACCACAGGCTACATGGTAGGTACCGAGTACGAACAGGCGGGCATGATCAAGCATGGGTCCAAGATGATTCAGGCGGTGAGTACCACACGGGTACCCAAAATCAGCCTGTACATTGGCGCCAGTTTCGGTGCGGGAAACTACGGCATGTGTGGCTGGGCTTATGAGCCGGACTTTTTGTTCGCCTGGCCCAGCGCGCGCACGGGCGTAATGGCAGGACAGAGTGCTGCGAAAACGATGAGCGAGGTAGCGAGGGCTGGCGCTGCGCGCAAGGGCGTGGAGATTCCCGAAGCGCAATTGGCTGAGCAGGAGGCCGCGATCGTCGCGCATTTCGATGCCCAGGAGGATGCCTTCTATACCTCCGGTCGCGTGCTAGACCATGGCGTGATCGATCCGAGAGATACGCGCAAGGTACTGGCGTTTTGTCTTGAGACGGTATTGGAGGGGCGAGGTCGTACGCTCACACCCAACAGTTTCGCCGTGGCGAGGATGTGACGATGACAACACTCCCCCATACCGATTCTGTCGAATGCGAACTCCATCAAGGCTGGCTCACGGTCTGGTTCAATCAACCCGAGCGTCGTAATCCATTAACCGACGAGGTCGTTGCTGATCTGCAGCGCATCTGCGATGCCCTGCAGGACGACCGGTCCGTGAGAGGTATGACGCTGCGTGGTCGTGGTGGCTTCTTTTGCGCTGGCGGTGATCTCAAAGGCTTCAAAACTATGGCAACGGCCTCCAGTGATGACGTGATTGCCATGAGCGAGACCATTGGACGCTTGCTCTACACACTCGACCGTTTGCCTTTAGTCACCATTGCGGTGATCGAGGGCGCGGCTATGGCGGGTGGTCTGGGCGTGGCGTGCTGTTGCGACGTGACCATTGGCACTGCGGATACGAAATTCGGTTTCTCTGAGACGCGCATCGGCATTTCGCCGGCGCAAATTGCCCGCTATGTTATGCAAAAGTGTGGGCAGTCCACGGGTCGACGGCTCATGTTAAGTGCCGCGCGTTTCGCGGGGCAAGCAGCAGCAGAGTTTGGCATTCTGGATGTGGTGGTGTCTGATGCCGGTGAACTTGAGGCGGCTGAGGCAAGCATCCGTTCTGATGTTTTGGCCTGCGCGCCGGGCGCCGTGGCGGCAACTAAAACGCTGATTAGGACACTGCCCACGTTACCCGATGAGACAAAAATGCGCTTTGCCGCAGAGAACTTCACTGAGTGTCTTCAGGGTGAAGAGGGTGTTGAAGGAGTGGCGTCTTTCCTTGAAAAGCGCAAGCCAAATTGGCATCAGGAGGGCCAGTAATGAAAACGATCCAGACAGTACTGGTGGCCAATCGCGGCGAGATAGCGGTGCGTGTGATGCGCACGGCCAAGGCGATGGGGCTTAAAACCGTCGCCGTTTACTCTGACGCCGATGCCGGGGCACTGCACGTCCGCGCCGCTGATCTGGCGGTGCCTCTCGGAGGCAACACGGCTGCCGAGTCGTATCTCAATGGTCAGGCGATTCTCGAAGCAGCGCGCACGACAGGGGCCGACGCGATTCACCCCGGCTATGGCTTTTTGTCGGAGAACACCAGCTTTGCTGCGGCCTGTGGAGAGGTCGACATCATCTTTATCGGCCCACCCGCATCGGCGGTAAAAATTATGGGCGACAAGGCGCTGGCCAAGCGCGCCATGCTCGAGGCTCAGGTGCCCTGCATACCGGGGTATCAAGGCGACGATCAGTCTGACGATACCCTGCGTCGAGAAGCTGAGGCGATGGGTATGCCGGTGATGATTAAGGCCGCGGCGGGTGGCGGCGGTCGCGGCATGCGACGCGTGGAAAGTCCCGAGCAACTGTTGCAGTCGATTGCGCTCGCGCGTTCAGAAGCTGAGGGTGCCTTTGGTAACGGTGACCTGATTCTGGAGCGAGCGATCGAAGGTGCCCGGCACGTCGAGGTGCAGGTTTTTGCCGATTCTCACGGCAATGTGATTCACCTAGGAGAGCGCGACTGTTCGTTACAGCGGCGCCATCAGAAGGTCGTAGAGGAGTCCCCGTGCCCTATTATGACGCCCGAGTTGCGCGAGGCGATGGGCTCGGCTGCGGTGGAGGCGGCACGCGCGGTAAGTTACGTAGGGGCGGGAACGGTCGAGTTTTTGCTGGACGCCAGCGGTGAGTTCTACTTTTTAGAGATGAATACTCGGCTTCAGGTCGAGCATCCTGTGACCGAGTGCGTCACCGGTTTTGACCTCGTGCAATGGCAGATCCGCGTGGCTCAGGGAGAGCGTTTGCCCGCTGTACAGGAAGACGTCGATTTATTCGGCCATGCAATCGAAGTGCGGCTCTGCGCGGAAGATCCAGCAGCCTCTTTTCTGCCCAGTGCCGGACCGGTATCGCTCTTCAACATCCCGGTAGGAGAGGGCGTGCGCGTGGATTCGGGCATCGAGACGGGTGACGCGATATCGCCCTTTTATGATTCGATGGTCGCTAAGGTGATCGCCTGGGGTGAGACTCGCGAGACGGCGCGGCTGAAATTACGCTCGGCGCTGCAGGCCACCACTCTGGCGGGCGTGACGCACAACCGCGCGTTTTTACTAAAGCTGTTGGATCAGCCGACCTTCATTGAGGGCGGGGCCACTACGGACTTTATTGATCAGCACTATCCGGAGGGTTTTACCCCCGCGCAGCCGACCACCAGCATGCTGGCGGCCGGCATTGTGCTGCAGCAGGTGCTCGCCGCGGAGCAGCATTTTTCCAGCGCGCTGTCGGTCAATGACGAACTGCGGGGTTGGGTGTCGACCGGACCGGTGACGAGGCGGCATCACTACGAAGTGGATGACGCTACTTTTACCGCAGAAATCACCTCGAGTAGCACAGCACATTTTACGGTGATATTGCTGGATGCTACCCACACCGTCATGTTGCAAACGCTTAATGTAGACAGCGTCACACTCTCACTTGATGGCCAGCGCGTGGTGCTTGGCTATCATCAAAGTGGCCCTGCCGAACTAATGCTGGCTACGGACCAGTTGGAGGTGACCCTGATCAATACCGATCTGATTCCCCCAGAGCTGGCAGAAGATGCGCAGGGCGGTAGGGTACAGGCGCCTATGCATGGTCAGCTGGTGTCGCTCTTGGTCGATGCTGATCAATCGGTGGAAAAAAACCAGCGGCTTGCCGTGTTCGAAGCGATGAAGATGCAACACGAAATTCTCGCGCCCGTATCCGGGGTGGTGCAGCAATTGAATGGGCAGGTCGGGCAGCAGATGGCGGCGGGAGATGTCATCATGGTGATTGAAGAGGAATTAACCGAGTAGACTGAGCTCTGGCACAGGCACGTTCAAATCTCACAAAACCGATTTCAGGAGTGATCATGCAGCAGGCGAGTGATTTTTTAGCGGAATCAGAAGCATTGGAGCAGCTTATCGCGCCGCTACAGGCGAGTGATTTCGCTCAGCCCACGGGTTTCAAGTCCTGGACCTTTGAGAGCATCATCCGCCACCTGCATTTCTGGAACCATATGGCGAACCTCGCCCTCACGGCGCCAGATGCCTTTCAGGCCGAGCTCAAACCTGCAGTAGAGGGCATGATGGCAGGTAAAACCTTGCCAGAAATCGAGCTGGACACATTTTCTGCGGGTGGTCTCGACTTGTTGTCTCTCTGGCAAACCGGATTTCGCGAGGTGGCGGCGGCATACCAACAGGCCGACCCCTCTGACCGTGTCGCTTGGGTCGGTCCTAGCATGAGTGCCCGTTCATCGATTACTGCGCGGCAGATGGAAACCTGGGCACATGGTCAGGCAATCGCTGACGAACTGGGCATTGAACGCAGCGAGGACGATCGCATCCGTAACATTGTGGTACTGGGCGTCAATACATTCGGTTGGTCCTTTAAAGTGCGAGGTATGGAAGTGCCCGACGAACAGCCCGCGTTACGCTTGACCTCACCGTCTGGCGAGCGATGGGAGTATGGGAACCTTGACAGTGAGCAAGTGATCAGCGGACTGGCACATGAGTTCGCTCAGGTGGTCACCCAGACCCGCAACATTGCCGATACGCGACTTGAGTGTGACGGTGAGGTCGCCCAGTTCTGGATGCGCAACGCCCAATGTTTTGCGGGAGCGCCGGCAGAACCACCTGCGCCGGGCCTTCGGCGCACCAAGGTGCCAAGCTGATCGCAACGGGAAGTGGCCGTCACTGGCTCGAGTGGATGCGATTCACCATACGTCGGAGTCCCAGCCAGAATAGCTCCGCGTCTGAGTAACCGGTAATGCGATCCAACTCCTCACAGGCTTTGATCTGCAGAAAAGTTGGCGTGCCGATGACCTTCGCGGCGGCACAATCGACCAGCTGATGTCGGTGTGCTTGCCAGTCGTCGATCAAAACGCGCTCCAACGGCAGCGCGATCGATTCATCGGTTTTGTGATAGATGGGGGCGACCTCATGATCGAACTGCCGGCAGGCACCACATTCCGGGCTGTAAATGTAGATCAGTACGGGTGCGTTGCCGCGGGTCTCCGAGCCGGCAGAGGCGTGTAGAGGCATCGTGGTCGCGCTGGCAAGCAGTGCAGCTAAGCCGAGCAGGAGGGCACTGGCGTTCATCAGAGCTTGATGTAACCCCATCTCTCGCGTGCCTGCAGTCTTCCCAATGCGGCGACACCCGATGGCACGGTTTCCACGCCAAAGGCCAGATCGTCCTCTGATAAGTTGTAGTAGTTGAGCGTGGCTTCGCAGGCAAAAATGCGGATGCCCGACGCCATCAACTGCTCCATCTGTGCGCTGTACTCACCGCCATTGGCGTCCTCAGCACCCTCGATGGCCGGTTTGACGCCCTCCGCAATCAGGATGACATGTGTTGTGATATCCGGATTGAAAGCATGGTGACGGGCTACCTGGGCCAGCATGCGATTCATTTTGATTTCGGAGTCCAGAGGAAACACCACCCCCGGTGGCTCGGCCTCAGCGCTGCGGGTCGATGACGACAGCATCAAAAAAGCGAGCAAGGTCAGCATGAGCAATCGTGGCATTGGGATCTCCTCGTAGAGTTGGGCCGTCACTGCAGGCCGCCTTATTTTGGTGGCGCTTCTGTTGCTAACACTTCTGTTTATAGTGCCTTTGTTTATAGTGCCTTTGTTGCTAGTGCCTTTTGTTGCTAGTGCCTTTGTTGCTAGTGCCTTTGTTGCTAGTGCCTTTGTTTATGTTGCCTTAGCATCGCGCGTTGTGAGCATCGCGCGTTGTGAGCATCGCGCGTTGTGGACCAAAGCCGCGCGCCTGGGATACCGCAGGTGCGCTACACTCTGGCGATTCAGCTGGTATTAAGCGCACCTTAAGGCGTGGCACACCGCTTGGCAAAAACACAGCGCGACGCTTGCTACCATGATAAGGGCAGTTTAACATTAAGTTATAACCATATATAAAAAAATAATAACGAATAAGAATAACGAACAGGAAAGCGTCGCGCGCGCTGAGCAGCGCGGGTGAATACAGGAAAGCTAGGGGGGAGGTGAAGCATGGCATCAGACGCCGAGCAGGGTCAGCTAGCGCCCGCGCCCGAATCCTTTTTACCTAAAGAACTGGTTGAGGATATCTCTCGGCAAGGCATCAACCCGGGTCGTCGCTCCCTGATGCAGGGCGCTTTCGCGGCCGCCGCCGCGTCCCTGATGGCGCCGACGCTGTTGGCGGATGACGACCCGGATATTGTGAACCTGCCCAGCTGGACGCGCAGTCTGGGCAAGCCGGTTGTGGTCAACCCCTACGGACAGCCCTCCCCATACGAGGCCAACATCGTACGGCGTCAGAGCCCGGGGCTCACCCGCACCGATCAGTCCAGCGTGTCGTTTACGCCCTTACAGAATTTGTTTGGCATGATCACCCCGAGCGGTCTGCACTTCGAGCGCCATCATCAAGGTTGGGTCGACATCGATCCGCGACGACACAGATTGATGATCAACGGCCTGGTAGAGACGCCGCTGGTATTCACCATGGAAGAACTGCTTCGCATGCCCAGCGTGTCGCGCATCCACTTCCTTGAGTGTGGCGCCAATACGGGGCTCGAGTGGGGTAACGTGGCGGTGCCAACCGTGCAGTACAGCCACGGCATGTTGTCAGCCTCCGAATTCACCGGTGTCCCGGTCTCCTTATTGCTGGAGCGCGCGGGTTTCGATCGTAAACGCGCCACCGTCTTGCTGGCCGAGGGTGCTGACGGCTCCAGCATGACGCGCACCATCAATTTGGAGAACGCATTAGACGATGCGCTGGTGGCGTATGGTCAAAATGGCGAGATGTTGCGCCCTGAAAACGGATATCCGCTGCGCCTTGTGGTGCCTGGTGTGCAGGGCGTCTCATGGGTCAAGTGGCTGCGTCGACTCGAAGTGGGTAATACGCCCTGGGCCACAAAAGACGAAGTAGCGCACTATGTTGATTTAATGCCCGATGGTACCCACCGACAGTACACCTCTATTCAGGAGGCGAAGTCGGTGATCACGGCGCCCTCGGGTGGGCAAAAGTTATTGACGCAGGGCTACTACGACATGACTGGCTTAGCCTGGAGTGGCCGCGGCACGGTGGAGCGGGTCGAGGTATCTGTTGACGGAGGACGCAATTGGCGGATCGCTCGGCTCGAGGGCCCGCTCTTGCCCAAGGCCCTGACCCGTTTTCACTTTGACTGGGTCTGGCAGGGCAACGAGGCGATGCTGCAGTCCCGAGTGACGGACAGCAGCGGCTATATTCAGCCCAGCCGCGCACAGCTATTAGAGGTACGCGGCACGCGATCCGTCTACCACAACAATGCCATACAGACCTGGCGGGTCGGCAGTGACGGTGAGGTGCATAATGTCCAGCTGGGCTAGAGCCGCGATCCTTTTGCTCCCCATGTTATTCATGCCATCGTCGACGATGGCGATGCCCGAGGGCGTCGCCGCTTTGGGTAGACCTGCGACTGATAATGAGGTGGTTGCCTGGGATATCGACGTGCGTCCTGATTTCGCTGGATTGCCGCCAGGCAGCGGTGACGTCTGGGCGGGAGAGGAGGTCTGGTTGGCGCAGTGCGCCTCTTGCCATGGTGATTTCGGCGATTCCAATAAGGTTTTTGCACCGCTGGTGCTGGGTAATATTACTGAGGAGGACATCGCTACCGGCCGGGTGGCCTCACTCAACGACCCCGCTGTGACCCGGACCACCTTGATGAAGGTGCCGACCTTGTCGACTCTCTGGGACTATATCTATCGCGCTATGCCATGGAACGCGCCCAAATCTCTGACGCCCGACGAGGTCTACGCGGTAGTCGCTTATATCTTAAATCTGGGCTACGTGGTCGACGAAGACTTTACGCTCTCAGACACCAACATGGCGGAGACTCAGGCGCGGATGCCCAACCGAAATGGCATGAGCCAAGACCATGGTCTATGGTCGGTATCGGGTCTGCCGGATGTGAGTGGCTCGTCCTGCACCGCTGACTGCGACGTAGCAATGAGTGTGACGTCATTCCTACCTGCCTACGCAATGAATGCTCACGGGAATCTCGCCGAGCAGGTGCGTAGCTGGGGGCCTTTTCCTGGTCTATGGACCGAGATGGGGCCTGAGCCGATTGCATCGGCCAGTGCGGTTGCCGAGGTGCCGATGGCGCCCGATGCCGCGCTCAGAGCAGGTGGCTGCGCCGGTTGTCATCAAATGGCGGATCAGCTCATCGGGCCTGGTTTTGATGCCATCCGAGCGAAGTACGCCGGGCAGGAGCACGCTGCCTATTTGCGTGACAAGATAGTGAATGGTGGCGCCGGCGTTTGGGGGGCTATGCCTATGCCGCCCATGCCCGCAGTGGGTGACGACGCGCTGCAACAGATTGTGGCCTGGTTAACCTCAGGTGAAGAATCAGAAAGGAGTGATTGAGACGATGACAAGGGTCGATTCAAATGGGATCTCGCGCCGAGCTTGGCTGCGCTGGAGTGTGATATTGAGTGCTGCAGCGGCACTGCCTGGGCGTGTTTGGTCAGCTGTGATCCGTCCGGAGGCGGCATGCGATGCGACAGCGCTCGATCAGGCGCTTATGGCACTGGGGCAGACTCCAACACGGCATGAAGGGGTTATCTTTA
>ERZ1047472.3227-NODE-3227-length-10884-cov-5.800259_pt1 | contig 10884 bp, 11 predicted proteins | sample MGYA00383095_ERZ1047472 | MGnify/ENA primary metagenome ERZ1047472 (study PRJEB29581, sample SAMEA5548365) | metagenome | biome: marine; feature: coastal; material: water | depth 1 m | study: Short-term variability in the microbial, nano- and picoplankton...
ATCTACTACCCACTCTACAAACTCAGGTACATACCACATACTCATATTTGATACAGTAGCCAAAATATCCATATCTACATTATCAGGAGAGTTTTGATCATATAGCTGTAGATTTTTTTCTATTAAATCAAAGTAAGAAGGGTAACGTAAATACTTATTTATTTCTTTATAAGAATCTAACGAAAAATAAATATTAATTTTTTTAAAGTGTTTCCATAGTTCTAACATATCTTTATCATAAATCGTACCGTTAGTATGATATGCAATAGTAATGTTAGGTGCATTACCAGATGCTACCAACCTTTGAATGAGTTCTTTTTGTTCTTTTATTAAAAGTGGTTCTCCTCCTGCTATAATAATATGTCTTAGATTAGAGCTCTGTTCTATTACTGCATCTTTAAACGAGTCTTTTTTATACCATTCATAGTTGTCTCTATTATAAAACTTAGCTTTGTCCTGAAATACTGTTGCTGCACCTCCTATATCAGTTCCTAGTTTAGTAACTTTAGCTAAATGTTGATTATCTTTGAGCCATTTACTACTATCTTGAGGTTGACACATGATACATTTTAAGTTACATACATTTCCTAATCTTAAATCTAAACTATAAAGATTAAAAGGTATACTACCATCATCTTCAGTTTTAGAAACTATTTCATCTATATATTCTCTGGTTAATCTATCAAACCATACTTTATTTTGATTAATACGATAACTATCTACACCGTTCTCTTCTTCTTTAAAACAAAACTGACATGGTTCAGGTACTTTACCTTGTAGCATTTCTTTACGAACACTTTTAAAATAACCAGAGTTAACTATTTCTGATGTAGTAAGATTATTAAGATTTATTTCTTCTCTATCTGGTGTTTTAGCAACACAGCATACTGGTGCAGCACCGTCAGGAAAGGTAGCCATGTGTATCCATGGTAATACACAGAATGTTTTACTTGTACTATTCTTTATCATTACTTAATATATGAGGGTAAAAGTTATTTATTTCTTCATAAAGTCTAGGACAAGAATCTTGAAAGTTTTGTTTCCTAAATCTATCTAAAGATTTTGTATAGTTAACAAACTGTCTAAGTTTATCTATATCGTGACCTTTTTCTTCTATCAACAAGCTAAGTATTTTTTTAGTACTTTGCACTGTTATATGATTTAACTTGGTTTCATCTAAACTTTCATAATATTCTTTGATTTCATTGTAAGCTTTTAATCTAATCTCTAAAGGTAAAATATCAACTCTTAAGATAATAGGATGTGTATTAGGTAACCAGTCTATGTGAATATCTCTGTTATACTTTTCTTTTATTTTTTCGACATATTTCATTATGTCTACTATATTAAAGATATTATATATTTGAAAACATGGAGATACTCCTAAATGTACGTTTTCAAATGCCGCAAATGATTCAAAATTTTTCGAAACCGCCTTCCATTTTGCAGGAAAACGTATATAATCATTCATTTTTTCTACACCATCTAAACTAGCGTTGATATCTACTTTGTCAAACTGAGTTATTATATTATAGAAAGTTTTATTTTGGTTAGTACAGTTAGTATTAAAAAACGGAACTATATCTTTTCTTCCCTGATCTAAACATTCTTGTAAGAATCTGTAGTTATTTTTTATTAAAGTAGGTTCTCCTCCTGTAAAGTAAACCTTTTGTAAGTTAGGAATAAAATTTATGATATCATTCCACAGTAAGTCAGCCTCAAACCACTTTTGTTTTTCGTTTAATCCATCTGCAGGGTAACCAAACTCATCTAACCATACCTCTTTATATTCTTCATCTTGATTAAAAAGTATTTCATTTTCCTTATCAATCTGTGATGAGTTCCATGGGTTGCACATTCTGCATTTTATATTACATAAGTTACCTAAACGTAAATCTAAATACATTGGAGAAGTCTTTGAAAGATACCCGTCATTACTTTTAGCAGTTTTGAATAGGTTTATCATCTGTCTTCTACCTATTTTTCCAAACCATTCATCAGTAGCATAAATACGAGGTCCTCCATCAGGGTTCCATTCTTCTTGTTTTATACAAGCAGCACAACCTTCATGTTCCTCACCATTAATCATTTTCATTCTAATATCTCTCATTGAATCAGAATTCCATGCCTTAGTTAATGTACTATTAGTAATAGTTAAACCTTCATCATTATCTATTAACTGTTCTTCTGAAAAACAACAATATGATATGTTACCCGCGGAGAGTACGTTGAGACCAACAAATGGTATAACACAAAAAGTATCTGAGTTAAAAAATTTTTTTCTTCTCATTATATTTTTACTATTTTATCTCTCAATATTTTCCACTGAGAGTAATCATTATAATCAATATACGAACTTTGTTTTAATCTTTCTATATAAAAATCAGGATTATTGACATCTATTTTAAAATCATTTTCAACAATAGAATCATAAAGTTTTTTATATTCCTCCCAATACGTATATTCTTCTTTAGTCTCAGATACATCTTTAGTTCTTTCAACACATGAGGAATCCCATTTAAAATGATGCACTTGAGTGAATGCAACTTCTACAGGCATTTTTTTAGGATGATACCTACCCCAACTATTTCTGCCATTATCAAATAATGCATAATGCTGACCTGAGGTTATTTTTTGAGAACCTTTACATAGTGTAACTTTATTAGGGCAAGCACCACTCATAGGATATCTAAAATATCCTGCTAAAGGAAATGCTTCAAATATGTTAGTATCTCTAGTTACTTTTGGAAATATACCTCCATCACCGATTCGATCTAAAAAACCTCCTGTTACAAAAGTACATTCATATTTTTCACAGTCTTTAATAATATTTTCTATATCGTAAGGGTAAGCATGAAACTCATCATCATCGGCTACAACCCACCAGTCGTTAGGTTTTGTAGCTTTGATAGCGTTATATGCTTCTGTTACTTTATCCCAGTTATATTTACTATCTTTTATAACTAAAAACGGTTCTACACCGCATTCTAAAACTTGATTAAGAATACCATCGTTTTCATCTTGGATATAAACCCCAACATAAATCTTATCTACAAACTTTTCGTAGTATTTTAACATATGAGGGAGTAAATCAGTGTTAGCCCCTACTATTGTAACTAAGTTTACCATTATAACTCTACATTTATCATTTTAGCCCAAGGAGTAAGTTTTTCTTCTCCTACTAAGTTGTATTTTACTTGTTTAATACCGTCTTCTTTATACCTCCATTCACCTTTTTGCATTTCTAAAACATATCTCCTTTCGTTCTTAGCAGTAGTTTCTCCTTTAGCCCATTTTCCGTTTATTAAACCTTCATCTTCATGAGGTAAACATTCAAATCTACCGGTACGTCTGTGAGGAATAATGGAGTTAGGTACTATAACGTCTTCAGTAACCTCTTTAGTATTAAACTTTTCTAATATATCTATATTATACTTATAAATAAGTCCATCTGTAGGAATCTCTTTATGTATATTACTTACTTCTTCGCTAGATAAAGCACGATCCCATATTTTTACGTCTGCTATATCACCTTTAAAAAATTTAGCAGGATCTTTTTCACCATATGAAGGTGTAGTGCCCAAGTATATTCGTTTTAATCCATAAGATTTTAGTTTACCTGAGTATTTCCATGGAGATTCACTGCCATGCCCAGCTTTACTGTCAACTTCTGTACCGTTAAGGTAAAAATGACTAAGATTTTTACTATTATCAAATACAACAGTAATCCAGCTCCACTGACCTTCATATCTCTTTAACCACATGTAGTTATGTTGATTAAAACTATTCCAATATTGTAAAGTTAATGCTCTAGAGTTATTAAATGAAATACCATAATCATAACCAGGAACTCTTAATATAGGAAACTCTACGAAAGGTGTTTTTTTAGAACCTATTAAGTGAACTGGTATTTTATCTGGAAGTTGATATGCTCTGCATAAAATAGATATTGTATGAGAAGAAGATGTAAAGTTTTTAAAGTTTCTATTATTAGGTATTCTAGCCCATGAACTATCACCATCAAAAGATAAGTACCGTCTTTTAGTAAAAGGAACATCTAAATAAGTATCATTAGTTAAACCTTCTAAATGACATCTCCAAAATAGATCATCATCTTCCATACCCCAATCCCAATAATCATTAGAGTATCCATTAGTAGCCTCTACTTGTTCTTTTGTAAATAAAACTGCACCCCCAAAGTACTCATGGTATTTAAGGCCGTACTCCATCTGTGAGATATTAGTAGCAATATGTATAGGATTATCTTTAGGATAAGAATAGTCTACTTCTTTTTCAGGTATCATATCTATATCATGCCATACAATATAATCGCATCCATCTTCAAAAGCATGTTTTGCTGCTATATTTTTCATAGCACCTCTGTTAAATAGTTTATCATCTACCTGATGAGCAAAATACATCTGAAAATCAATACCTTGTTCTTTAAGGTGTTTGCCAATCCTTGGTACAAACATATTCAAATGTTCTTCTCTATTTCTATATGGTACACAAACTCCTAACTTCATAGTTTTACTTCTAAATGACTGTAGTTATTGTTATTAAAACTATTACGTACTTTATCCTTAAGAGTAGATAAACCATCATTTTCATAATCTGATCTATTTTCATAGTGTTTACGTAAATATTTAAGTTGATTTTCTCTACTACCCCAGTTTACCCAGTATCCATCTTTATATCCATTTTCATCATGCGGTAATACCTTAAACTTACCTTTCCTACGATGTGGTATTGGCTTTTTAATATCTTTTTGTATAGGTATATATTTTTGTTCGCAGTTATGAATATATGCATCATTATCACCTACTAAATCCATTAGTATATTACCATTTACGTTTAACATTTCGTAATAGTGTTTAATATTTTGACTATATTCCTTATTAAAGAGAGTAAGATCAGTGCAGGAACTTAGATGAAGTGAATCTTTTTCGTTTAAATCTGTATCAAAAATAGCAAATCTATCTACTATACCTTTAAACCAGTTATTTTTTTCTTTTCTATTAGGATCTCCTACTCCTAAATACAGCATATTAGTTTTATGAATGGGAGATAGCTTATCAAAACTATTACTACCTACTTTAATACCGTTAATATACAGTGTAACCAATGGAGAGGTAGTATTATTAATAGTCACTAATGCATTTACATGACCTTGTGGAAAAAGTTTACTTGATAAAGAAATACTGCTCAAATCTTTTTTCCAAAACTGAAAGTATACGTCAAAAAATGAGTTAATAGCTAAAGTAGTATCAAAACCTGGAATACTAAAAATAGAGTTATTATCTGTTATTTCATTTTCCATACTGTTTACTTTATTTATGGTAAATGATGTGTATATAGAAAAGTTTCTTGTTGATTTTAATGTATTTTTTATACCTACAAAACTATCTTTACCATTAAACTCTAATCCAACGGTATTTCTTGTATATTGAGGTATTATTTTAGTATCTATATTTATTCCATTTTCTATACAACGCAAGAATACGTCATCATCTTCAAACCCCCATCCAAAGTAGTTGTTAGAGTAACCGTTAATCTGTCTATAGATATTAACTGGGAAAAGAGTAACTCCCCCAAAGTAGTTATCAAATAAATCTCTTTTAGTACCAGGAGGCAACTCTAAATCACTTATAAGGTGAACAGGATAGTCGCTATACGAATAATCTGCAGATAAAGGTAACATATCTACATCATGAAATACCACATAATCACAACCTAGTTCCTCTGCTTTAAGAAAACCTATATTAAGTAACTTTCCTCTATTAAACTCTTTATTATCTGTCTGTTCAACTACTATGAGTTGGTAAGGTTGTAAAATAAAGTTTTTTAAGTGTTGTTTAAACTGGGATAGTTGATTAGGTCTGTTTCTGTATGGAACTACTATCCCCAGTTTTTTCATCCGTTTCTCCTATGTATTTTTCTTTCCATAACGATAAGTACCATGCTAATCTTTCACTCCATTCATCTTTATCGATTTCTTCAAACCATAGACTAAGACTATCAAGATTAGAAGCTATTTTTTCTAATGCTTTTACCTTTCTTTCTTCTAGTAAAACTTTTTCTGTATCAAAACTCATATGTTAATATAATAAAAAATAATGTAATATCAAACTTTTTTCTGTAAAAGTGTTATTCCCGTAGAAGAAGGTTTTCCTTTTATTACTCCTTCGTTAAAAAGATTGAAAGTTTTCCAACCTTCAGGAATATCTTTTATAAACTTTGCAGGACCATCAAATGATTGGTAGTCTTTTTCTTTTATTTCATCTGTGATTATATAGTTATCATGATAACTTTGATCAGTGTCGTGAATACTAATAATACCGTTATCATTTAAAATAGTACTGTATAGTTCAAAATCTTTTTTTACTCCTTCGTATGAATGATCAGCATCTATGTGTAAATAATCTATTTTTAAATCTTCTTTTGCAAAAAAGTTATGAAAAGCATTTTCTGTAGTATCTAATATAACTCTTGGATGAAAATAACTTCTAAAAAAACTATCTTTTTCTTTCCAATCATTTAAACCTCCTATTTCATTAGCAGCATCTACTACAAAAACGTTTGTTTCATTCCATTTTCTACATTCATCGAATATTTGTTGTTCAACTAGATCACATTGAGCTTGTATCATTAGTCTAGGAATAAATCCTCCTCCTGAACCTAAACATACTACTATTTTACTCCTTAACATTTGTATAAGAGAGTATACTAGTAAACCATCACCTAGATGCTTATCAGTAGCTCCATGAGTCCACCTATAAGTTACTGGTTTATCAATGTTGTTAGTAATATTTTCTTTTATGAAATGATAGTTTAACATAAACTTACATTATATTTTGATCCATTTTATTAATATACGATTTTTTATAGTATTTTCCAACTGTTTTATTTCGTCATTATATGAAAATCCATTAGTATTTTCTCTTATAGATTTTTTTTCTTTCCAGTAATGTCTATAGTACTTGTAAGCATCCTCAAACTTAATAAGCCCATTTGATTTCCCGTTCCACTTTGATTCGTCACATATGTATACTGTATCTATAAGTGTTTTATACTGTATCTCATGTAGGTCTAACAAGTGTTTAAGTAACAACTGTTCTGCATAGATTAAATACTTGGAGTTAGGTGCTTTCAATCGTGTAAACTCACTCATTAAATCTAAACTTGTACTTGAATATGACTGAGTAAACTTATAATCTGGAAAGTATAAAAAGCTGCAGTTTATTGCGTCAAGTTTAGGTCTAGATATTATATTTCTTACTTGTTTTACTATAGGATCCATTGGACCTAGATAATACCCTTGACCATTTTCATCATGAGCGACAACTACATTATCTTTTAAAAACTTTTCAAAACTTTTATAAACGACGAAATCGTTATCCATTATAACAACAGGTTCATTTACATTACGCAGAACTTGAAGTTTAGAAGAAGCCCAAAAAACGTTTTTATTTATAAACTTATTTTCTGCTAAAATTTCAATATTATCCCATAAATCTAATACCCCTAACTTATTAAATACAGTATAAGTGAGTTTATCTATGTGAAGTTCAGTTGTAAATGTAGGATGGTATTTTTTCCACTGTATAACGGAAGTAAACATCATTAGAAGATCAAACTTATTATAGAAAGATCTATGTTTTCTTATATTTTCTAAAACCCAAATTGTTTTCAATAAAACCTTTTTTATTATTTTTTATGTAAAGTATGCGTAGAAGTTTTGTTGTGATGTTTGATCTGTTACTGTTAAGTCTAAGTTAGCTGATGTGCTTATCTGTGATCCTCCTCCACCGGATGCTGTTCTCCATTCTGAGAAGTTATAAGGGTAAGTACCTGCTGCTGTTAATCTAACATAGGAATATACACTATAGTCTACATTTTTTATTTGTAAAGTACCTGTAGATGCTGCTGAAGTGTAAGGATAGGTTATTTGTACTGTTCCGTTACTAACGGCTATTGCATTACCATAAAACCAACTTCTATTATATATTTCACTTACATTGGAGGGATTTGAAGCAGCAGGATAAGAGTCAGTTAGCACAGTTGATAATGTGATATCTGTGTTATCAGTAAATCCAGCATTTGACCAAACGTCAAATGAACTAAAATTTATATCTGCTGATGTGTAAGTGTATACAGCCATTTTATTTTTTTACTATTTTATCTTTTCCGAACTTTTTTTCAAGTTCTTGTTTTAAATAATCGTAAGCAAACTCAAAGGGTTTTTCCATTAAGGAATAATCTATCAGTTTTCTTTTTTTAGTTCTTGTATCAACTTGTACTTTTTCTTCTCTCTCTACTGTCTTTATTTTTTCTATTTCGTTTCCATTTTCATCAAAAGAAATAAAAGGTACTTGTTTAACAACAACTTTTTTTTCGTAAACAGGTTCTTCTATAGTTACCTCATTTACTGTTGGGACTTTATAGTAGTTTTCTATAGCTACTTCAGTTCCTTCTATATCGTCTTTATCTTTATAGAAAACGACTTCTTTATTAACTAATCCTCCAGCGTTTGTTAAAGGATCATCTAAATATTTTCTATAAAACTTGCTTGCTGCTTTTTTATTAATCCAGCAAGTTGTTGTAAACTCTAGCTGAGCTTGTACTTTATTGATCCTACATGTTTCTATTCTAATGTAGGCTTCATTAGTTGACCCTCTGCTAGTGTCTAAATCTGTTTTTATAACTAATCCCATTTAATAACTTTTACTATCTAATATAAATAGATCTTTTTTAACTACCAACTTTATGCTGTATATGTTCCTGACTGAGTGTAGGTTAATATTGTATCTGTTCCATCTGTTGTTACAGTTGGTGTGCCCGTGGTTGTTCCGCTGTAGTTTGTTGTAGGCATTCTTAGTATTACTATTCCAGAACCTCCACCTCCTTGATGTGAATTGGTATATCCGTATGAACCGCCTCCTCCTCCTCCGGTGTTTACAGTACCGTCTACAGCATGGGTATCGGTTTGATACCTACCACCTGCTCCGCCGCCACCTGCTCCTCCGGAAGTAAGTCCTCCACCGCCTCTTCCATCGGTATTAGAACCTCCTCCTCCTGCGTATGTCACTGAAGTACCTGTTATTGATGATGCCATACCATCACCGCCGTTTCCTCCGGCGGTAGCACTAGTTCCGTCTTCACCTACTTCGGAAGCTCCTCCACCTCCTCCGCCTCGGTAGTAGTGTGTGGAATAACCTCCATTTCGACCACCGGCAAATCCTTGTCCTGCTGTACCAGCACCGCCGGATGAATTTCCACCGTCGTTACTCATTCCACCGCCTCCACCGGAACCACCACCTCTACCAGGACCTTGGGAGGTTCCATTATGTTTTCCACCTCCACCACCTCCAACTGCAGTCACTGTTGTAAAACCAGTAGCTTCTAATGATGAATCACTCCCATCAATACCTTCTACATATGCACTTACATTTCCAGATAATGGACCTCCAGCTGAACCTGCTCCAACTGTCAACGTTACAACATTACCTATATTAAAACCAGTGCTTGTTCCTGAAAGTAAACCACCAGCTCCTCCTCCTCCGCCCCAGCCGCCGCCACCGCCGCCGCCAGCAACAACAAGATATTCTATATCATAAGAAGGAACTACTACAGCCTGTTCACCAACTACTACCCATTGAGTTCCAGTATATACTTTTAAGATCCCATCGGTATCATCATGAAATAAACTTCCTGTTAGAGGATTTGGTATAGATCCGGTACCAGGATGATTTGGAACATTAAAAGATCCTGAAGTTGTAGTGTTACCGTTAAGAAATGGGCTAAATACTTTCATTGTCTTATGCTGTATATGTTCCTGAATCTTTAAATATTATTACTTTGTAAATACCTTCAGTATAAACGTCTACTGATGAACCTGTATATGTACCAGAATAATCAGTACTTAACATTTTTAAAATACAAACTCCTGAACCACCATTTCCTCCAGTAGCAGGACTACCTCCAAAAGATGATCCGCCTCCACCACCAGTATTAGCTGAGGCATTTATTGGATTAGTTGCTGCATTTGTTCCACCTCCGTTCCCTCCAGTACCAAAAGTACTTCTATTATCGCCACCTCCTCCACCGGAATAGTATACATCTGTACTTATTACCTCACCTGCTCCTGATGTAGTGGCATTTGCAGAAGAAACTATATTACTTATAAGTCCAACTCCTCCGTTAGCACCAGATCCATTTGCATTTTGTCCATCTGCTCCGGCTCCACCGCCTCCTCCACCTTGATTACTTGCGTTACCATCTCCACCGTCATTACCTTGTCCAACGGTTCCTGAACCTCCAGATCTAGTACCGCTTCCTGACGCTCCTCCGCCACCTGAACCTCCGTCTTCAGCAGGTGTAGTATTATTGTCACTTGAGCCGCCGCCGCCTCCGATAGATGTAACTGTGGTGATGCCAGACCCTACAATAGTACTGTCTGTACCACTATTGACTGCGTATGGTGATTTAGCACCTCCCGCTGCTCCTGCTCCTATTGTTACTGTTAACACTGTTCCTATAGTAACAGCGGCTAAAGAGCTTGATAAAAAACCACCAGCTCCTCCTCCGCCTCCATCTTGATATCCACCTCCTCCTCCTCCAGCGATAGAAAGATATTCAATATTATAAGGATCAGGTGTAGGTATAACTTGAGCTCCTACTACCTCCCATTCTCCTTCATAAACATATAACAACTCATCAGAAGTATCTAAAAACAGACTACCACTGGTTGGATTTTGAGGATAAGAACCAGTACCGTATCCGTGTGGGACTTGAAAAGATCCTGTTATTCTTAATGTTCCGAATATGTCAACGTCTTGAAACTTCATTATATAAAGTTAGTTTTTGTTGCGTTATAGTTTTGTA
>ERZ1047472.3230-NODE-3230-length-10877-cov-6.016910_pt1 | contig 10877 bp, 9 predicted proteins | sample MGYA00383095_ERZ1047472 | MGnify/ENA primary metagenome ERZ1047472 (study PRJEB29581, sample SAMEA5548365) | metagenome | biome: marine; feature: coastal; material: water | depth 1 m | study: Short-term variability in the microbial, nano- and picoplankton...
AGAGCCCTCAGCAGAACAGGAGTCTTCAGCAGCACAGGAGCCTTCAGCAGAACAAGAGCCTCCTGCTAAGCAAAAGTCCGCACCGGTGACAGAGCCTGAGAGTACTTCAGCGCGTCCTGCTAGAGCTTCCAACGACCCACGAGAGGTTCGACGCCGCGAGCGAGAGGACGCCTTGCGCGCTCAAGGCGTGACCATCAACAAGCCGAGCAAGAGTCGTCAGGACACCACGGAAGGTTCTAACTCAAGTTCAACCTGAAACGCTGACCCCACGCTGGCCTGAACGGTACTGGCAAAATCCAGTACCTCAGGCGCCACAGCATGGCCATAGTTCACTAGCACCAAGGGCTGTCTGGGCCAGCACCCGACATCACCCTGGCGCTCACCTTTCCACCCTGCCATATCGATCAATTGAGCCGCTGACACCTTGAAGTTGTCCTCAAAGGCATATGGGCTAAGGCCGAGCCTGCGAAGCCTTTCCGCACTCTCTTGATCGACGATGGGATTCTTAAAAAAGCTGCCAGCGTTAGGATAGCGATTTGGATCCGGCAGTTTACGCTGCCGAATCTCAATGACCGCCCGGGACACCTCTTGGGGCGACGGCAAGCGACGACCGGGAACCCCGACAGCACCAACACCCAATGCTTGGGCCAGTTCTTCGTAGGAGAGGTTGATCTGAGGACTGCGTGATAGACGCAGCCTGACGGAGACTATTATCTGGCAACCCAGCCCGTTGAGCAGATTTACCGAGTTTTTAAAATAACTGTCCCGGTAACCAAAGCAACATTGCTCTCGAGGCAGGGTCTGCAAGGAACCATCCCGCTGCAACACCTCCACGGAATCAATAAGATCAGCCACCTCCACACCGTAGGCCCCGATGTTTTGCACCGGGGCTGCACCAACAGAACCCGGTATCAGCGAGAGGTTTTCCAATCCGAACCACCCCTGCTCCAACGCCTCTAGCACCAGTTCGTGCCAATTCTTGCCCGCACCAACGTCGATCCAGACATACTCATCGGTCTGATTAATCACTTTGATGTCTGCGTATTTGATCCTACATATGGGCCCGTTCACGATTTCTGAGAGGATCACATTGGACCCCTCACCCAAACAACGAAGGACTTGGCCTTCGGATTGGGCCCAAACCATGGCTTGGCTTGCTTCCACTACAGAGGAGGCCTCGACGAGGAGTTCTGCCCGAGATCGCAAGTTCAAGGTGTTGGCTAAGAATGCGTTTTCGTGTTTCAAGGAGCTATCAGCCGAAAAGTTAGATTGACTCGAAGTTCACAGGGTTTCTTCGTTGCTCGTAAACAGTGTCTTTGACGCCCATCAAAAACTAACAGGGAGCCACTTCCTAGCTCTAGAGTTTCGCGACTTGTACGGTGATTGTCCCTTGTCACGTCAATACTGAACCGCCGGGTTGCGCCGATACTCAAGGAGGCGATACTCCCCAAGCATCCTTGCTCATCATCGCGATGCCAACCCATATGATCAGAACCGTCGTTATAACGATTGAGCAACAAAAAGTTAAAGCGTTGTTCAGCTTGAACTTCTATGCGACTTTTTAGCGCTGCCAGTTTAGTCGGCCAACCCACGGCCTCATGGTCGATGCCAGTATACCGATAGTTTAATCCCGCATCGCCAAACCAAGCTATTTGCCTTGGCGCCTGCACCGAACGTCCAAAAATTTGGAATGACTCCCGCTGCCAATCCATGCGGTTCGGATCGACAAAATCCGTCAACCAGTCTGAGGCTTCCGAAGGTGACAAAAAGTTCTCGATAAGACGCATGCCCAAATCCCGATAATTCCACAGCCTGCTCGCTCACTTTGCGCCAAATAAATCGCCACAGCACAAGCTGAATAATTCGACCTAGGGTATATACTGGGCGGGTTTTCACAACCAACAAAAGGAAAGCCTGTGAACATTGAGGGAAAAGTAGCCGTCATCACCGGTGGTGCTTCGGGCCTAGGCCGTGCAACCGCAGAAATGATTATCGCTAACGGCGGTAAGGTAGCGATCCTGGATCTTAACGAAGATTTGGCAAAGGCTACGGCAAGCGAACTTGGAGACGCTAGGGCTTACCAAGTCAACGTGACCGATGACGAATCCGTCAGTACTGCCGTTAACCAGATCGCCGAAGACTTTGGTGCGATCCACATTAACGTCAACTGTGCAGGTATTGGCGCAGCATCACGTACCGTCGGGCGCGAAGGTGCATTAGACATCGCAAAGTTCAATTTTATCGTTCAGGTGAATCTTATTGGCACCTTCTCGGTTCTTAGCAAGTGCGCGGCGATCATGCAGGTCAACGAACCAGAAGGCGAGGCCCTGGAGCGTGGCGTAATCATCAATACCGCCTCGGTTGCGGCCTTTGACGGTCAAATTGGTCAAGCAGCTTATTCGGCAAGTAAGGCCGGTGTATCGGGCATGACGCTACCCATCGCACGAGATTTATCTCGTCAGGGAGTACGTATCTGCACCATCGCTCCCGGCATCTTCAACACACCTATGATGGCCGGTGCACCAGATCAGGTTCGAGACCCGCTAATCGACATGGTCCAATACCCTAAGCGCTTGGGTCTACCTCCTGAGTTTGCGCAGTTGAGCAAGCAAATTGTTGAGAACTCCTATCTAAACGGTGAAACCATCCGTCTAGACGGCGGTATTCGCATGGCACCCAAGTAGCTACTAAGTGCGTCTAGCAGCTACGGCTGCTGTTAATTCAGGCGCTGAAAAGCGCCTGAATTCTTGCCAGATCTGCTGGTGTATCCACGCCACCGGGCACCGGTTTTATCGCCGACAACACCAGTAAACTCTTACCTGCCTGCAACCACCTAAGCTGCTCCAGCCGTTCGATGCTCTCAAGACGAGATTCTCCCAGCTGAACGAACTCGCCCAGAGCCTGAACCCGAAACCCATACATGCCAACATGGCGAGCCGCTCCATCAGGCATAGTCAATGGATTATCCCTTGGGAAAGGTAGCGGCGCTCTTGAAAACATCAATGCCAGACCCTCATCGTTGGCCAGAACCTTAACCACATTTGGATCAAAGAAGTCTTTTGCCTGCTCCAGCGGTTCCGACAGGGTTGCCATGGGGATTTCTGGCCTGTCGACCATTCCCTGAATCAATTGATTGATGACCTCTGGGGGAGCGAGGGGTTCGTCTCCTTGCAAATTAATAACGATATCGTCACTGACCCAACCACGCTGCTGGGCAACTTCCATAACGCGATCAGAACCAGACTGATGATCGGATCGAGTCATCTGCGCGTCCCAGCCAGCGGCTTGAACTGCTTCAGCAACTCGAGCGTCGTCTACGGCAACCACGACATCATCGGCATTCGACTTTGCTGCCTGAGCCGCCACACGCACTATCATGGGCTGTCCTGCAATGTCCGCTAACGGTTTTCCTGGAAGACGCGTTGATTCGTAGCGAGCCGGTATAACGACGTGAATTGCCATCAACCTTCCTGTGTTTTGTTTTGATCTTTGGCGATCGAACTTTCTGCCAATTGTTTCTCGCCGCTAGGGCGGATGCCCCGATCCGTCATCAATTGAAACAGCCGTGTCGTGAAGTTTGGATCCAGATCAAGCGAGATCTCCAACGCCCAAACAAAACTCAGATCCACATCTAAGGCAGCCAGCTTCATCGCATCTTTTTCCGTGCAAACAATCGGGTGCCCACCGGCGAAGTCCAGTTCGTCGCCGGTATAACCGTGATGATCTGGATACAAGTGAGGCTCCACGGAGATACCAAGGTCAGTCAGTGATCGCAAAAACCGGCTGGGGTTGCCAATTCCGCATAGGGCGTGGACCCAAGGATAGCGCTCGGCAAATTCACTTATCGGGGTTTGGGTGCCGTCACTTAGGCGTTTGAATGTCAGCGGTACAGTTTGCATTGTGTACTCATGAGGCACCAAGCCAGAAGCGCCACCGTGGCTGATTACCAAATCCACTGTAGACAACCGCTCTACCGGCTCACGCAGTGGCCCTGCAGGCAGCAGCAAGCCGTTGCCGACGCCCCGGGCCGCATCCACTACGGCTATCTCAACATCACGCGCCATCGCGTAATGCTGAAGACCGTCATCAGCGATCACCAAGTCACAGCCGGCTTGTTTAAGAAGGGCTATCCCACTGTTGCGCTCAGCGGCTATGGCCACTGGACACTGGAGCTTTTGTTTAAGCATCACGCCTTCATCCGAATAGACGCTTGCAGAGGCCCCCGCAGGAATCAAAGCACCCTGACGGCTGAGCTTGCCCTTGTAACCACGGGAAACCACCCCCGGTGAATAACCCTGAGCCGACAGCAGTTCCACCAGAGCCAGTACCAACGGTGTTTTACCCGTGCCACCAACCGTAATATTACCGACCACTAGAACCGGCAACTCCGTCTTATCAGCAGAGCTTTCGTCCCTCAGTTTAAGCCTTTGCCGAGTGGCCCTGCGCCCACTGATCCAACCGTATAACCACGAAAGCGGCAGCAGACATTTCACCCAAAAGCCATCGTTATACCATGCCCGAGTAATGGCGTTGGCTGACTGACCCAGCAAAGACCCTTGCCTAGAAGTTTCACCGGTAGGCCGCAATGACCCGGATACCGGTACTTGGGATTCGACTTCTTCATCTTGAAATTGGGCGCCATAAAGGTCTGAGTAAAGGCCTCCCTTGGCCAACAAAACCTGATGGGATCCTTTCTCGACAATTTTTCCTTGATCCATGACAACGATAACGTCCGCCGATTCCACCGTAGACAGTCGATGAGCGATCACCAGGGTTGTCCGCCCCTGCATAACCTCTTCAAGAGCCCCCTGAATCGCTTTCTCCGATTCGTTGTCCAGTGCCGACGTTGCTTCGTCCATGATTAAAACCGGCGAATCCTTCAACAGGGCTCGGGCTATGGCTATGCGTTGGCGCTGCCCGCCGGATAACAGCACGCCATCATCGCCGATCAAGGTCTCAAGACCATCAGGCATCTTGCTGACAAATTCATCAGCATAGGAGCGGCGCAGTGCCTTGTTGATTTGTTCATCGGACGCCCCAGCCATATCGCCATATGCAATGTTGTTGCGCAACGTGTCATTAAACAGGGTCACTTGCTGACTGACGAAGGAAATATGCCGTCGCAGATTGGTCAACTCAAAACTCTGAATGTCTTGCCCGTCTAACAGGATGGATCCGTGCTCAACCTCATAGAATCGAGGTAAGAGACTGGCCAAAGTCGACTTACCACTACCAGAGCGCCCGACCAAGGCCACGGTTTGAGCCGGAGCAATGCTCAGTTCGATATCCTTCAGCACATCGGGGCCATCATCGGCGTAACGAAAACTCACGTTTCGCACCGTCACCTCGCCCTGAGCACGCTCAAGGGTGTATGTACCTAGGTTTGCCTCTATCCCAGAGTCTAATTGAGCGAAGATATCTTCAGCCGCCGCAAACCCACGCTGTAGCTTGGCATTAACTTCAGAAAGGTTGCGTATCGGTCGACCTAACATGCCAGCCAACACCAAGAACTCGACCGCTTTACCGCTGGACAACTGCACCCCAAATTCCGGGCTGTACAGAACCAGAATCAGCCCGCACAGAGCCAACACAATAATCGATTCGTTGGTCTGGGAACTGAGTACCTTGGTAATCACCATCTTCATATTTTGCTGACGATTCACCTTGCTGGCCGCGAGAAAACGCTCTTCCTCTTGATTTTGCCCACCAAAAATTTTGACCTCTCGATACCCGTTGGCCACTTCGGAAACCACATGAGTAACATCTCCCATTGAATGCTGGATACGCCGACTGATTCGCCGAAACCGGTTGCTGGCAAACACTACAATCAGGCCCAGCAGGGGTGCCATGGCGATAAAAAGCATGGTCAGACGCCAGTCAATCAACAACAAAAAGACTAGGTAAGCGATGACCTTCAAACCATCCTTGATCAACGCCCTCAAGGCGTCGGTGCCGGTGTCACGCAATTGGGTCACGGTAAAGGTGATTTGCGAAACGATATGACCTTGGGAAGCGCCATCAAAGTAACGACTGGGCGATTTAAGGATGTGCCCGAAAAGCTCTTCACGCAGATCATAAACGACGCCAAAGGAAACCCGGGACATCGCCGCTTCTCCGGCTATGGCACCGAGGGCTCTGGAGATAGCCGCAATACCCATCAAGATAGGAATCGTCGCGGCAGCCCTTACCTGAGCATCCTCCCAACCATCGATAAGACTTCCAAACAACGTGACAAAATATGCTTCAGCTCCAGCAGCCAGCGCAAAACCGATAAAGGCGCAGATCAACAGCACCCAATAACGGCCCACATAAGACAGAAGACGCCGATATATAATCCAGTCCGACTTGTCCTTCGAAATACCTGTCACCTACTACTCCAGTTATTTTTTTCGGCGGCGTCAGTGCCGGATGCCGGCAACCCCGTTGTCCCAAGACTCACGCGAGTCAGACCGACGCTGGCACATGCGTCAAGAACGGTCACCACCGCCTGATGCGGTGCTGCCGCGTCGGCTCGAATAAGCACCGGCATCTGCGCCGCTTCTGGGGCTCGAGCGTCCTGCATATGGCGGTTTAACCCTTGGACTAAGGTTACAAAATCATCCCCCATCGACACGCCGCCCAGTGAATACTGGCCTTGGGCGTCAACATCAATTTCCAGCTGGGTTGATACCACCGCGGCGCCTTCCCGAGCCTCCGGCAAATTGACCGAGATGCTTTTATTTTGCACGAAATTCGTCGACACCATGAAAAACAGCAACAGAAGAAACACCACATCGATCAACGGTGTTATCTCTATTCCAGCCTCTCGTCTTGCCGCACTAGAACGCGCCATGAATTACTCTTACACCAGCCAAACAGTCGGCAGGCTCGTGCATAACTCCAAGGTCACCAGACTGCTTTGCTGTGCTACCTTCGACAGTGATCTGCCAAGTTAGTCGCGCCCTCACCGTTCAGCCCTCATCTGTTCGAAAAAGCGATTGCTGGTCGCCTCAACCTCGATCAGCAAAGCATCGATATGTCGCAACATCACGCGATGACAAACCAGTGCGGGAATCGCCACCATCAACCCTGCGGCAGTGGTCACAAGAGCTGTAGAGATGCCCCCAGCAAGAAGCTGCGTCTCAGCTTGTTGGGCCGCAAAAAGCTGATCAAAGACCTCAATGAGCCCGACCACTGTGCCCAGAATGCCTAGCAGCGGGCAGATAGAGGCGATCACACCTAGAACCGTGAGATAGCGCTCTAAGTTATGAGCGATCATATCCAGCGCACCCCGAACGACTTGCTGAAATTCATCTTGGGGCAAGGATAGGTTAGCCAGCCCAACCGCAAGCACATAACCCAGTTGAGACGTTTGGCCCAGCTCGTCTAGGGCAGACGCTTGGTTGGGCCACCCAGCCGTGTTAATCAGGCGCGCTAGCAAAGGTTCAGGCAAGACTTGAGAGCGGCGCAGCGACCACCATCGCTCCAATCCGATGGCGAGCACCGCGATACTGCAAAGCAAAATCGGCAGCATCAAAACGCCACCGGCGGACAAAAGATCGAGCATTACGGTAAGACCACGCAGTTACGTCCTACCACGAGCAGCCCCGTGCAGAGATCGGCCAATAACCGTGCACCATCCCGTCTTCTTCGCGCACCCAGTACTGATCGTGCAGATTTACCGTTGGGTCACAGTGAGGTACCGCAAACTCCAACACATCGCCCAGCATTACCCCCAAGCCTTGGTTGTCACCGGGGTTATCTGCCGCTTCGGGCCGCAGGAGAACGCCGTGTTCGTCGCCGGCAAATCGAAACTGCAGTTCGGGTAGTCCATCACACACGGGATTGACACTGTCTGAGGCAAAAGCCTTGTAGCCGCCATCCACAGTGATCGCCGAAGGTTGCGGCTGGCTAATGGCGGTACAGGCGACGGTTAGCGCTAAGTCGAAGCCTTTGAACCGATCCGAATCAGCGCCGCCAACCTGCCGGTACTCCTCGTCCATAAAAATATAGCTGCCGACCTGAAGATCCGTTAGGTGTTCGATACCGACATCGATATCGTAAGTACCCGTTCCACCACCAGTGACAATGTCCGCCCGTACACCTCGCTGTTCCAACAACTGGAATTTGGTGGCCAAACGATCCCAGGAGCGCAGGGACTTTTCCCGTCGTTTCTCAAATTCCGGAATGTGCATAATGTGGCCGGCATAATGCTGCACGCCAGCAAAGTAAAAGCGTGGGTCTTCGTGGATGCGGTCGAGCAATCGAAGAAACACATCGTCTTCGCGCAACCCGGTCCGCCCCATCACGACGTCTAAGTCCAGAACCACGCCCACGGTCTTGTTGGCGTCGATTTCTGCTTCCAATGCATCAAGACCCACCACAGAGTCCACAACCAGCAAAAGCTCAGCCTCATTGGAGGCGATTGCATTTACTGCCTGAGCTTTTTGTCTTGTCGACACCGGCGATGTCACCAAAACGCTGGAAATGCCTGCATTCAACATCACCGCCGCCTCGCTGACTTTGGCGGTACAAATGCCAACAGCCCCGGCAGCCATTTGTGCCTTAGCAATGGTTGGACACTTGTGTGTTTTCGCGTGAGGCCTAAAGCCCTTGTGATGTGACGCCAAGTGTTTAGCCATAGCTCCTATGTTGGCGTCCATGGTAGGTCTATCCAGCACCAAGGCAGGGGTGGGCAACTGGGCCACCTCAATTGGGCTAGATAACATTACTGGCTGCGAAGGTCGTGCTGTAACCGTGGCCAACGCCACATCGATTGCTGTTGTCAAACCGCCCCCTACTCTACTGCTGCCCAGGCTCTACCCAGAGCTCTGATGGTGAATGCGCACTGCCGTGCTGGTGTGCCACATCATAACGAGGTTATTGAACAATAGCAGTGGGCAAGCATCGCTACCTCTGAGGCTTGCCAGAAGCCATAGGGGCTTCGGCCTAGTGACCGATTCTTGTTTTGGAGTTGCTGAGCTTGGAGCTACTGAATTTCGGATTGCCGGCTTTGAGCCAGTTGCTGTTGTTCTTCAGCGTGCTGAATACGCAAGGCCGCGATCAGATGACGGCAAATCGCACGCCCGGCTTGACTTGAGTCACCCTGTCTAATGGTCTCGTCATAAAGGTGATGATTACGCGCTGGCTCACTGAGCCTTAGGTTGGTTAAGCGATATGACCCAGTGTCTCGCTCTTTCATGGCGCGCAGATCTTTTGTATGAGGCGTTGTGAACTCCAGTTCTGGCAACGCTGGGTGCTGGGGCAACAATTCTTGTTGCCTGTTTTGCTCTCTATTTTGAGCTCTATTTCGAGCTCTGTATTGTTCTGTGATGTGTTGCCCGTCTTGATGCCTACCCTGTTGATGCCTACCCCGTCGTTTTGTCGATTGGACGCGCTTATGCGCCCAAGCTTGGCGGTCCCGCCGCTTCGGCCGCTGGCGTAGCTCTTTCGCCAGGCGATACACCTCTTGCCAATGCTCTGCCGCAGCCTCTTCCGGGCTGAACGGGGCACGAGAAGTCTGCCCAAACGCCAGTTGCCGGGGGCCTGTCTCAAAATTTTGGTGCTGATTGCAATCGCTCATACTGTATAAATATCACGTACTGTATATTTATACAACAATTGGCTAGGGCCTTTGGGAAATCCTCAGCCTGTCGGCTTCCCAATCTCCGTAAAGCTTGGTACCTGCCTCATACCCCTGGCTGAGCAAAGCCTCTGCCAATGGGTTTTCGACCATGCGTTGTATCGCGCGCTTCAATGGCCGAGCACCGTAGACAGGGTCATAGCCAGCCGCGCAGAGTGTCTCCATGGCTTTAGGACTCAGGGTCAAACGCAGATCTTGCTCCTCCAACCGGTCATTGAGCAGGTCCAGCTGCAGCTCGGCAATGCGCTCGATATCTTGTTGGGCCAAGGGCCGAAACACCACCACATCGTCAATGCGATTGATGAACTCTGGCCGGAAATGTTGAGCCACAATCCCCATCACCATAGTGTTAAGCCGATCATCAGGGCCCGAAGTCGCTTCGCCGCCACCGTCTTGCTCTTCAGTGAAGGTTTGAATGGCCTGAGAACCCAGATTAGACGTCATGACCAAAACGCAGTTGCTGAAATCAACCGTTCTGCCCTGACCGTCGGTCAGCCGGCCGTCGTCCAATACCTGCAGCAAAATGTTAAACACATCGTTGTGCGCTTTCTCGATTTCGTCCAGCAGGATCAGCGAGTAAGGCTTGCGACGCACCGCTTCTGTCAGGTACCCGCCCTCTTCGTAACCGACATAACCAGGAGGCGCACCAATGAGGCGTGCAACCGAGTGTTTTTCCATAAACTCCGACATGTCCACTCGGATCATGGCATCAGCGGAGTCAAACAATACTTCAGCCACCGCTTTACACAGCTCTGTTTTACCCACCCCCGTAGGCCCCAAGAACATGAACGACCCGTTCGGTTTGCTGGGGTCTGCAAGCCCGGCCCTTGCCCTGCGCACCGCTTGGCTCACTGCGGCGATGGGTTCAGATTGACCGATCACTTTTTGGCCCAAGGTTTCTTCTAACTGCAACAGGCGCTCTTTTTCTTGTGCCAACAAACGGGCTACTGGAATCCCCGTCCACTTACCCACCACCTCGGCAATTTCTTCGGCGGTCACTTTGTTACGGAGGAGCCGGGGCTGACCTTCTTCCGCTGTGAAGCCCGCCTCTGACGCCGTGGCCTGCTCGTCAAGGCGACGTTCCAGTTCAGGAATTATCCCATACTGCAGTTCGGACATTCGCGTCAGGTCACTTTCTCGACGGGCCGATTCAAATTGTTGGCGAGCAGCCTCCAGTTCTTCCTTGGTGTCTTGAGATCCTTTCAAGGCCTGTTTTTCTGTTTCCCATATGCGCTCGAGGGCCGCATATTCTTCT
>ERZ1047472.3231-NODE-3231-length-10875-cov-5.042699_pt1 | contig 10875 bp, 10 predicted proteins | sample MGYA00383095_ERZ1047472 | MGnify/ENA primary metagenome ERZ1047472 (study PRJEB29581, sample SAMEA5548365) | metagenome | biome: marine; feature: coastal; material: water | depth 1 m | study: Short-term variability in the microbial, nano- and picoplankton...
TAAGCATGTTGCCAAGGCTGCACCAGCGATATCAAACATAGGTATAAATAACAAATTTGCTCCAATATTTAATATTCCTAATAGTAGTAAAGCGTACAGATTAAATCTAAAATATTTCGAATAGCTAATTATTACTTCATTTACGCTTGTAATCATATCTGCTAATTTTGCTACACCCAGAATAAGTATGACGATTTTACCTTCCGAATATTTTTCTCCATTTGGCAGTACATCAAAAATACTGTCTACATTAACCCAAATTAATACTAAAAGTAAGGAGCCAAAGACAAATAAATTCACACTTGATTTTTTGTAAATTTCTTGAACATGTACAATATCATTTTTTGCAAGAGACTCTAATAAGATTGGGCCCGAAATAGAAAGTAAAGGACCAGTAGCTAAGATCATTGAACCTGTGATACTCATTGCAATAGAATACACTCCGGTCTTACTAAAATTGAGCATATCGGTCACCATGAAAACATCTAACTTGTTAGCTAAACCACTTCCTAAGCTACTCAAAATTCCAAACCCAGCGAAAACAGCAATGTTCTTTAAACGGTTGTTTTTCAGAAACTTTAAATTTAAAGTAAATTTAAAGTTTCCTTTTTGCACGAGATAAACCATTATGCCTAGAGTTGCAATAAGATATACTATCACCACGTTAACTAGCATCTCCTCGTACGAAAACTGAAAGTATAGAAACGAAATTGCAGAAAGTCCAAGGCCAATTTTGACCCACAATTGCCTAAATACATTAGGCACTGTTATTAATCTAAAATTTGACGAGTAATAATAGAATGAGTTGGCAAACATAATAGCTACAAAAAGCAAGAAGATGTACCAAAAGTTATCTTGAAACTCTAATGGCCACCACTGCCAAGTGAGTCCGTATAAAGTCAGGAACGTAGATACACCAGCAAATAAAACGAATATTACAAAACCCAAAAATCCATTATGATGATTGTCTTTATCCCTAAATTCAGGAAAAAACCGAACGACCACATTGGTGATACCAAGGCTAAATATACTAGCCAAAACGATACCCATTTCTTGTACGTAACGAAATCTCCCGAGTTCAGCTTCATCAAAGCAAAGTGTATATACAAAAAACGTATTGACCACCCCAATAACGGCAGCCATGTAACCTATAGAGCTCGATTTTATGGTTTGTCTAGCAATGACTCCCACTAGTAATCTAAGTCTAATAATGCATTACCGATACCGCCATCATAGCTAATATTTGTCCCATTTAAAAATCTATTGTTAGCATTAGTCAAGCTCATTATAAAACTTGCTAACAAGTCAGGCTTGCCAATTTCTTGAGAGGGATGAACGCTAGCTAACCTGTCTAAGGCCTTTACGTTATCCTTAAACCCAGCCTTAAGCATATCCGTGCCGATAGCCGCAGGACTAACTGCATTTACAGTAATTTTACCTTTAAACTCCACCGCTAGTGATTTTGTAAGTCCAATTAAGGCCGCTTTTGAAGTTGCATAGGCAAAAAACCTAGGCTTAGTTTGATCTGCGTGAATACTCCCTATATTTATTACTTGCCCATTATTAGAGGATAGTGAGTCGTGGCAAGCTTGTATAAAGAAATAACAACTTTGAAAATTGACATTCATCGTAGTAACCCAAGACTCGTCCTCAAATTCATCAAAATTCCCCAGCAATTGTACTGCAGCATTATTTAACAGAATAGAAGGATTCAGTAATTTTAATTTTTGATTAATACCACTGCGGTAAGGTTTAGAAGCTGCATACATATCCGAATCTATTTGGAGGTAAAGATGTCCAAAATCATGCCCTATCTTTGGCTGTAGGTCCACAGCCACAACATCAAAACCATTTTTGTGATACACCTGACACAAAGCGGAGCCTATGCCTCCGTTTGCACCTGTTATGATAACTTGATTACTCATTCTCAAATACCTAAAAAATCAAACAAAAGCTTAATGGCCTTATAACTTGTCTTATCAACAGCTTCCTTAGTATTGGAACCATTGTGGCTACCAAAAAAACAATTATTAAACCCTACTAATGGAGATGTCATACTCAGAGGTTCTTCCTCAAAAACATCTAACCCAATACCGTTGAACTTACCCATTTTCAAGAAAGAAACCAATGCTTTTTCGTCTATTAATGAACCCCTAGATACATTCACAATAATGGCAGTATCTTTTAGCCTATTCAGAATATCTTCATTTAGGAGATGATGCGTAGAAGTGTTCAGTGCACAGGCCAGAAACAAATAATCTAACGACTCAATATCTTGGGGGAAGTTTAGTATAGGAATATCATATTGCTCAATAGCATTGGGGTCATAAGCAACTATCTCCATATCAAATGCTTTTAACTTTCTGCCAATGGAAGCTCCTATATCACCAAAGCCTACAATACCTACCTTTTTGCCTACAGTAGAATTCCCCACTGGTTTTATCCAATGTCCGTTTCTCACTTCTTTATCTATAACGTGAAGTTTACGTGTCAAGTTAAGCATCATACCAATTGCCACATCAGACACTTCGTTACCAAACATTCTTGGAGTATTAATGATGGGGATACCCAATTCTTTACACGCATTGAAATCTACATTATTTACTCCTACACCCCATTTTACAGCAGCTTTTAGCTTACCTGCTACACCTGCGGAAAATACTCTTGCTGTAGCTGGATCGTCACCTATAATCCAACCATCCATATTGGGCAAAATCTCCACAAGTTGATTTTCGGTCATAACTTGAACTACCTCAGGAGCTACCAGTTCTATATCATTCTCCTCAAAGATATAGCGATACTCGTTTATTTGTTTGAGCATCGGCGGACAGGTCACTAGTATTTTTCTCATTGGAAAATATAATTTATCGTTATTTTCTACAAAATAACGATAAATAGATTGGGGATTAAAAACATCCAACTACAATTGTCGTTATATTTACCTTACATGCCTATGTTGACAACAAAGTTACGGATATTGAAATTTCAAAAAAGCATTTAAAGGCATTCTCTTAAGGAGGTTAACAAACAGTTTAATTTGAAGTGGTTGAACTGTCTGCTACGATTCCATATCCTACAAAATCAATTAACGAACTATTACAGTATCCCCCCTCTCTTAAAGTCAGATATTGAATCTTTCATCAATCAGATAAGAAAATCTAATGCAAATTACGTTGGATGGGTGTACCTAATTATACGTCTTCAAAAAAAATGAGTAAAAAGACGATATATCGTCAATGTATTATCAAGCGATAGAATTTTTAAATACTGATTTATGTTTGAATCATTCTTTAACATTCCTGAATCGATTGGCATAAATAGCTTCTGCTATTAAGTACTCTTGCTCCGTATCTATGTCCTGAGCTTCAATAGTTTCTATCTCATACATCATCGGTCTGTTACCTATTCGATTGTGCTTTACCCTTAATATTTCTTCAGTAAATAAATAAATACAAGAATTCTCTTCATATACCGGCGGCAAATCTTGGGTAGGCAATAAGATGTCAGGGTTATGATTCATCGGCATAGATAATTCATTCCATAACCTTGTTTGCAATCTTGTTACACTAAAGAGAGAATCATAGACGGGGAATTTACTTTCAAACTTGTCTATAGCCATGTCTATACTTTCTTTAGTAAGTAGCGGGTTAGTACTATGTGTTTGCAAATAGAATCGAGATGGCACCTGACTTATGGTATTAAGCAATACGTCATTCATAGGAGTATCTCCAGGCCGGAGATGTTCTGGTCTTTGTAGTACCATTACTTGCGGGTATTCTCTAGCTAGTTTTTCTACTACGGTATCACTATCTGTATCTATCACTACAAGGTCTATTTTCTCACAAGACAATAGTGTCAATAGAATATGCTCAAAGAGCAATTTATCTCCAAACACTCTATAATTCTTTCCAGGCACCCTTGTAGAGGTATGCTTCATGGGTAATATGGCAACTATATTATTCATCAATTTCTTTCAGTATGGCTCTGCAGGGAGCCGCTTCTATGTTTTGCAATTTTAGGGGTAGGCAGACTAAATCATACCATCCTTCCTCTACTTCTCTTAAGTCTATGCCTTCTAAAAGTACTATTTGGTCTTTTAGTAAATTTCGATGCGTATCAAAATGTTCCCTGAAACCTTGAATGGAAAGGTAATCTACTCCAACTAAATCTAAGTTCATTTTAGCTAGAACACTAGCCCCTACAGCATCTATCCCAACAAAATTTTCCTCAAATACATGCGTCAAATCTGACCAAAGAGCAGAGTTTGTAGTTTTAAAAAGCACCTTGTGTGCACCTCTTGGCACACGCTTCGCCTCTGCTTCAGATATCACAGCAGCTTTACCACAATCTACCACGTAGCACCTGCCTACCAGTTTATCCAATGGCATCGTACTCATATTCTCGCCATCTGCTAAAAAATGTAAGGGAGCATCAACGTGTGTTCCAAAATGCACATCCATTTCAATTTTAGTGACGTTGGCCTCTATCTCGCCTCCTATCTGAAGCATAGACTCGGTATCGAATCCGAAACTATCCGGCCATTTTACTAAGTCCGGAGTAATAGCTAGTGATATATCAATCATCTCTTTACTCATTGTAGTCTATAGACTTTTGCGCATCAGTTTGTTGCATTTCGACTACTCGTTTTGGAGGATAGTAGTATTTCGTTCTCAGCTTATTATTCAGCATGGTTTCCGTCTCTTTATAGCCAGCATAGGTACCAACAAACTGATTGTACCTAAACATGAATATTTCTGTAAAGAACTTCAGGAAATTTCCTTCTTTGAAAGATTGTCTTAAATCGTGTATAATGTTAATGGTTAGCAACCTTAGCATAAGAAGAAAACTAAAAGAGGTCTCTGGGTTAATTTTTTTAAGAGCAATGGCCTCTCTTTTGTATCTATTTCTAATGTTGGTCGCCTTTTCCTCATGCACGTGTACTATGGTAGCCTTCCCCTCGTATACAATTTTAAACCCTTTCGCCTGTATTTTTTTTGCCCAATCTAAGTCCTCTAGACCAGTGAGCAATTCGTCAAATGGTTGTTCTTTCCAGAGACTTGCTCTTACTGCACAGTTTGCATTATTACAAAAAGGTATCTTCTGGTCGTTGTTAGACTCTTCAGGAAACCACTGCTTAAATATCTGATGTTCAGAGTATTTATTTCTGTGATCACCTCTTTGCTTACCATATACTAGAGCCACAGCAGCATTCTCAATAAATGGTGCCGCCATCTTACTCAGCCAATCTTTGAATAAAGGATAAACATGGGCGCTACCAAATAATAGTATATCTCCTGTGGCAGCCTCACAACCTATATTAAGTGCATACCCAAAAGAAAAAACCTCAGGCTTTATTTTGATGACTTTAGTATTGAATTTAGACGCTATAGCTACCGTTGAATCGTTAGAGCCAGAATCTACTATTATGACTTCTATATCTTCATAATCTTGATGTTCAATCCCCGTAAGCAGTTTACCTATGTGCTCTTCCTCGTTAAAGCATCGTATGATTATGGATATTTTCAACATTACAAATTAAAACAATGTAGCATAATCTACCCTAGGAAAAACTTCTAAATGACCACCTACCGTAGCATTCACTATTTTGCGGCCATCTCTTTCAAATTCAGATTTAGCCCGTTCATATGATTTTTCCATCCTATCCACTTGAGGATCGTGCCAACGGTACCCTTTACCAAAATACGTAGGATCAAAATGATTTAGATCATCTGAATTTGACATTATCTCTGATTGATTAACTTCGGCATCATCAGGTATATCATACGAATGATCAAATCCAACAAGATATACTTCACTGAAACCCATATAATAAGCAAGCTGCATACTCAGGTAACTCACTGTCCCTCCTACCCATAGATAGCGTAATACGTCATTCGAAAAATTCGGGAAATTTTTATAGAGTGAATAATCTGCTTTGATGTTCAAGAGCAATGTCTTGTCATCTGGATCTATACAGTAATGCAAATAGTTACCAAAAAATTTATTTTTTGGTTTATTATATTTATTTATCTCGTCACATCTATCTTCCGCTACGAAAATATCTTCTACAGTATAGTATGTGGGAGACCAACCCATTTCCCCCTCATTTAAGTATATCCCGTTTACACCAAACGTAATCTCATTTTTAAGTCTTGTGAGATCGCACAAGTTTAGACTAGGTCCATTCCCAATTATAAAACATCTTTCTCCCTTGTGACTATCTTTAAGAGATCTTATCTTTCGCTCATTATCCGTTAAAATGATGCCAATAGACGCCAATCTATACTTCCATGTATTTTTCAGCACACTGAAAAAATTAGCTTGTTTTCGCCAAGTCCAAGAATCTATAAGCCAGCTGAACGGCGGGAAATTTAGAACATTAAAAAGCTTCAACAGATAGAAATGAATCTTACCTAATGGGGAATTAAATTTTTTGAATTCTTTCATTTAATTGACTCTATATAGTTTAGTAGCAAAGGTGTGAAAACGCCAGCACCTTTTGAACTTAAATGACTATGGTCTTTAAAATAATACTGGCTGGCTTCTTTGTTGGAAGCAAATGTATTTATACCACGCTTATTCATGTAGCGGACTATGGATAAATACTTATTTTTGAATGGGTTAGGTACTTTTCGGGAATATGCATTCGAAGTAGGCGTTCTAACCAGTACCAACTGAACATCAAACTCTAAGCAAAGGTCTACAATGTTATCCAGATAAACTAAGTTGAAGGAGTCAGAAAAATTGCGAATGGTATTCCCATCGTAAAAATGCTTTGCAATCGTTTGATCTACATTGGACTTATCTTGGCTTGAATCTGTATTTTTGAAATCTCCCAAATAAAGTTTATTAATCTGAGGGTATATGCACTGATTAACTATGAAAGAATTCACAAATCTTTTGTGATCATAGTGTAATTGATCTAATGTGCCTCTCCCGAGTAGCTGTATGTTATTATTAAATATAGCTGTAGCTTCATTTGTCATTAATTTATCATCGTAGTACGATGATAAATTATGATATCCAAAACCCAGTAGAACTGTACCTATATCGGGGTTACCACTGAGCAACTTCTTTATTTTCAAATACGACGCTACATAAGGTTCTGACGACTGAGCATAGTTTTTTATGGTATTCGAAAAGCCAGGGTTAATACCCGTCATGATGTGCGAATCACCAATAGCGATCACCTTACAGTCTTTCACACGTAGCTGCTTGGCATTTAAATACCTGTTCATAGCAACATTGCTCAGCAAATAGATGCAAAGCGTTATTATAAAAGCTAAAGAAGATTCAATGAATTTTCTCACTAACCGGGACTAGAATTGAAAGTAAATAAAAGCATTGTCCTCCTGCCTAAAAAGCAATATAGTGCAAATTACAAACAAATATACAAACCATCGAATAACTTTACTCTTAGGCACTAACTTCCACCCGTACTCGGAGTCTCTGTTAACCCATTCCCAAACGATAAATAGAAAGAGTATTGGCAAAAATTTGAAATAGTACCCGTTATAATGAAATGTATCAATACTGAAAATCCCGGATATGTAGCCAATCGCATGACTCAACGAGTCTGCTCTAAAAAAAATCCAGGCAAAACAGATAAGACTAAACGTAAAAAGCATTCTACCAAAGTCTAAAAGACTAAAACTATTGGAAGAATTACCCGAGTTGGTAACTTTCTTTTTTGATGAGAAAACGGAGGGTATAAATAAAATAGCATGAAAAGCACCCCAGACAATAAACGTCCAATTTGCCCCATGCCAGAAACCACTTACGATAAAAACAACAAATACATTACGTACCACCACCCACTTACTGTCTCTGCTGCCTCCGAGCGGTATATATAAATAATCTCTAAACCAGGTAGAAAGGGATATATGCCATTTACGCCAGAACTCGCCAACATTTTTTGAGAAATAGGGGAAATTGAAATTTTTCATTAACCCAAAACCTAACAGTTTGGCTACCCCTCTTGCAATGTCTGAATAACCAGAAAAATCTCCGTATATCTGAAACGCAAAAAAGACTGCTCCTAAAATTAGGTAGTGAGATGAAAGCTCTCCGTGATTTGCAAAAGCTTGGTTTGCATAAATAGCACAGTTGTCTGCTATTACTACTTTTTTGAACAAGCCATAAAGAATTTGCCTCAACGCCTCTGATCCTATTTCATGGGTAAATTTCGATTTTCTGTTGAACTGTCCAAGCAAGTTACTCGCTCGCTCAATAGGTCCTGCTACTAGCTGAGGGAAAAAGGAAACAAACGTCAAAAATGTGATAATATTTAGCTCTGGCTCTATCCTCTTTCGATAAATATCAATGGTATAACTCAATGTCTGAAAAGTATAAAAGCTAATACCGACTGGCAGTATTATTGATAGACTTGATACATCTTGTTCTACTCCAATACTTTTTAGTGTAGAAACAAAATTTTCAATGAAAAAATTAAGGTACTTACAATATCCAAGCGCTCCGATATTGAAAAGAAAACTGACAATAAGCAGTCTTTTGCGAGTACCAAGTTTTACCGCTTGACTTAGCTGTATCCCAATGGTATAGTCTATAACAGAACTAGCTAGAATCAGTGCAAGAAATCTATAATCCCAGTATCCATAAAAAAAATAACTTGCCGCCAGTATAAACAGATTTCTTGCTGTAATATTCCAATTGTTCAACACCCAAAATAGGATGAACACTATTGGAAAGAAAATTAGAAATTCAAAGGATTGGAAGAGCATATGCTAGTACCTCATTCGTGGTCAAAACCTGCCAAACAACACGGCAATTCAATTCCCCTGTTTTATAATTACTCACTTAATTGCGCCATTTAGTCTCTCTTGAAGACCATCGCTTTGTGTATTAAGCTTATCAAAAACACCCAGAAACTTGTCTTGTGGATGCCATCTACCTGCCATAAATGAACTAACCTTATTTATTATTGGGATAAACTTAGTGACGTGCTCTGGGTACTTTATACTATGCATAGTATGGTCATTAACAAATAAAGATTTGTCGTTTTCAACGGGAGGAAACATAGTCTCGAGTACCCCATCTACATCCTTAACAATGATGTTTATACCGTTCCACCATCCATCTCTGGAGTCTTCTCTGATATCAGGTGCTTGATTATTAGGATGAGCGGGAGTATAAGACTCGAAAATCAACTTATAGTCTGGATGCGTTATTAGAAAGTCCCTGTTGGCTTGTCTAACATGCTTATAATTACAATCATCTACAACTATGACTGACTCATCTGCCAAGTGTGGCATTGCATATAGTAAACACATCATTTGACTTCGGTAGTCATGAGGACCATCTATTAAATATAATCCAATCTTGTTGTTTGCGATGTTCTTGAAATCTAATAAAGCATCTTCATAGTCTTTATTTACAAGTTTCACATTGTTTAAGCCAAACTTTGCTCTACGTTCCTCTATTATTTTTTGATTCTGTTTCTCTTTGTCAAAAAATGCAAAATTATCTATCCCAATAGCTTCAAAATGAGGGATTTCAGAAGCCACAGACATTAGCGTCAAACCTTGAAAAACACCTACTTCAGCGTAGCACGTATCCTCCGTTACAAATAGCTTAGCTAGGCTTTGAAGACACTTTAAGAATTTTGTACCTGAAAAACCACTAAGAGCATTGATCTCACTATTCAATTCAGGAACTATGTCACCTTTCTGGGCAAAATAAGCTTGTTTGAGTCTGTGGATTAACATAGAACAAAGCAAGTACTAATCTTGTAGAATAACAAACCTATCTGAGTTTTAGAGTCGCATACTATATTCAAGTTTTAGCTTTAATTTGCGAATCACTTGAGCATCACACTTACCATAGCCATATGCACCTTCAATAGAGAGGAACTATTAAAGCACTGTATAGAATCGTTAATACCTCAGCTAACTGATAACGTAGAACTTTTGGTGATCGACAATGGTACCACGGAAGTACGAGGCCTGGTAAGCCAATACGCCATTATAAAGTACGTATCTGAAGCAAATACAGGTTTGTCGTATGCGCGAAATCGAGCTATTTTAGAATCCAACGGTAGCTGGATAATGTACATAGATGATGATGCTAAATCAGACGTAAATCTTGTTGAAATTGCTTTAAAGCAATGTAAAGCAAATAATAAAGTGTTTGGAGGAGTATATCACCCTTGGTATTATTATGGCGAGCCAAAGTGGTACAAACAGGAGTATGGCAGCAATGCTCACAATTTTACGACTACAGGGAACCTACCAAACGACGAATTTCTCTCTGGAGGGATCATATGTATTCATAAAGATATTTTTGATCAAATAGGCCCTTTTAATACGAAGATCGGTATGTCAGGTACCAAAACAGGTTACGGCGAGGAGTCTGAACTGCAGGAACGAATGATCAATAAACGTATACCAAGAGTCTATGATAGTTCCCTCATTATTCATCACGTTGTTGCATCGTATAAACTGAATGTAAATTGGTTCTTAAAATCAAACAAGAACCGTGGTGAGGACATGGCAAAATACCAATCAGGTAATAAACTCATTAATATCGCCAAACAATTTGTAGTTGGTAGTTTAGTCTTCATTAAAGATCTAATAGTTTTCACACCAAAGCTTTTTAGCAAAGAATACTACATAACCAACTGGAAAATTGATATTCTACGGAAAGTATATAAGCGAGTTGGTTTTATATCGCAGACTTTCAAACTAATCCTCTAACCTTGCCATAACGACAGTGCAAAAAAAAGTACTCATACTGACTTATTACTGGCCACCTAGCGGAGGAGCCGGCGTACAGAGATGGCTAAAGCTTAGCGGCTATTTAGTAGAAAAAAATGTAGAAGTCCACGTATTGACACCCAGTGGTAAATACGCAAGCTAC
>ERZ1047472.3235-NODE-3235-length-10866-cov-3.661918_pt1 | contig 10866 bp, 9 predicted proteins | sample MGYA00383095_ERZ1047472 | MGnify/ENA primary metagenome ERZ1047472 (study PRJEB29581, sample SAMEA5548365) | metagenome | biome: marine; feature: coastal; material: water | depth 1 m | study: Short-term variability in the microbial, nano- and picoplankton...
ACCTTTTATAGCTACAATAGCTGCAATTCTTTTAACCGACTTATTAGTTGGAATAGGAATCGGTTTAACAGTCGGGTTAGTCTTTATCCTCTACTCAAATTTCAAAAGTCCCTTCTTTGTTGACAAGGACGCTTATCATGAAAATGATGAATTCAAAATTGTACTATCGCAAGAAACAAGTTTCCTGAATAAGGCATCGATCATGTATGCATTGAGAAATATTCCGTCTGACTCAAAACTAACTATCGATGCATCAAATAGTGTCTTCGTAGATGATGACGTACGCGAACTAATTGAGGATTTTATAGACCATTTAGCTATTGAAAAAAATATAAAGACGGTACTTATACATGGTGAGCGTTTACACAGTAATAATAGTAAAGTTCATCTTCAAGAAATTGTCGAGAAGGACAATATGAAATCAGCAACTCCTTAGGAGAGCCTAGCATATTGCAAATTCGTCTGCTTGACGGAAGTTTATCGAAGCACTAATATCTGTATCAAGAGTTCTTGTTGAGTAGGCTTTATTTTCAATCAGAAATCGTGAAGTTGTCACGATTTCTGATTGCTAGTAAGCTTTAATCTTAGTGTTAGATTTTAGTGCGCCTCCAACCAAGTTTCTCCAACGTCCATTCCAATTTTGATAGGGACCTTGAGACCAGGTAGAGCATTTTTCATATGCTCTTCAACCAAAATCTTCATTTCTTCCAATTCAGGTTTATACACATCAAAGACCAATTCGTCATGAACTTGCATGATCATCTTGGATTGGTAAGCTCTTGATTTCATTTCCTTATGGATTGTAATCATGGCCATCTTGATCATATCAGCAGCTGTTCCTTGTATTGGCGTATTGATAGCCATTCGCTCAGCGTTTCCTCGAGCAAGACTACTTTTACCATTTATATCTCGTAATTCTCGTTTTCTACCCATCAATGTTGTAACATATCCTTTCTCACGGGCTTCAGCCACGATATCTACCATATATTTTTGCAATCCAGGAAACTGCTTAAAATACTGTTCAATTAGTTGGCTTGCCTCCTTTCGTTTGATTCCTAGTTGACGTGATAAATTGGTAGCACCTGCTCCGTAAGTAATAGAAAAATTTACAGTCTTCGCATTTCTTCTTTGTTCAGCGGTAACTTCTTCAAATGGCACTTCATAAACTTTCGCAGCAGTTGCTCTGTGAAAATCTTGATCATTTAAGAAAGCTTCGAGCATACCTTCATCATTGCTAATATCAGCAATGAGACGTAATTCTATTTGTGAATAATCTGCTGCAAGAAGTATAAAGTCTTCATTTCTTGGTATAAAGGCATTCCTAATCTTCCTTCCCGCCTCGTTCTTTATTGGAATATTCTGTAAATTTGGATTCTCTGAACTAAGTCTTCCCGTTGCTGCACGAGCTTGGTTGAAGCTACTATGTACTCTTCCAGTTTTTGAATTTATCAACAAAGGCAAAGCATCTACGTAAGTAGACTTTAGTTTACTGTATTTTCTGTATTCCAATATGTCACTTACGATTTCATTATCAATAGCTAATTCCGAAAGTTTTTCAACGTCTGTTGAATATGTACCGTTGCTATTCTTTCTCCATCTATATGGAATCTTCAATCTATCGAAGAGTATCTCACCAACCTGTTTTGGTGAACTAATATTAAAAGAACTTCCTGCCTTTTCGTAAATCTCCTTTTCTTTCTTTTTGATTTCAATTTCAAGATCTTTAGAATACTCATTAAGAAATTCGCCAGAAATTCGGACTCCTTCATACTCCATTTCAGCCAAGACCTCGATCAAAGGTTCTTCTATATCTTGGTAAAGCTTGAGAAGTTCTTTCTTCTTCAAATCTTCGAATAGTATTTTTTGAATCTGTAAGGTAACATCAGCATCTTCCCCTGCATACTCCGCAACTTTAGCAATCTCAATATCCTTCATATTTAGTTGCCCCTTTCCTGAGCCAATCAAGTCACTGATTGGTACCATTTTGTATCCTAAATACGCTTCAGAAAGATAGTCTAGTTTGTGACGTTTGTCAGGTTCCAAGAGGTAATGTGCAATCATTGTATCCTGAAAGAATCCTCGTATATCGACACCGTACCACTTCATCATCAATATATCATACTTGATGTTTTGACCGATTTTATTAATTTTTTCATCCTCTAAAACCGCCTTAAAAATCTCAATAATTTCAAGTGCTTTTTCTCTTTCTTGTGGCACAGGTACATAATATGCTTCACCAGCTTCAAAGGAAAATGCAAGTCCTACTAAATTGACTTCGTGAACATTCAGTCCCGTTGTTTCTGTATCAAAGCTCATAATTGGTTTAGTTGAAAGTAATTTAGCTAAAGAAACCTGCTCCGTCCTCGTATCAACTAAACGATAGTCATGTTTAGTGTTTTCAATATTCTTGCTGACTATTTGATATTTTTCAACTTTTGGTGAGGCTTTTTTGAAACCAGATGCTGCATTAGCTACTTTCGCAGCTGTACTTCCAAATAAATCACCTTGAACGGCTTCCCCTGGCCCCAGTATACTATGTGCTAAAGATCGAAATTCTAGTTCTTGAAAAATTGTAGTGAGAGCTTCTCTATCCAATTGATCAATCTGATATTCTGTAGCATCAAACTTGATAGGCACATCTACTTTAATAGTTGCAAGCCATTTTGACAATCTAGCTTGATCCGCATAGTTCTCTAGATTTTCTTTTTGCTTTCCCTTCAACTGATCGGTTGATTCCAAAAGTACCTCTGTTGACCCAAACAACTTCAGGAGTTTCGATGCTGTCTTTGCTCCTATACCTGGAACGCCCGGAATATTATCAACAGAATCACCCTGCAAAGCAAGTACATCAATAACCTGTCCTACTTCTTGTATGTCAAATTTTTCCAGTACTTCGGGTATACCCAAGATTTCAACACCATTTCCTTGACGACTAGGTTTGTACATAAAAATGTTCTCAGAAACTAATTGCGCATAGTCCTTGTCCGGTGTTACCATATATATTTCAAATCCTTCCTTCTCAGCCTGCTTTGCTAATGTACCAATTATGTCATCCGCTTCATATTCATCCATTTCAATAATAGGAATCTTGAATCCTTCCACAATCTTTTTAATGAAAGGAAGTGCTATCTTGATATCATTTGGCTGCTCCTCACGGTTCGCTTTATAAGGGGCATATTCCTTGTGTCTAAAAGTAGGGCCACTTCTATCAAATGATACCGCTATATGAGTTGGTTCCTGATTTTTCATTAAATCCCACATCGTTCGCACAAATCCCGTTATCGCGGACGTATTTACTCCTTTTGAATTGATCAGTGGACGATTTATAAATGCAAAATGAGCGCGATAAACCAATGCATGACCATCTAATAAAAACAGTTTCTTTTTTGCCATTTGACTATGTTTAACTTCTTAAGATTCCACAAAACGGACTATTTGCAATGTGGGGCTGAAAGATAGCAGGAATAAGTCATTAAAACCAATCCAACTATGTAGAATTTACGTGCGATCTAATTCCTACCCTGCCCAATCTTCACGATCCAAACTACGATAATTTATTGCTTCTGCTAAATGTTCGATTTTAATTTCAGTAGATCCTTCCAAATCCGCTACAGTTCGAGATACTTTCAGGATTCGATCATATGCACGTGCCGACAATTGAAGTTTTTCCATCGAATCTCTAAGCAATTGTGTTCCAGCATCATTCAATTTACATACCATCTTCACCATTGATGAAGGCATCTGAGCATTGTAATAGATATTGTCTAGATGCGCGAAGCGCTTCTCTTGCAAGTTTCTTGCTCTAACAACACGTTCAACAATCTTTGCACTTCGTTCCTCGACTTTCTCTTGGAGACTCAATTCATCATAACTGACTGGTGTAACTTCAACATGTAAATCAATCCGGTCCAATAAAGGTCCTGAGATCTTATTTAGATATTTCTTTACAGCTCCTGGTGGGCACATACAATCTTTTTCGGGATGATTATAATAGCCACAAGGACAAGGGTTCATAGAAGAAATTAACATAAAACTAGAAGGAAAGTCTACTGATAACTTGGCCCGAGAAATAGTTACTCGCCTCTCTTCCATTGGCTGCCGCAGAACCTCTAGAACTGATCTTTTGAACTCCGGTAACTCATCTAGAAATAGTACTCCGTTATGCGCTAGAGATATTTCTCCAGGATTTGGATTCGATCCGCCGCCAACAAGTGCAACATCGCTAATAGTATGATGAGGAGCTCTGAAAGGACGTTTGGACACCAAAGCATCATGATCTTTAAGTAAACCTGCTACTGAATGAATCTTTGTGGTTTCTAAAGCTTCATGTAAGTTAAGAGGTGGAAGTATCGTCGGTAGTCGTCTCGCTAACATTGTTTTTCCTGCCCCGGGTGGGCCAATCAGAATTACATTGTGCCCACCAGAAGCTGCTAATTCAAGTGCTCTCTTAATATTCTCCTGTCCTTTTACATCGCTGAAGTCTAGGTCGAATTCTTTCGGTTGTCTTTTAAAAATCCCTCTAGTATCAACATGAATCGGATCTCCTTCCCATTTACCTTTGAAGAAATCATAGGCGTCTTTCAGAGTCTCTATTCCATAGACCTCTAGATTATCAACTATGGCAGCCTCACGAGCATTCTGAGCAGGAACAATCATACCTTTAAATCCTTCTTTTCGAGCTTGAATTGCAATCGGCAAAGCGCCCCTAATGGGTCTAAGTGATCCATCAAGTGATAACTCCCCCATGATCACATACTTTTCAAGTTCCATAGCTGCTTCTTTTGGTAATTGCCCTGATGAAGCCAGAATACCTAATGCTATCGGAAGATCATAAGCTGATCCTTCTTTTCTAATATCAGCAGGGGCTAGATTAACTACAAGTTTGGTTCTTGGCATATGTAATCCTATATTCTTGATTCCCGTTTCAATCCGTTGAAATCCTTCCTTAACTGCCACGTCTGGTAGTCCAACCAAATAGTAAAACGATTTATTTGACGCAACCGTACCACCATAATTGACTTCAACTGTAATTGTATGTGCCTCAACACCAGTAACTGTACTCGCAAATGTTTTTACTAACATATCCTCTTTCTATATTAGTGTAATAAGTTGGAGTTTTGTCCCCCCCCCTTTGAATTGACTTTTTTTGAAATCCTAATATATTTCGACGTGAGTTCACTGCTGCATTGACCTTGAAACAGTTCTTATGAGATTTAATTTACTTTGATGACAAGTTAAGTCTTATGAAAATTCGTACTTTAGTCATAGTTCCATTTAGGAACATTGAATTAGAAATCATAAGTTACAAATAACAATATTTTACATCCATTACAATTGAAAACAGCTAGGCAATATGGTCGTGAAAAACGAATAGTCTTAAAAGGAGATTTGCCGATGGGAATCTACCGATATAGTTGCGATGCCTGGGTTGCTCCTCAGTTGTACAATATGAATGAACTAGCTGGAGCACCGCCTGATGCATATGCTGTGTTGGTTCAAAACTGGAGTTTCCAACATACAATTGGAGCGAGATGGCAAAAGATGGCTTCAGCTGGTGGCGTGAAAGGATGCAGAAACTAGCAAGCTATTTCGATGCACTCCGAATAGATCATATTATAGGTTTCTTTAGAATTTGGATGATACCGCTTCATCAAGTTCAAGGAACGCTTGGCCTTTTCAATCCACGAAAACCATATACACGCGACGAATTAATGCATTGTGATCTATATGGTGATCTTTCGCACAACACGCAACCTTACATTCGTAAGAGAACGCTTCAGGAAATCTTCGATAAAAGCAGTAAAGAAATCATCAAGCAATTTCTTGACGAACATCACGCCAAAACCTATCAATTTAAAGCCGAAGATCAAAAATCAATTGAAAGATTTATTGACAATTCAAATAACGCTCTTTTTATAGATAACTAATCTGCGATTCTCTCCCTTATGACTGAAGTCCTATTCATTGAAGAACCGAGATCGATGGATACGGCATATAACCCCAGAATCACCTTGCAGACAACATATCTACATAAATCCCTTGATCAGCATATGAAAGATGCTTTTGATCGGATGTACATTGACTATTTCTACCACAGACATAATGACTTTTGGAAAGATCAAGCGAATTGGAAACTCCCGGCATTATTAATTGCAAGTAATATGTTTATCTGCGGAGAAGATCTAGGTATGATCCCAGCGAGTGTGCCTTAAGTGATGGAATCGCTTAATATTATTCCGCTAGAAATTCAGCGAATGCCAAAAGGTACAAATCCGTTCGGAAGACTAGACGAATATCCGTATTATTCCGTTTGCTCTCCTTCCTGCCACGACATGTCAACTATTAGATAATGGTGGGAGGAAAATGGGGACCGACGTCAACGATTTTATCATGAACACATGAATAAACCTGGCAAAGCGGCTACTAAATGCTCAACTACGACTGTTGAAACAATGGTACAAAAGCACTTAGATTCAAAATCTATGCTCGCCATTTTTCCGATTCAAGATATCTTGGGAATGGATGAAAAGCTAAGAAAAGATGATGCGAAATCAGAGCAAATCAATGAACCGAGTAATTCACATCACTATTGGAGATATAGAATGCATATAAGCTCAGAAAAACTTCTCAAAGAGCAAGGATTCATAAGTAAATGGACAAAAATGGTTCAGAAATTGAAAAGATCATAAATAAATTAGCCTACTTGACTTAAGTTTTCGCAAATTTATTTGCATCTCAAAGGGCCACATACATTGACTTTCTGACTCAGAAGTAATAATAAAGCAAAAAAAGAGCATTAGTGTTTAAACATTAATGTTCAAACACTATTATATTTGTATCATGAGTATAGAAAAAGACCTTCAACAATCTAAGCCATTTAAGAATGAATTACAGCGCGCTGCTGTGAATCTGTTCTTTACTTCTCGCTACGTAGAAACTCGATTACAGGACTTCCATAAGTCTTTTGGAGTAACTATGAAACAATATAACATCCTTCGAATTCTAAAAGGAGCTGGAAAACCTATAAGTACTCAGCTTATCAGAGAGCGAATGATAGATAGAATGTCTGACATATCGCGCATTGTTGACAGAATGGTAGACAAAGAAATTGTCTCCAAATGTACGAATGGTGCTGACAAACGTCTAGTAGATATTAGTCTCACAGAAAAAGGAATGAGCTTGCTGGAAGAGATCAATGTAGTTCAGGAACTGCAAGAGAATATACTTGACAATCTCTCTGTTGAAGATGCTAAACAACTCAACACGCTACTAGATAAAATAAGAGGATACAATTAACAGATAAACTTTTTAAACAAATTAAATACATTAAAATGAAACAATTTTTTGCAATCGGATTATTGCCACTATTCTTGGCCTTTGGATTTATCAACACAAACAATACTGCTCCAACTGGAGAGATCAAGTCAAGTACAATTGAATGGAAAGGTTACAAGGTAACTGGTTCTCACTACGGCAACATTGACATACAAAGTGGTAAATTACAATTTGATGATAACGGAGCTCTTACAGGAGGTAAGATTGTAATTGATATGAATTCAATTACAAATAGCGATCTTACTGGTGAGTATAATGGCAAGCTTATCGGGCACTTGAAGTCTGATGATTTCTTTGGCGTAGCAACCTACCCAACAGCTACACTTGAAATTACTAATGTTGCTGCAAAAGGAACTCCTGGAGACTATAAAGTGACTGCTGATTTAACAATCAAAAACACTACAAAATCTATCAAATTCTACACTAATATCAGTGACAATGATGGTATGAAGGTAGCAACTGCAGATATGAAAATTGACAGATCAGAATATAGTGTTAAATATGGTTCAGGCTCATTTTTTGATAACCTAGGAGACAAGACGATTTACGATGAGTTTGACATCAACGTAAAATTGGTAGTAGAATAGATTTTGGCTCAGCCATAAAAAAATAATAAGTTTAATAGGAAAGGGACTGTCTCATAACGAGATGGTCTCTTGCTTTTTCCTCCTTTATCTACAGGCTGATCTGTGATCACTCCGCTGATCATTTCCATTATTATTTAGTTGTGCGCATCCAAGTGCTATACTATCGTCGGATCACTTTTAGTCAGTTCTTCTTTGGCCATCGAGTCGGCAAACTTAGATGGTTATTGTAGTTGTAATATTGTCCAGTACTGATGTCAATACGGTTGAGCCTATTAAAGTAAATACCTACCACGTCATCGAGGCTTTAGCCTCGTAATTTCAGCCTTGTACTAGCATTACGTACATTAAGACCCTGAACGGTCGAGGACGTGCTTACAGTAATTGAGAATAGAAAACGGAACAGCAGTTTTCAGTAAGATTAGAAACCAGGAACGACTAAGCCACTGAAAATATCAGTCTACTTTCTCCTCTCACAAGTCCCGTAGGGACGACACCTTAATAGCAGAATTGCAATAAAAAAAACCAGCTCCGTAGGTGCGGCACCTTTGTTTCAGAGTAACCAAAATATAATCTAGATAGAATTTCTTTAAAAATCATCAAAAAAGAGACTGCCAAATTATTAAAACGTACAAAAGAAAACCACTAGAGGATCTAGATCGTCTAGTGGTTAATTAATTTATTTTATATCTATAACCGAAACACTATATTAGGACGGTACAAATCTTTCTGCAACTATTTCATCAATGCTTCTTTTACCAAGCCAGAAATCACTTTCCCTTCTGCTTGTCCCGCAACCTTTGCAGTCACAACTCCCATCACTTTCCCCATATCTTTCATTCCAACTGCACCGACTTCAGAAATAGCTTCTGCAATCACAGCTTTCAGCGATTCTTCATCTAATTGCTTTGGAAGATACTGAGAAATCACGTCAATTTCTTCTTGCTCCACTGCAGCTAAGTCCTCACGTCCTTGCTTTACATATATGTCATAAGAATCCTTACGTTGCTTCACCATTTTTTGAACCAACTTAATTTCTTTCTCTGGAGTTATTTCGTCTCCACTTCCATCTGTCTTTAACAACATGATTGCCGCTTTCACAGCTCTTATTCCACGCAAAGCCACTTTATCTTTACTACGCATGGCATTCTTCATGTCTTGGATGATACGTTCTTCTAAAGTCATTACTTTTATTTTAAATTACCGATACTTTGCTTTAAACTAGTCGTCACTGCTGCTCTGAGGAAAAATCATATTAGTAAGATTTACAAAATCTTCCAAGCTCAGTTGTTCAGGTCTTTCTGTAAAAACTGGTTCTGTCAATAATTCTGGATTCTCAACTAAAGATTTCATGGTATTCCTCAACATTTTTCTTCGTTGAGAAAACCCCATTTTGACAACAGTTCTTAGACGCTTGTAGTCACAACCTAATGTTTCATCTTTTCTAACCAAGCGAATTACAGAAGAGTTCACCTTTGGAGGCGGATTAAATGCTTCTGGACCAATATCAAATAGATGAGTAGCATTGTACAGAGCCTGTGTCAGTACTGATATTACTCCATAAGTTTTTGAACCGTGCGGTGCTACTATTCGTGAAGCCATTTCTTTCTGGAACATACCAACCATCTCAGGAACCAGGTTATAATTCTTCAAAATCTTAAAGACAATCTGGGAAGAAATGTTATATGGGAAATTACCTATGACGCAAAATTCCTGACCACCGAAAAGCTCAAAAAAATTCAGTTTTAAGCAGTCATCCAATAAGAATAAATCAGCTTGCTCTGGAAATCTTTTGAAGAGATGGTGAATCATATCTCGATCGGCATCAACTGCTTTCAATTCATATGATTTTTCCAACAAATACTTAGTCAATACTCCTTGCCCAGGTCCTATTTCAAGTACCTTCTTGTATTCGTCTGCATGCATCAATGACTCTGAAATACGCTCCGTCACTAGCTCATTAATCAAGAAATGTTGACCGTATGATTTTTTTGCTCTTTGCTTCATGAAATGCGAAGATAATTAAGCCTATCAACAATTGATCTAATTTCTAGAATTGATTTATTGTTTATCTTCACGGCGTGAAATATTCAGCTAATTTTGAGACATCAAATTAAATATTTCTGCAAGGACGAATTAAATTGATTGGACAAGCGCAAAGGAGAAAGAATATGTACAAGCCGAAAATAGGAATTACAATAGGTGATATTAATGGAATCGGACCAGAAATCATCATAAAAGCATTTTCGAAACAAGAAATGCTGAACCTATGCACACCTGTAATATATGCATCGGAGAAAGTAATGGTGTATTACAAAAAGGCAATCAACGCTGAAACATTTCAATTTACATCTGTTGAGAAAGCTGAAAGTGCTGTAGAAGGAAAAGTGAATGTCATTAACTGTTGGAAAGATAAAGCAGAAATCAAAATAGGTGAGATCACTGAAGTAGCTGGTCGAATGGCCCATATTAGCTTGGACTATTGCCTTCATGATATAAAGCATGGATTCATTGATTCTATGGTTACGGCTCCAATACACAAGAAAAGCATGCAGTTGGCAAGTTTTCCTTACCCTGGACATACTGAATATCTTCAACAGGAAACCGAAGGAAAATCATTAATGATGTTGTGCTACGATGACCTTCGAGTTGCATTAGTCACGACGCATATTCCCATAAGCGAAGTGTCTAAATCGATTGACAAAGATCGAATAATTGGTACCATTGAGCGCGTAAATGAAACATTAATTGTTGACTTCGATATTGAGCGACCGCTAATTGCAGTTTTAGGATTGAATCCTCATGCGGGAGATGAAGGATTAATGGGAGACGAGGAAGATAAATATATCAAACCCGCCATTGAAGAAGCTAAATCAAGAGGAATTCTCGCTTACGGTCCTTTTCCTGCTGATGGATTTTTTGGGTCTGGCGCCCAAAAGAAATATCA